>JACCDO011707799.1_pt1 | contig 24369 bp, 12 predicted proteins | sample 7446101 | NCBI WGS metagenome assembly JACCDO01 (sample SAMN15323440, study PRJNA562643) | freshwater metagenome | isolation source: river surface water | place: USA:Blue River Watershed | collected 2017-08-16
AGCCGTAGTTAAGGCCTGTTGAATCTCTTCTAACACTTTATCTGACGATTCAACAGGCAATTTACGTGAAGGAGATTTAAGAGTCGAAACTCTTTTTGATTTCAACATTGAAATAGGTTTTCTTGTAGACATTTAAGTTTTTTTTTAATTTAATACAATATTTTTTTTTTTATTTTCAAAAAATAAATATGGAATTTCACCTTCAGTTAATTCTTTTATTTTTTCAAGAATTGTTAATAATCTTTTATTCAAAGTTATAGCTTGATCCTTAAATTCAATATTATATTTATCTTTTAAAACTATAAAAGTATCTAAATAATTTAATTTATCTAAATAATTATACACACTAAATCTTATTAAATCTAATATATCAAATAAATCATCTTTATTAACATTATCTATTTTAATACCTATCCCTCTTTTTTTTTCATTTAATGCATGATATTCTATACCATCTCCTGAATTAAAAATATAAATATCATGATTTTTATTTTCGTTTTCTTTTAATTCAATTGTTATAGCATGACCACCTGAACTATCAGTCCATCCTGCTAACAATAATAATTCTTTATTTGTTTTTAAATAATTATTCATTTTTGAAAAAAATATTTCTTGACTAACATCACTATTCATCAAATTTCTTATTTCAATTGAAGTTTTTAATAAATTTTGAATATGTATAAACTTATCTTTTTCTAGAGCATTTATATTATTTTTGTTTTTTATTAAAAATAGTTTTATTAATTCTATAAAATTTTTTGCTACTAAAATAGGATTATTCCCTCTTTCTTCTTTTATATATGGGTCAAATAAAAAATGTTGAATAAATGGATTTTCTAATGGTGTATTTAATTTATTATTATCTCTAAATATTTTATCATATAATTCAAATTCCGATTCCGATTCAATTGTTCTTTTATTTCCTGTATTTTCATTATAAGTATTTATTAATTTTTTTTTTCTACTCATAACATTTCCTTCATTGTTTAATATACCATTTATATCTAAATTCATTAAATTAATAATTCTATTTTATTATAATATATTTTATTTTTATAAATAATTTATAGTTATTTTTATTTTTTTAAATTCGTCTATATTTTTTTAAATCTATATAAAAAAATGTTAGAATATAAAGAATTTTTAAAATGTTTTGGAAAAAATTATTTGACAAAATATATGTTTTATCTTTAAAAGAATGTGAAGACCGTCGTCAACATATAAGAAAAGAATTTGCTAAAGTCGGTATTGAAGACTATGAATTTTTTGATGCTTCTCATTTCGCTTCTAATGAAGTTATTGAATTTAAACAATCCGATAAAGTTTATAAATTTCCCCATTGTTTCCGTTGTTTAAAATTAAGATGTAGTTGTGAAAATAATTTTTTAACCGATTTTCAACTCGCTAACTGGCACTCTTTTGTTCGTATTTGGAGCGATATAGTTGAAAAAAATTATAAATTTGTTCTTATTTGTGAAGATGATGTTGTTTTTACACCCCAATATAAACGTGTCATTTTAGGAGCTTTTCAACGCAATAATATTCGTAATAATAATATTAATTGGAATCAACCATTATTAATTGGTATGGGTGGTGCTTATCATCCTCATAAACATCTTTCAAATTCAGTCCCTCAATTAAGACGTCAAAATGTTATGTGTAATCCTTGTTTTTGTTTAAATCAACAAATGGCTAAATTCTTTTTAGATAATTATCATGTCCATCATACTTCTGATCATTATATGCATATTGAAGTTCCTCAAAGATTTCCTTTTGTACAACATTTTATGATGTTCCCATGGCCTGTTTATGAATTATCTTTTGTTCCCAGTGTAAGTAAATTTGATTCGTTAGTGAGACCGAAAGGTCAAGCAAGAAGAAAAGAATATAAGGATTTTCTTTTTTTAAGTCCTAGTTTATCAATGAATTATTTGTTTTTAGAATTAATAAAATATATGAAGTTACCATTAAATGAAAATTTATCATCACCTAAAGGTGCTGGATTTAGAAATTATTATGGATTCTTTACTGATTTTTTATGGAAAGATGATGAACTTAAAAAAAAAGTTAAAATAGGTAATACTTATATGTTTACTGGTGGAAAAGAATGGGATATTTTATTATTAAAAACTGATTTAACAATATTAAAAAAAAATAAAGATTTTTATCATCATTTATTAAAAACCATAAATTATGATTTACTAGATGATAATATTGAAAATATAAATGAAGAATTATTATATGAAAAATATATTAATTATATTAATTCTGAATTTCCTAAAAAAATAGAAATCAATATTTTAGATATACCCAAAGAATTCTATCTCAATCTTAATAATTTTTCTATCCAAAAAATAAATAATCAAACTATAAAAAATATTTTTGAGACTTATTATCAACAAATCGCAAAAATACAAACTAATTTATTTAATAAAGAAAAATCACTAAATAATGAATCTATTTCCGAAAATAATGAATTTGTCTCAATTATTGAATAATTTTCTTTAAGTACTAATTTTCCATAAAATTAATTATTATTTTATATTTTCTTTAAGTACTATTTTTCTATAAAATTAATTATTATTTTTTATTTCCTTTAAGTACTATTTTTCTATAAAATTAATTATTATTTTTATTTTCTTTAAGTACTATATTTTTAATTTAATATAAATTAAAAAAAATATAAAAATATTTATTTAATTAAAAATTACCTGTTTTAACATAATTTATGATTTTATCTTTAAAATCTCTTTTACCAAAATTAAAACCACTTAAATTAAAAAACTTTAATAATATATTATCATTTTCTAATTGATTTAAATCTGTTATATTTGCACCTGATATATCAAAATTTGGATTTTTTAATTGATAATATTTTTCCATTGTTTTCATCAAAAATAATACATTTTCTTTTGATTCTTGTGGTATACTATTTAATAATCTATAAATATCATTCATTCTCATTTTTTTATAAAAGAATACTAAATATAATAAATCAATAAAAAGCCTATTTATTCCATTAAATGAAGGATTAAAATCAAGAACTGGATATATTTGTATACCATTCATATCATAAATAGAAAATCTTGAAAATAAATCTTTTAATATACTAACTTTTGTATTATCAAAGTAAGAATGAACTACTGCTAATTTTGAATTATTCTTTTTATTATTATTATTATTTTTAATTAAATAATATTTTTCAAATAATCTAAATCTAGATGTAAAACCATATAATTCTTCATCGCTAATAAATATATTTTTAAATTTACCGTCATCGTTTCTATATTGAACAAAATAAATTAAAGTTGGTAAAAGTAATTTATCATTAATTGAATCTAATATATTTGAACTTAAATATAAATATTGTTTTAATAATTGTAAACGCAATAAGTTGTCTTTAGTGGGTTTTATATTTGATATTAAATTTCTATTTATTAAATTTTGTATATTATGTTCTTTAATAAAATTAATATTAAAATTACCATTATCTCTTTCTTTATATAAACTATATGGATCAATTAACCCTTTCATAAATTGAACATTTAATAATTTTGGTAAAAGTATATAATGATAGTTTTCTTTATTATTCACACCTAACGATACATTTCTTTCTTTTAACTTCTCTTTTTCTTTTTGTTTTTGAACATTTTTTTCTTTTGATTGTTCTTCTTCTCTTACAAAAGTTTTACTTTCTAACATTATTTTTTCATTAAATTCAATATTTATATTTTGTGTTATATTTAATTTTTTCCTAAATTCTTCAATTAATTTTTCATAAAATAATTTATCATCATCTTTCATCTCCAATATATAATCAATCGTTTCTTCATATAAACTATTCTTATTTTCAACCATTCTATATAAATATTTTATTATTTGAATTTGTATTAATGACATTGAATCTTTAATATTTTTATCACCATTATGATTTAATTTATTATATAATTTTAATAATAATTTCATGTTTAATTTTTCATTATTATTATCTATTACATTTTCTCTCAATATTTCATAATCATTATATGGTAAATAAAAATCTATTGTATGAGTTATATTCATCTTTCTCAATCTAAATATACCTTGAGCTACATCAGTTATTTTATCATTTAAATTTAATAAAACTAATCCTTTCATATAAATTGGTTGTTTAAAATCGACTCCTACAGTATTCTTTTGATCATAATATATAAATATTTCATCCTGCTTATATAACTCATTTTTATATGGTATATCTATATCTTTTGATATTTTTACCATTCTTATACTCTCTTCATTAACATATAAAACCTTCTTTTTACCTTTAAATATATCAAATATCATATTTACAATTGTTTTTTTTGATGTTTCCAATATTAATCCTGCTACATCTATAATAGCTTGATAATTCAATATTTCATTTTGATTAAATAAATAATTTAATATATTGACTTCATATAACTTGCTTAATTTTTCAATATATTTTTGATTATTAATATTTATATTATAATTATAAACTTTCAAATTATTAGTTTTAGTATTACATGTTAGAATTTTAGGTTTCTCAACATTTAATAATCCTAAAAATGATGATTTTATAGAACCTTGTGAATATTTATCTTTTACAATTTGATTTATTAAAGATAAAGCAAAGTTATTATTATTAGGTACAAAATTTTGATTTTGATTAGTTTTATTATTGTTTTCATTATTTAAAGTTTTATTTTGTTTTACATTTCTATATTTTTCTATTAACAATTGATTTTCTTCATTTAAAGGTTTTTGATTATTTCTATTTTCATTTCTTACCTTAAATCTATAATTTGAATAATTATTAAAAAAATATTTATTGTTTTCAATTTTATTTAAATTAATTACTGGTTTTATAATATTCGCATATAATAAATCTTGTTTTTTTAATTTATTTAAATTAATATTTTTTACTTTATTCTTTAAATTATTTAATACATTTTTATAACGATATTTTCTCATTTTTAAATTCAAATTATTATTAGAACCACCAATAAATTCTAATTCATTATTATTATTATTATTATTTTTTAATAAATTTTTTCTGATATTAAATTTATCAAAAGGTATATTGGATTCAAACATATTATTTATTGCATTATATGGTAAAGGAAAATATGGTGTTCCACTAAACATAATTTTTTTATTTATTATTCCAATAATATCAATAAATGATATATTCCAATGTTTATTTTCAATTTTGAAAAATTTGTTTAAAATAAATTTAGAAAAATAGTCATACACTAATTCAATTAAATGTTTTGATATATTTAATTTATATTTTTCTAATAAATTTTCTAAATAATTTATTAATTTTTTATTTTTTTTATTTTCATCATAATATTTAATAATCTCTTTTGATTCATCTCCAAATATTTTATAAAAAACAGGATATATTAATTTTATTAATAAATTAATATCAATAGTTGTACTTTCTTGAATTTCATAAATAAAAGAATATATATTAGTTATATAATTATATATATCTAATAATCGCATGTTTTCTTTTTCCCATAATTTTATATAACCTAAAATAGTTACTGATAAATATAATTCAAAATCAGTAAATTTAGAACCTATTATAGGTTTATCAATTTTTTCAAAAGGTATACAACTAAAATAATTCATATTTGTTAAATCAATTTCAAATAATTCATTTTTATTATAATTTAAAAAACCATATTGTTGATTTAAATTCCAATTAAAAATTAAATCAATTGTATCTTTTATCTTAATTTTCATATTATCAATTATTTTTTTATTTGATGGTTTATTATTTACATTAAATACATTTGAACTTAAAATATTTTCTAAATATTTATTAATATTATATTCATTATTTTTATAATTTTGAACTATTAAATCAAATAAACTATTAAAAATAATATTTACATATTTATGTTCTCTTTTTTCATCACTTGTTATATTTAAATTACTTTTTATTGGATCTATCATTGAATCAATCTCATCCATTATCACTAATTGTTCTTGATCCATATAATCATTTAATAATTCTTTCAAATTATTATTTTCCGAATTTTGAATATTATTTAATAAACTCCATTTAATTGTAGTATCACTAATTATATTTATACAATCTTCACAATATAGACTTTCATCTATTGTTATTATTTTATATAAAAATAATTGTATATAAGATGTAAAAGGTATCATAATTTCAAATGAAAAATTTACTAAATGTTCAGGTACAATAATTGTAAATTTATTATTATTTTTTTCATAAAATTCTTTTAATATAATTAAAGGTGTTATAGTTGTTGTTTTACCCATACCCATTAATAATTGATAAGCTATTTCAAATTTATTTTCATTTATATTATTATAAACTTTATTTAAAAAATCATTTTGAATAATTCTAATATAATTTCCACTTTCTAATTCAAAAATGATTTGATATATTTCTTTTTCTTTCTTCTCTCTTAATAAAGAATTTCTAGATAATATATAATTTAAATCAATATTTTTATAAATTTCACCAAGCATCAAACACGTTTCTTCATTTTTTCTTTGAATTTTGTTATTATTATTTTTAAAAAATAATGCTTGTTTTAATTCTTTTATTATAAAAAAAATATTTTTCATAAAAATTATATTATACAAATATTTTCTACTTAATAATAATAAATTGTTTAAATTATATAATGCACCTATATTTAAAATTCTTGAATATCCTTTTTTTATTTTAATTTGAACTACTTCATTTATATAAGTATTATTAAATATATCTCTTTGATAAGTTTTAAATAATAAATCATATAATTGTTTTAACATTATATCAATCTCATCATAATTTTCTAAAATTAAATTTTTTAAATTTTTATTGTTAGATTCAAATGTTGAATTTATATGATTTTTTAATTTATTTTTTTTACAATAAAATCTAATAGAATTATAAAATTCAACTAATTCATTATTAATATTACTTAATTGTTTAATTTTACTCAATGAAGAAGAATTTATTTTATTTATTTTCATAAAAAAATTATCCACTAAATCTGATATTTCCTGTATATTATCATCTAATTCATCTTTTTTAATATTTATATTTTTTAAATCAACAATATTTTGTCTATTATTAAATATTTTTCTTATTTGTGAATCTTCTTTATTATAGTTTTCTACAAAAATTACCCATAAAGGATAATTAAAATATGATCTATTTTTTAATTCCATAAATAAATTTGTATAAATTTTTATAATATTTGAATTTTTAATTTCTTCTTTTTTTAAATTATCATTTATATTATCTAATAAATAATCTATATTATATAATGGTAAATAATTATATGATAGTAGTTGTGATAATAAATAGATACATATTTTCTCTGAATCTATTTCTTTTGGATTTAAATACGGATTATTAAATTCAAGATAAAACGAAGTTGTATAATAATCTTTATCTTTTTCTATATATTCTTCTTTAATAAATTTTTCATCTTTTATTTTTGTGTATGATATTTTTTTATATCTTAATCTTTCATTTAGATAGTTTATCATTATAAATTTATTCATAAACATTAATAATTTATAATTAAAATTATTGTCTTTTAATAATAATGCATTTTGCATATATGATACATTTTGATTTAATAAAATATTTTCCGATATTATTTTTCTATCACTTATAATATCGAAAGTTTTATGTTCATAAATATCAAATAATGTAGTATTTAATTTATTATTATTATTTTTTAATAAAAATATATAATTTGTAAATCCGATTAATAATATAATACTCTGTGAATCATCATTTATATTTTTAAAATAAAAATATTTTAAATTATTTGATAAAATAAAATTAACTAATAAATTATTTTCAAATATTTTTAAACTTTCGGATTCTGATAAAACATATGTATCTTTTTCTAAATAATCTTCATTATAAAATATTTTATTATTTTTTATTTTCAATTTTAATTTATAACTTTCTGTATCATTTTTATTTTTATATTGATAAAAATATAATGCATCTGTATTATTTAAATTTATACTATCTTTATTAATATATAAATTATTATAATCATATTCAAAATTTTCTAATTTTTCATTTTTAAAAATATAATATTTTTTATATTTTTTTAATATTTCTTCTTTTTCAAATATGTTTTTTAATTCTTTCTCATTTTTATCTTCATCTTCATTTTCTTCTTTACTTCCTCCCTTTTTTATATTATAACCACCATAATAATTATTATAACTTGGTTTATAAAAATTATTATTATTATTATTTAAATCATCATTTTTATTGTAAATACTTAATTCATTAAAATTTTCTAAATATTTATTTAAAATAAATTTAGATAATAATGTATTGTTTTCATTGAACTTAAATCTATTTTTTAAAAAAATAGCTAAAGCTTCTAAATTATTTGTTTCTTGTTTTAAAAGAATAAAACCTTCTTTTTGAATTTGTTCAATATAATTTTTTTTTCTAATATCTTTTGAATAAAAATCATTAAAAAAGTTTAAGTTCCAATAATTATCTTCAACTAATAAATTAAAAGTTGTATCAGATATTATATTTTTAAATTCTTCATTTTCATATAATTTTATTTCGGGATTAAAATAATTTAATAATATAGTAAATAATATACACAATGAAGTATTTATTTTATAAAAATTTTTAAATTGTTTTATAAATAAATCTATATTTAATTTTTTAAATATATCAAAATAATTTATTAGATTATCATTTAAATTAAAAATATCATTATCACCATTAAATGTAGGAATAATAGTATAATAATTATTTATATAATTATCTACATTTGTAACTAAATCTTTTATTGAAAAATTATTAAAACCAATGTTTTTTATTTTATTATCATCTTTTATTTTAATTAAAGTTTTTGAATATTTTTCATTTAATTTATTTAATAAATAACTTAAAATTGTAATATTATTATTAAAAAAATAAAATAAATTATTATTATCTTTAGATAAATTATCTATATAATTTTCTAAAGAATTATTATTTATTATATTTACTATATTATCAAAACTTAATTTTTTTTTTATTTTTTTTACTCCTTGATTTCTATATGATACTATACCATCATTTAAATTATCTAATATTTCTTTATAAAACTTATCATTTGAATATATTTCTGAACCAATACTTTCTGGATCAGATTTTAGTCTTTCATAATAATTTTTTATTTTTGTTGGTATATTATTTTTAAAATCTAAAAAACTTAATAAAGAATAATTATTAACAACTAAACCACCATATGGAGACCTATTAATACTAAAATAATTAAATAATTCTTTATTTTTCAAAAATGTATTAAAAAAATCATTAATATTTAATTTATATACTGTAAATAATAAAAAAGATTGTAAATTATATTCAGATTTATTATTTGTTAATCCTAAATTATAAATTATTGTATCTAAAACATAATTTTTTATGGTATCATTATCAAAATCTATTTTTTTAAAATCATCACTATTTTTATAACTCAATACATCAACAATTATAGATTTTAATATTATAAATAAAAATATTAAATTAAAACCTTTATAATTTGCTAATGAATCAAATAAACGAGGTAAATAACTTTTATAAATTATATTTTGTTTTTTTAATTCTATTACTTCATTTTTATTATTTTTTATATAATTTATATCAAAATAATCATTAATATTTATTTTTTCCATATGATTATGTTCATATTCTTGATTTTCATTTTCATTTTCTTGATATTCATTTTCTTGATATTCATTTTCTTGATATTCATTTTCTTGATATCCATTTTCTTGATATCCATTTTCTTGATATTCATTTTCTCTATTTGCATTTTCTCTATTTGCATTTTCTCTATTTGCATTTTCTCTATTTGCATTTTCTTTATTTTCAGTTAGTTTGTTTTTATTAAATTTATTTTTAGCATCTTCATATGAATTATTTTTATTTAAAAAAATATAATCAAATGATTTTTCATATTTTTTAAATTCGTCAATTTTAACTAAATATTTTTTATTTTTATTTATAATTTTAAAAATAACATCAAATAAGTCCATTAAAGCAAAATCTTTAAAAACATAAATTTTATAATCTTCTTTGTTTAATACTTTTTTTTTTAATTTTGAGTCAAATGTATAATTAGAATTATCACAGTATAAACCATATTTATATTTTGACCATTTGTTGTCATATAAATTTTCATTTAAAAACAATTTTAAATCATCCAAATTTAAAATAAAAATTAAATTATCATCATTTGTATTTAAAAAATCCAGATATTTATTTTTAATTTTTATATAATTATTTATTAAATCTAATAATTCAGTTTTTTTTAAATCTTTAAATTCTTCGTTTGAAAATATAGTTTCTTTTGGTATATTTGCTATTAAATAATTAACTTTCTCAATAAAATTATCTTTAGTTTTAATATCTATTAAATTTCCATAATCTTTGAATAAAATATAAAACATACTATAAAATATCTTTTCTTGACATGGTTTCATATTTAAACTTTTATTATTAATTTTTAATTGATAAAAATGATTTATAGTATCAAAAATATATTTTATTGTAGTTTTTTTTAGAAAAACTGTATAATTTTCATATAAATCAAAATTTATATTTTTTAATATCATATATTTTGTAAAATAATATAATGAGAAAAAACTACATGAACCAGATAATTGTTGCATATCATCAAATATTGCAATTGGTTGAATATCTTTAAAAATTAGATTAAGTCTTAAATAAAAAAAATCTACAAAATCCATTAGTTTACCATCTTTTGAAAGGGGTATATATAAACTTAATTGAATATTATAAAAATAATCAATAGATGATATTACTATTGATAATATTTCATTCCTATCTTTTTTATTTTTTAAAAAATAATTATTTAAATTTTTAAATTCTAATTTACTTTTTTCTAAAAATTTATCTATTTGTTCTTTATGATTATCATAAAAATCATTAAAACTCATTCTACTTTGATTTAATCCATCACTCATTCCTTTTATGTTTTGTAAAACCATATTTACATATTTCCAACTTTTACCACTTAGATTTATACCACTAAAATCATAAAATTTTTTTAAAGCTTCCAAATATATATCTTTTTCAAAATGATTTGTATTTTTTATTACACAAAACTGTATTAATTTTATTAAAATTGTTAATTGTTCTTCATTTACATCTTTATATTTAATTCCTATTGTTTTTTTACCATCAATAATATGATATTTATTATAACCATTACCTGAATTAAATATACTAATATCAAATATATTTTTATTATTATTTGTTATACCTTTATTTTCTATATAAAAAGATATTGCATGAGCTGATTCATTAGCATACCATCCTCCTAATAATAAAGTATCTTCATTTCTTTTAATTTCTTTAAAAATATTTTCCAAAACTGTAAGATTATCATCTTGAACATTAGTAAATTGATTAAATATATTTATACTTCTTTTGAGTAAATTATTTATTTTTTCAAAAAATTCTTTTTCTTTTATTGATAAATTTTTATTATTTATTTTTAAATATATAGAATTTAATTTTTCAAATATATTTGCAACCAAAACATTGTTATTACCTGAACCTTCTTCAATATAACCATCAAAAAATAAATGTTGAATAAATGGATTTTCTAATGGTGTTTTGAATCCATTTTCTGGATTAATAGTTTCTAAAAATATTTTTGATAAATTATTATAACTTAAATAATCAATATTATTAGACATTACTCTCTAATAATAAAATAAAAAAAAATATTATATAAATCATTCTTATTTAAAAAAATTAAATTTATTTACTTTATCATATATTTTCATTAATTTTTGTGATAATACATCATTAGTAAACTCTATATCATATCTTTTTATTTTTATATATAATTCTTCAAAATCTGAATTTTCTATAAAATTCTTTAAAAAGGGTATTTCATATAACCTTTTTCTAATATTTAATTTATAAATTTTCATATAAACTTCGGTATTTATATCTAATGACCATCTCATTATATTATCACTATTTTTTGTTAATTTCCAATCAATTGGTATTAAATATAAGTCTTTTGATTCAACTTTATTTTTAGTTCTTTTATCATATATATCATAAATTAATACTAAATATCCATCTTGATAAAATCCTTCAAACATATACAAATAATTATCAAATTCATGTAAATATTCATATATTTCATGAGAACCATTTATTAAATAATTAACATTTTTTACATCTAAATATAATTGTCTTAAATTACTATTTGGTACTAATTCATCTGAAAAAGTTATTAAATATTTTGGTCTTAATTCAATTTCTTTTGTTTCCATCTCTTTATATATGATTATTTTTTATTTTAATTATTTTTACGTTTAATTTATCTTTATTTAAAACGTAAATTTATTTTAATTATTAATTATATATCTTTTTACAATATTTTTATGTGTGTTTTTGTTTTTTTTAATTATTTTAAATTTCTTTGTATATAAATTCCATTTTTGGCAAAAAATATCTACAACGTGACTTTTTCTACAAGATGACAATCTATTTTTTTATAAATATTAAATAAAAAATTTGATTTAAATATCATTAAATTAATAAAACCATAATGATGTATAATAAAAAAAAGATAGAAAAATACTAATAATTTAGTGGATAAATTATTAGATATTATATAATCTTAAAAAACTATTAATTAATTTATTTATTAATTTGTTTAAATTTAATTAAATATACAATATATTTAAAGAAATATCAATAACTTATATTGAAATGGATTTATATAATTTAAATTATATTGAATTTTTTGGTATATTAACTTGTGGTGTTGGAATTATGATGTGTTTATTTCAATGTCCAATTAGAAAAAGAGCATATAATGATATAGAAGAAAAACCTTTAAATAATACAAAAAATAGTACTACAAATAATCAAAGTAGTCCAACAAAAAGATTAAGATCAATGAGTTCAATGGAAAAATTAAATGTATTTTTTGATATTGAAGAAAATAAAAATAAACCAAATAATACTATTAAAAGTAAAAGTACTCATAATATTTTAAATGAAAAAGAATTTGAAATTGAAAATATTAGAACTAATTTTGATAAATATAAACTTCAATGTGGAATTTGTAAAAGTTTAATAGCTTCTTTTAAAGAAGTATATTGTTATATGGATAACAAATTTTGTAGTGAGAATTGTAGAGAACATTATTACAAAATTCAAAATGATAATTACAAGAGACGATTTTCTTTGTAGATATAAAGTCTTTTTTATAAATTATAAAAAAAATAAATAAAAAAATATATTAAAAATATTTTTATCTAAATTATTATTATAGAAAATATATAATAATGAGCTGTTATGTATCATGTACTTTAGCTATTGCTTTTTTAGTAGCAAGTTTATTTGTAATGTTTAATACCGAAAAAAATCCTATTATGAAAGAATATATAAAAGGATTAAATGAAGAACAAAAAATTAAATATATTGAAATCAATAAGGAAAGACGTAATTTATATTTATGTGGTTTTACTTTAGGTTTTATAATTGCTTTAATTTTATTGTATTTTTTCAATAAAAAATTAAATCGATGGGGTTCTATATGTATGGTAGCTGCTGTTACATTTACTTTTAGTTATTTTTATTATATCTTAATGCCTAAAAAAGATTATATGTTAAAATATCTTAAAGACAAAGAAGATATTACTAATTGGTGGAAAGTTTATCGTGTTATGCAATATCATTATCATTTAGGTTTTGTACTTGGATTATTAGCAGTAATTTTCTTTTGTAATTATCTTGTAAGTAATTAAAGAGACAACCTAGAGAATTTATCAATAGTAAGTTATAAAAAACAAAAATTTTAAATTATAAAATTAAAAATAAGATTTAATAATCTTCTTCTTCTTGAAATTCATCATCTATTTCTTCTTCAAATAAACTATAATAATATTCAAGTTGTTCTTTGATATCTAAGGATGTAGAATATTCAAAATCTTCTGTTTCAATAAATCTATCATAATCGATTCTATATGCTAAACTTATTTTTTTTAATTCATTTATTAAATCACTATAATATTTGATATATTTATTTAATAATACTTCACCTATCTTTTCTTTATTCAAATGAGATGGTGATATAGGCATCCATGATGCAATATTATTATTACATTTATAGCATTCTTTTATATTACATGAGCTCATTTTAACTTTTTTTTAATTATATTAATATTTTTACTATTTTTAAACAATTTATAATCAATTTTTTTTATAATTGTACCAGCCAGGTACTTTACGCTTGGTTTTGAGTCTCACTGTCTAAACGGTGATACTCAGACACCAAGTGCATGACGTAGTCATTTGCACCCTGGTTAGGAAAGACACCACGAATGATCTCGTAGTAATTCCATTCATTCCTGAGACAATCATACTTTAGCTGGTCCAAGAAAGCATCATAAACAGTCGACCTACGACGGTAGACTGCATCATGCTCCCCTACAAAAGAACAAACAAAGTTATGAGGCATAAACGCCCCAAGACCTTGAGTGCATGTAGGGCAGTTACTGAGTCCACAATAAGCGTTAATTTTTTGAACACTAAACATCTTTTCTGTGGAAAAACAATAATAATAAAATAATTAATTATATTAATTTTTTAGCTATCAGTTTTTTTGCAAGGTAAAAAATATAACTAAAAAAGAAGAAATGAATTTTACAGAAAATATAAAAATCATATTTAAAAAAATTTATTATACAGGAAGATATATTTATGCATTAATATATTGTTTAATACTTATTTTATTTTATAGCAAATTTGATTATGAAATCTTTGCGAAAAATATAATTGAATTAGCATTTTCTTTTAGTGAAGTACAATATATAGATAGAGATAAAATTGAATTTATAAGAAAAGAAAATAAAGAAGGAAAAGGAGTTTTATTATTAATGAATCATTATTCCGGATTAGATATTATGTTTTTAGTTGGATTAATCGAATTTTATTCTGTTGTAAAAAGTGATTTATTAGGTGAAATTATTAATGAAGATGAAAGTTGGTTAATAACTTATCTTAAAGAAGAAGTTTTTGAAAAATTACAATTTATACCTTATAAAAGAGGAGATAAGAAAAGTGGTGATGAAGTAAAAGATATTATACTCAAAAATATTAAATCAGGAAAAAATGTTATTGTTTTTCCTGAAGGAACTACACAACACTGTTTTAAAAAACCACTTGAATTTAAAAAAGGTATTTTCCATTTAGCTCATGAAAATAATATTCCTATTTTTAGTTTTTCTATTAATTATTCTAAAGATATAGGTTTTAATAAAAAGGAAACAACCGATTTTGTACATATATTTATGCAAAAAGCTGATGTAAGATTATATTGTAATGGTATATTTTATCCAGAATATTATTCAAATATGGATGATTTATATAATGATGTTTATTGGAGTATTTCAGAAAATACTTTATTAGAATGGAATTAAGTAGTTTTATTTTTTTTTTTTTATTTTTTTTTTTAAAAATTGGATATAAAAAAATTTTTATTAAAAAATTATATAAAAATGATTAATTTAGAAGATGATTTATTTGTTATGATTATTGAAAATCATTTAGAAGATGAATTATGTGATGAAATAATTGAAAAATTTGAAAAAGATAACAGAAAATATGAAGGTATTACAGGTGGAGGAATAAATAAAGAAATGAAAGATACAAAAGATTTACATATCAGTGACTTGGAAGAATGGAAAGATATTGATCATAAATTATTTTTTAAATTACAAGATGCTTTGCAAAAATATTTTAATAAAATTAATTTAAAAAATAATTTATTTGTATTTAATAATATCGATGATTTAGGATATCAAATACAAAAATACACTAAAAATGAAGGTAAATATTTATGGCATCATGATTCACTTAGTTATAATAGTCATAAAAGTAGAATTATTACTTATTTATGGTATTTAAATACTTTAGAGGAAGGAGGTGAAACAGAATTTTTAAATGGAAAAATAAAACCAGAAAAAGGTAAGTTAATTTTATTTCCATCAACTTGGACTTTTTATCATAGAGCGCATATTCCTATTTCTGATCACAAATATATATGTACAGGTTGGATTTTATCTAATATTTAGTATTTGATGATAAAATTTATTGTCAAATATGGCGGATAATATGAATCAATACCTCCTATATTTCCAGTATTACTAGGAAATGATGAATTAGCTACATTCGTATTATAAACAATAGTTTTATTTCCTGTTGTGGTTCCATACCCACTATTAGTTACATTCACTGATGAAACAAAATTATTATTACTAAAAGATATACTATGTTGATGAGAAGGAATTTGATTAATTGATATAGTTGTACTACCACCTGTTGTACCTGGTGTCATAGTTCCCATTGTAGTTGTACCATATGGGAATCTTTGTTGTAAATTTGGTACATTAAAAGATGAACCAGAGCCTCCATAAGTATAACCAATAGCTGTATATAAATTCCCATATGTACTTGTTGAATAACTTGTACCATTACACCATAACCATCCTGAAGGTAATGAGGATCCACCAAACATTATAATTGAACCAGGAGGACATATATTATTATATCCACCAACATACAAACTTCCTCCGATACCTACACCACCAGCTACTTGTAATGCTCCTGTAGAAGTTGAAGTTGAAGAAGTTGTTGAGTTTATTTTTATATTTCCACCTGTAAATATATTACCACCTATACCAACACCTCCTACTACTGTTAAAGCTCCTGTTGATGTTGATGTTGATGCTGTTGTATTCGATATATTAAAAGTACCTGATAAATTTGTACTTCCTGTATAAGTGACTGTTCCTGCTATTGTTGCTCCACCACCAACATATAAACTTCCACCTATACCAACACCACCACCTACTTGTAATGCTCCTGTAGAAGTTGAAGTTGAAGAAGTTGTTGAGTTTATTTTAATATTTCCACCTGTATATACATTTCCACCTATACCAACACCACCTACTACTTGTACTGCTCCTGTTGAAGTTGATGTTGAAGCAGTAGTATTTGTAATTAATAATTGACCTGTTAAATTTGTTGTTGATACTACATATGCACTACCCCCTATATATAAACTTCCACCTATACCAACACCACCTACTACTTGTAAAGCACCTGTTGAAGTTGAAGTTGATGCCGTTGTTGCATTTATTTTAACATTTCCACCTGCATTTATGTTACCGCCTAATCCTATACCACCTGTCACTAATAAAGCTCCTGAAGATGTTGATATTGATGATGTAGTATCAGTAATACTAGCTGATTTCATAGTTACTGAACTAGAAACAGTTAACGTTCCACCTATATTTGTATTATTCAGTATATTTGCTGAATTTAAAGTTGTTGCACCTGCATTTAAAGTTGTTAATGTACCAACAACAGTTATATTTGATTGATTACTTGATGAAGTTGTAAATTTACCTGTCAAATCAGTTGATACTATACTTGGAACATATAAACTTCCACTAATACCTACACCACCTAAAACTTTTAATGCACCTGTTGATATTGATGTTGAAGCAGTTGTATTAAATATATTAGCTGTTCCATAAACGCTTAAATAATCACCTACTGATACAAAACCACCTACACCTACATTTGTACCAACATTTAAACCTTTAGCTATCCCTACTCCTCCTAAAACTTGCAAAGCACCAGTTGATGTTGATGATGAAACTTCAGTTGAATTAATTATTATATTTCCTCTTGTATTTATATTACCTCCTGTATAAACATTACCTCCTATACCAACACCACCAACCACTTGTACTGCTCCAGTAGATGTTGAATTTGATGTTGATGCATTATTTATAATTAAAGTACCTTTTGATATTATATTACCCGTACTTGCATAAGCTAATAAATTGTTGGATGTACCTCCTAAATTTAAATAATTACTGTTACTTGTACCACTTATTATAACTACATTACCATTTGATATATTTAAATTTGCATCTGTTGCATTTATATTTGCAGATGAAGTTGTTGGAGAGATTTGTATATATTGATTTATATCCGAAACAATATTTGAAATATTTGCAACATTATACGAATCTCCATTTTGATTTGTAATTAGCCATTGACCATTATTTAATGCTAAACTTGGATTTGTATTACCTATTGTTGTTCCTACATTTCCAGCAACATAAATACCTGCACCTCCTGGTATAGGATTTGCATTACTAGCTGCAGTATTTAAATAGATTTGTGAATTTGAAACATCTAAATTTGTAACTACTGTACTGGTCACTGATCCTGATATTGTTATATTACCAGTAATATTTAATTGATCATTTAAACTTCCTAAATTAATAGTACCACCTGAAGTACCACCAGAAATATTAAGTGTACTTCCAGAATATGGAACAATATTATCTGTATTTAAAGTATTTGTTGAATTTATACTTGATATAATTTGATTTGTTGTTATTATACCATTTGCACCAGTATATTCAATTGTTGTACCATATGTCTCTGATGAAACAAGTCCTATTTTTAGTTGTGTAGAATAAATAGATCCAGTATTTTTTAAATCTTTTGATAATCCAAGACCACCTTGAATTATAACTGCTCCAGAATTTACAGATGTTGAATTAACTGTATTTTCAAAATCGGCTATTCCTGATACATTCAAACCTATTAATGTTCCTACCGAATTTATATTGTTTTGTGTTGATGTTTGAATTGTTCCATACAAATTATCTGCATAAACTGATTTAGCATGAATATTACTAGCAACTCCGATACCTCCTTCAACAATTAAAGCACCACTTGATGTTGAAGTTGAATCATATGTTGATAAAATATTAATATTACCACCTGTATAAATATTTCCAGCAACACCAATACCTCCTTCAATTTGTAAAGCTCCTGTCGAAGTTGATGTAGATGATATTAAACTTGGTATTTTAACATATTCTGTTGTTCTTCCTAAAATTATTTGGTTATTTCCAGTAGTTACAGCACCATATCCAATTGCTGTTGAATTGTTATATACAGTAGTATCTGAACTACTTTGACCTGAATTTGCACCTAAATAAGTATTATAACTTCCTGTAATATCATGAATACCTGCTGAATAACCTAATGCTGAATTATTATTTCCTGAAGTTTTATTTTCCATTGTATAACTTCCAACACCTGTATTATAACTATTTGTTGATGCATTTCCTAAATATACCATTGATTTTGCTCCAAGAGATGTATTATTATTTCCTTGGTCTAAGGTATAAAGAGAATCATATCCCATTGCTAAATTATATCCTGTACCGGTTTGATAATTATACATTGCTCCTTCTCCAATAGAAATATTTAAATTACTTGTTGTATTTTTAAATAAACTAAATCGTCCTATAGCTAAATTATATGAACCTGTTGTATTATCTGATAAACACCAATGTCCGAATGCTGTATTTTGTGATCCTGTTGTATTATAATTTAAATTATTATATCCAAAAGCAGTATTATTTGATCCAGAAGTAATATTTGATAAAACATTAGCACCAAATGCAGTATTATTACTACCAGTTAATGTAGAATTAAGAGCATTATTTCCAAATTGATTATTATTATTAGCTAAATTTTGATTTACTAAATTTGTTATATTTATATTTCCTGAAATATTAGCATTACCTCCTAAATTTAAATCTTTTGAAACACCTACTCCACCTGCGACTTGTAATGCTCCACTAGATATTGAAGTTGAATCAGTTGTATTTGATAAAGTAGTGATTCCTGAAACATTTAAATCTATTAATGTACCTACAACAGTTATATTAGATTGATTACTTGCTGAAGATGTAAATTTACCAGTCAAATTATTTGATACTATATCTGGAACATACAAACTTCCACTTATACCAACACCTCCTTCCACTATTAAAGCTCCACTAGATGTTGAAGTTGAATCAATCGCTGATAAAATATTAACATTACCTCCTGTAAAAATATTTCCACCAACACCTATACCACCTGATACTTGTAAAGCTCCGGTAGATATTGAAGTTGAATCAGTTGTATTTGTTATTTGTACAATACCATTAAATACTGATGAACCATTATGATTTAAACTTCCATTTATATTTGCATTACCACCAATATTTATATCTCCACCTAATCCAATACCTCCATATACTTGTAATGCTCCAGTACTAGTAGATGAAGATTCAGTTGTTGATAAAATATTTATATTACCATTAGAAATAATATTATTTGTTGCATTAAAATTAACAGCATCAACATTTGATGAAGCTATTAAATTTAAACCACTTATATTTGAAGTTGCAATGATTTTATCCGAAATGTTTAAATTTGATAACCCATTAATATTTCCACCTATATAAGCCGTTTTTGCAACTCCTAATCCTCCATCAGTTATTAATGAACCAGTTGATACTGAAGTTGAATCCGCTGTTCCTAATACATGTAAAAATCCATCTATATATGCATTTGATGTAGATATATTACCAATTATATTACCATAAATATTACCATTTGTAACATTTAAATTTCCAGATATATCTAAGTTTCCTGATACTAAAGCATTTGCTGTATCGATAACACCATCAAATATAACATTTCCTTTAAATAATGAATCACCTGAAACAATTAAATTTTTTGATATATTTGCGTTTCCGTCAACATTTAATTTAGATAAATTACCTAAATTTGTAATATTTGATTGATTTGATGTTAATAATGTTCCTTTTAAAAATTTTGCATCGATACCATCAGTTGAAACAACAACATTTGGATAAATCGCAGTATTTTGAGATTGATATGGACCAGAGGGTTTATTCATAAAAGCAGTATTTATATTTGTCTTTGCATTCTTATTTTTATTTTTATTATTAGACATTTTCAAAACTTCTATTTTTTATAAATATATTTTTTTAATATTTTTTACTATCACTAAAAAATAATAAATAAGAAAATAAATATATTAAGTTTAATATTCTTTTAATTTTTCTAATTTTAATTTAAAATTATAATTATGAGTATTTCTAAACCAATTAATGTATTAGTTGCTACACCTTGTTATGGTGGAATGCTTCACCGAGGTTATTTTCATTCAATTTTAGAACTCCAAAAATTATGTTCTAGTAACAATATTATTTTAAATGTTCAAACATTAGGTAATGAAAGTCTTATTAATAGAGCTAGATGTTTTTATACTTCCTTAGTTCTTGCTAATCCTCATATTGATTATTTATTATTTATTGATAGTGATATAACATTTGATCCAAGAACTATTTTAAGAATGATTCAATTTAAAAAAGAAATTGTTTGTGCAGTTTATCCCAAGAAAGGGTTGGACTGGAATAAAATTATTGATTTATCCAAGAATCCTTTAATAAGTAAAGATAATATTCAACAATTGGCTTTAGATTATGTAGTTAATTTTGATAAAAATAATATTGAAGTAGAAAATGGATTTGCTAAATGCTTATATGCAGGTACTGGTTGTATGTTAATTCATAGAACTGTATTAGATCAAATGAAAGAAAAATTCCCTGAAAAGAAATATATTAATGATGTTGGTGGATATAATATATCACCTGAAGTTGTTGATAATTTTTATTCTTTTTTTAATACTTTTGTTTGTGAAAAGAGTAAAAGACTTTTATCAGAAGATTATGCTTTTCTCGAAATATGGCGTAATATGGGAGGTGATGTTTGGATTGACCTTCAAGCTAATCTTGTTCATACTGGAACATTCGACTTTAATGGTTCTTTAGGTACTCAACTTGTTTTTGTTGACCAAATCAATCGTCAAAAAAATGAAGAAAAAGAAAAATCTGAAAAAGTTGAAGACAAAAAAGAATAAATTATATTTTTAATGTTTTGTTATTTGTTTTTATAAAAATACTATTTTATAAAAAAATTATAAAAAAAATTAATTATTTATTTAAAATTTTATGCCACTGTTCCAGCATATAATGATGAAATGTACCATAAACTACCATCACTTACTAAAGATACACTACTACCAAGACCAGTTAATGTAATTGTTTTAGAAGGAGAATCTATCACGTTTCCTGTTATATCTGTACTATTTGGTCCATTTTGAACAAATGTTAAAAGTTGACCAGCAGCTCCTGTACTTGTTAAAGTCAAAGTTATAGTTGATGATGAAGGCTGAACAAAATAAAGTGGATATATTGCGCTAACATTTTGAGTTGTAGTCAAAGCAGTAACTGTAGTGTATTTTAATACATTTAATGTAGTTGTTCCTGATACTTCAAGTGTACCGGCAACTGAAGTATTACCTGAAGATGCAGTTACTTGGAATTTATTTGTATTAACAGCTACATCACCAGTAACTCCTAAAGTACCAGCAACTGAAGTATTACCTGAAGATGCAGATACTTGGAATTTATTGGTATTAACAGCTACATCACCAGTGACTCCTAAAGTTGATGATAAAGTTGTTGCACCAGTGACTCCTAATGTACCAGCAACTGAAGTATTACCTGAAGATGCAGTTACTTGGAATTTATTGGTATTAACAGCTACATCACCTGTTACTCCTAAAGTACCAGCAACCGAAGTATTACCTGAAGCAGCAGCTACTTGGAATTTATTGGTATTAACAGCAACATCACCAGTGACTCCTAATGTACCTCCAATTGTAGCATTATTAGTGACAGCAGCTGATGTTAAAGTACTTCCACCTGATACTAATGTACCTCCAATATTTACATTCTTTGTAATACCAACACCACCTGAAACTTTTACAGCTCCTGTTGAAACTGATGTTGATTCTGTAGCATCAGACACTGTTAAAGTACCAGCGACTGAAGTGTTACCTGAAGCAGCAGTTACTTGGAATTTATCAGTATTAACAGCTACATCGCCAGTGACTCCTAAAGTACCAGCAACTGAAGTATTACCTGAAGCGGCAGTTACTTGGAATTTATTGGTATTAACAGCTACATCGCCAGTGACACCTAATGTTGATGACAAAGTTGCTGCACCTGTAACTCCTAAAGTACCAGCAACTGATGTATTACCTGAAGCAGCAATTACTTGGAATTTATTAGTATTAACAGCTACATCACCTGCTACTCCCAATGTACCAGCAATTGAAGTATTACCTGAAGCAGCAGTTACTTGGAATTTATTGGTATTAACAGCTACATCACCAGTTACTCCTAATGTAGATGATAAAGTTGTTACACCTGTAACTCCTAAAGTACCTCCTACTGTTGCATTATTTGTGACAGTAGCTGAATTAAGTGTAGCAGCACCTGATACTAAAGTACCTCCAATATTTATATTCTTTGTAATACCAACACCCCCTGAAACTTTTACAGCTCCTGTTGATATTGAAGTTGATTCTGTAGCATCAGTTACTGTTAAAGTACCAGCAACTGAAGTGTTACCTGAAGCAGCAGTTACTTGGAATTTATCAGTATTAACAGCTACATCGCCAGTGACTCCTAAAGTACCTCCAACTGTAGTATTACCTGTGACAGTTGCTGAACTAAGTGTAGCAGCCCCTGAAGTTGATAATGTAGTTAAAGTTGTTGCTCCAGTTACTCCTAAAGTACCAGCAACTAAAGTATTACCTGAAGATGCAGTTACTTGGAATTTGTTGGTATTAACAGCTACATCACCAGTTACTCCTAATGTTGATGATAATGTAGCTGCACCTGTAACACCTAATGTACCTGCAATTGAAGTATTACCTGAAGCAGCAGTTACTTGGAATTTGTTGGTATTTACAGCTACATCACCTGTTACTCCTAAAGTTGATGATAAAGTTGCTGCACCTGTAACTCCTAATGTTCCTCCTATAGTAGTGTTATTTACAACAGTGGCTGAAGTTAAAGTTGTAGCACCTGATACTAAAGTACCACCAATATTAACATTCTTTGTAATACCAACACCTCCTGAAACTTTTACTGCTCCGGTTGAAATTGAAGTTGATTCTGTAGCATCAGTTACTGTTAAAGTACCAGCAACCGAAGTATTACCTGAAGCAGCAGTTACTTGGAATTTGTTAGTATTAACAGCTACATCACCAGAGACTCCTAAAGTACCACCTACAGTTGCATTACCTGTGACAGTTGCGGAATTAAGTGTAGCAGCTCCTGAAGTTGATAAGGTTGATAAAGTTGTTGCACCTGTAACTCCTAAAGTTGATGATAAAGTTGTTGCACCAGTGACTCCTAATGTACCAGCAACTGAAGTATTACCTGAAGCAGCAGTCACTTGGAATTTGTTGGTATTAACAGCTACATCACCAGTGACTCCTAAAGTTGATGATAAAGTTGTTGCACCTGTAACTCCTAAAGTACCAGCAA
>JACCDO010928550.1_pt1 | contig 24343 bp, 22 predicted proteins | sample 7446101 | NCBI WGS metagenome assembly JACCDO01 (sample SAMN15323440, study PRJNA562643) | freshwater metagenome | isolation source: river surface water | place: USA:Blue River Watershed | collected 2017-08-16
GGTCGTAGCAGCGCTGTGTTTGCTGTTGCTGGCGGTGCCCCTGCCGGAAGGAACTTATGCGCGGGTGACGCTCAGTTTACAGCACGGCATCGTGACGAGCGTGCTGCAGGTGTTGCACTGGCTCGGGATTCCCGCGCGACAAGTGGGCAACTTGATTGAGCTCGTGCCGACGACGGTCGGAGTCGAGGAAGCGTGCAGCGGTATTCGGAGTCTGCTGTCGTGCACATCGGCGGGCGTATTTTTCTCTGGCTGGTTGGTGCGAGGATGGGCGCGGCGACTGGTGCTCATCGTGATGGCGCCACCACTGGCAGTGGTGATGAATTTTTTGCGGTCTCTCACGCTGACACTTCTCGCAAACCAAGGCATTGATATCGGCGGGTTCTGGCACGATACGACAGGTTATGCCGTGCTTGGTGTGACGGCGGTGGTTCTGGCGGTGGCGGCGGCAGGTCTGAGCAAGATGACCAGTGCCCCAACAGTTCAAACGGCGGCAGGCGCAAGCCAGCCAGTGAAGGTGGAGGCGACGGCGAATATTTTTTGGTCTGCCGGTGGATTGGTGGCGGCAATCGCCTTGAGCTTGTTTTTTGCGTTTTATGGACGGGCCGGAGAGTCGAACGCGGTTGATTCGGGCCGCCCGTCTGATGTGCTGGCTTTGCTGCCAGCGGAGGTGCCGGGCTGGCGGGTGATTACACCGGATGACTTGTATCAGTTTTCGGAAGTGTTGCGAACAGATCGGCTGGCCGAGCGCACTTACGTTCGCGTGCACGAAGGACGCACGGTGCAAGTGACAGTCTATGTCGCTTACTGGCGTGCTGGGCTGGTGCCCGTGAGTCAGGTCGCCTCGCACACGCCAGATGCGTGTTGGCCGGGCAGCGGTTGGACGGCGCAGCAGAATAGCACATTGCGGGCTAATTTGGCTTTGGCAGGACGCACGCTGCCGACGGCAGAGCATCGGATCTTCCAGCATGCGGGGCTGACGCAACAGGTGTGGTTCTGGCATTTGCATGATGGACGCCCGATTAGCTATCGGGATCCTTATTCTGTGCCGGCGTTGCTAGAGATCGCGTTGCGGCATGGGTTCCGGCGTGACGGGGATCAGTATTTCATTCGGGTATCCAGCAATCAGCCGTGGGACGTGCTTGCCGCGGAGCCATTGGTGCAGGAGATTTTTGCCCATCTTGCCCGCACGGGACTCTAAGATGATTTTCTCCACCACAAAACAAGAGCGCCAAGTGCTTGCTGCGTTAGCTTTGTTATTGGCGATCGGTTGGTTGGCGTGGTGGCTTTGGTGATGAGCACGCCGATGGCACTTTCGCGTCTTAATCTGCTGCTCGTTGCTGGGCTGGTGTGCCTAGTGATAATTTTGGGTTGGCAAGTGCTAGTCTTGCGGGCGGAGCGCCTAGCGTGGCGTGATGCGCAGGAGTTGGCGGGACTTTCGACGCAGCTAATGGATGCTAAGCTCAGCGTTCGGACGACAGTTGGCGAGCGCATGATCAACGAGTTGGCACAGGAATTGCGGCAGGCGGAGAACTGGCACGGGGTGTTGGCTGGAGGATTTTACCCGACGTTGTCTAATCTTAGTGGCGTCAGTGGCGCGTGGTGCTGGCGCGCATCGCGTGGCAGCGGTTGTGTGATCCTGAAGGGGCTGCCACAATTGGCCGACGGATTGGTTTACCAAGTTTGGCTCCAAGCCGCTGTTGAGACAACACGCGCTGGTTCGCTCACACTGGCGTTGACTGACGGAAGTGCGCGACTGGATTGGTCGTGGCTGAAGAGCAGTGCTCCCGATGTCGTGATTACAGTGGAGCGAGTCGAAGCGAAAACGACTTTGCCGGGTGGGCTGGTTGTGTTGCGCAGCCGCTGAGGTTGTCCGCTTGTGTCTAGATGCGGGACGAAGTCGGAATCGGCGGACGAGTCTGACGGTTTTGGGCGTAGAAGACGGCGGCCTGAGAACGGCGGGTGATTTGGAGCTTTTCGAAAATATTACTGAGGTAGTTTTTTACCGTCTTGTCGCTCAAACTCATGTCGTCGGCGATTTCCTTGTTGGTTTTGCCATCGGCGACGAGAGCAAGGACACGGCGTTCCTGCGCAGAGAGCTGAGAAAGTTTGTCTTTTTCGCTTTGGGGTGCGCCGTTGCGGACGAGGTGCAAGACGCGAGACGTGACGGCGGGGTCGAGGATGAATTTGCCGGCGGCGACATCGGTGATGGCTTGTTGGAGGGCTTGGGCGTTGATTTCCTTTAGCAGGTAGCCGTGGGCGCCGCTGCTCATCGCTTCGTAGACGAGATTGTCGTCAATCACCGAGGTCAGGATAAGGATGCGTGTTTCGGGTAGGTCGGCGAGGATGCGGCGGCAGGCTTCGAAGCCGGTGCCGTCGGGCAGACGGATGTCGAGCAGCACCACATGGGGTTTATGCTGATTGCACTCGGCAATCGCGCTGGCGACGGAGTGGGCTTCGCCAATAATCTTAAAGGTCGGTTCGTCGGCGCGGGAAGTTAATAGGGTGCGGAGTCCGGTGCGGACAAGTTCACTGTCATCAACGAGCAAAATCGAAATTGAGGCGCGGGGCAGGGCGGCGGTCATATGCTAGTATTGGGGGAAAACAGTAGAATCAGGCGAGTTCCTTTTCAGGGCCATGGTTAGCTAGCAGTTGGTTTCTAGGCTGGGTTGAAGAGAGAGCGGCGAACAAAGAAATCAGTCCCCGTTCCACGGCGGCAAGCGCAAGGGTGAGCCTTGCTCTTGCCGAAGATAGAGGCGAAAGCCTTCCTTTTTTCGGGAGGCTTTTTCGATGGGCCTACGGCCATGTCGCCCGAGTCTGATATGCCTTATGCTGTGAGGCGTGAAACAGTTATTGTCAGTCAAACGACGGATTTCGCTGCCTTTCGCGGGGGCGATGCGAAGCCCCGGCCCGCTCACGGCCGCGCAAGCTCGTGGGTGGGCTGGTGTCACCTTGGTCGAGGTGATGGTGGCGATGGCTTTGATGGCTGGTCTATCGACGAGTTTGATCGGCATGGTTGTGCAGTCGCGTCGACTCACGGAATCCAGTGTTTTGCACGCCGCCGCTACGAGTTTGGTCTATGGCCTAATCGAACAGATGAAAGGGCTGGACTATAATACGCTGCTTCCAAGCACAGTTGTGGATGCGCAAGCGCCGGTTTCGTCCAACCCGCCGTATATCCGTTTGCGTGTTAATCAGGATGAGGTCGTGTGGCTGCAAACGGTCTATACGGCCGCGAGCAATCCTTCCGTGCCGCAGGCTCCGACGAGCACGCCTGATGCCTCTGCGACTGCGGCCAGTTTAGGAGCCGTGGATAATGTGGTGGGGCAGTTACAACTTTCTAGTGTAACAGGAGCCAGTTCCCAGCCACTGAAAATGCATATCTGGGTGTGGGTGGATGAAATTCCAGAGGTCAGTAACGATGTTACCGAAGTCAAAAAGGTTACGGTTGTTTACTCATACAGTTATCTTGACGGGCGGACTGTGCGCACGGCCATAGATCGCGAAGTTTTTCTGCGCACGCGTTTCGATCAATGAAGACGCCCGCTCCAGTTCGTTCTCCGCAGGCGGGCTTCTCACTTGTGGAGGTCATGGTGAGCATGAGCATCGTGTCACTTGTGATGACTGGTATGTTCGCCACATTTCTTTTGGGGCTCCGGGCCATGTATAAAGACGGTGAGCGGTTAGCGACCAACGCCAGTCTCCGCTACTTCATCGCACAGGTTTCCAAGGAGACTTTGGATGCGACGGAATTCTATGTTTTCCCTGATTATAATTCACTCGATGGAAATGTTAATCTGGTGAGTGACGTTTCTGTTTTAGAGGCGGATAACTACGGCACCTATCTTGCGTATGGCGATTGTCTGGTGCTCGTCACGTTGGTCTCTATCAGTTCTGCGGCCAATGTGCGCCAAGTGCGTATCTATTATCGTGACAGTGCGAATCCTGATGCAATCGCCGCTGTGCGCTATTACGAGACGGCTGATTTTGGCGACACCGGCACGACTACCTCCCTCAAAGCGCTGCTGGATGCGATTAATTTAAAGGCAAATCCTGCCATGACTGGCTCCAGTGTCGTAGTGGATCAAGCGCGCGGACGACTGAAGGACACTGCCGACACGCATCTCTATTACCCCATTTTTTCAACCGAATCTGCGACCACGACGCCCACCAACGACAGCGTGTCTCTCAATATCGAGGTCATCAACGGCACGTCGGTAAACAACATGATGTCGAGCAGCAGTTTCAATTACACCATTTCACCCCGCAAATGATCATGAAAATCTATCTTCAAAAATCACGACGAGGGCGTGGGTCCGCCTTGGTGGCGGTCATTATTCTGGTCGCGATTATGAGTCTGCTGGCCGCGAGTATTCTGAGCTATTCCACAAGTGAGCGACGCTCCAATGAGCGCCAGCGTCTCCTCCTGCGCGCTCGCAATATGGCGGAGAATGTCGCCCTTTATGCCTCCGAGCAAGTGACGACCAAACTTTACCGTTTGCGTAACACGAGTCCCATCGCCTTCGCCAACGGCAGCAATGCCATCCATCTGCCACCAGACGATGTGTTGCATACCAATTTCTCTAATCCTGCAGATGTCGAAGTCTATGCCGGGCTTACTTCCTCCACTGGCCTCGTCTTCATTGATCCCACTGATCCGGCCAATGCCAGCAATCCCAACGTCGGGTTACAGGCTAGTATTAGCACGGTGCCCATTATCACCAAGTCAACCATGACGCACACCGCAGTGGGGGCGGTCACAGCATACGCTCGGCAGGATTTGCAGGTCGCCATGATTCCGCTTTTTCAATTCGCGATTTTCTACAATCAGGATCTCGAATTCGGACCCGGTGCAGATATGGTGATCGCCGGGCCGGTTCATGCCAACGGCAACTTAATTGCCCGTAGCCAAACAGGATTTTCCAACACGGTGCAGTTCACTGACCGCGTCACCGCATCCAACGGATTTTATGCCGATACCGGATACAAAGGTTCAACCTACAACGAACTGGGCAATGAGGATGCGGGGCCGGGCGGCACCGGGCCACTGTATTTCCAAAATCCATCCAGCACGGTCACTAATATCAAAAGCAGCTCCGGCACTTGGCGGGATCACAAATACGGCAAAAGCAATGAGTCCGCGACTACGCTCAGCCAGTTTAAATCATTCGCCACTTCGACCTTTGGCGGCAATCTACGCACGAGCGTGCACGGGGTCACTCCATTGGTGCTTCCCGGAGTGGATAACGATCCGGCATCCAATTCGGGACGTAGTGTGATTGAACCCGCTGCCGCAGGAGATAGCGCCGGACTACGCCAGACGAAGTTCTCCCGCAACGCTGGCCTCTACATCATCGTCAATCCCGACAACGACATTCGCAGCGGTATTCTGCCCGATGCATCAACGGTCAGCATGCCGGCTTATTCATATCGTTGCTGGCTCAATACCGTCAATGCGGACGGCACTTATACACTATCGGAGGTCGTGCTGCCTGGGCAGCCCAGCTATGGCACGAACAACGCTACACAAAACGATCTTCCCAATCGTTTTACTGATGTGACCGCCGTCGGAATGAATCAGGTGTTGCGCATACCCGCCAGCGGTCGCGCGGCCGATAATGCCTTGTCCGCTTTCGTCAATGGGGCTGGCACGGCTACCAATCTTAGTGCAGCTACCGTCACTACAGGTTACGCTAATAGCACTCCGTCATTGGGCAGTTTTCCGGATGCCTACTTCTACGATTTACGTCGCGCCGACAACAACACCGGCTACCCGTTCAGCCGCTCTTCCGGGAATCCGTATACGCCTAGACCGGTGGCGAAAATTGATTTCGACCTGACTAGATTCCGTTTAGCGGTTGAGCGCACGCTTGATGGGGCCACGGCCAGCACGGCTATTTATAACCCGGCAGTGCCGTCGTCTTCCAATTGGGATCACAATATTCTCAAGCCCAGTGCCACGGCTGCGTCGGTTAGCTTGTATCCGAACGGATTTACTTCGTTTCCTGTTAATGGCTCGGGCGATATTACCTGCGACCCGTTCAAGATTTATTTCACGACGGGCTCGGCGGTTTCCGCACTGAATCTGATCAACACCAGCGCTGCTTCACCGTGGTTCGACGGTATCACAATTTATGTCCATTCCGTGGATGCCGAGGTCAAAGACGGCACGAGGATCGACTCGGGAGTGCGATTGTGGAACGGGCGTGGGCCGGTATATTCGCTTTCGTCTTGGTTTTATCCGGGAAGAACTGGTTTCAGTTTCGCTACCAATGATGCGGCCTACATCGTGGGACACTTTAATGCGGACGGCGTTATCAATTCGACGGCCTCCTCTAGTGGCAATCCCGGCGGATACAGCGCCCGCTATCCAGATACTGCCAGTGAAATGCTGGTTTCGGTGATGGCAGACGCCATTACGATTTTTTCCCAGCCCGAATACACCAAATCGGGTTCGAATTACTATCAGACGGATGGATGGAGCGACACGCTTAGCAGCAACCGCTGCCGCACAAGCAGTTGGTCTTCGTCTTGGGCTACCTCAAATCCGAGTAGCAGTAACCGTGTAGACGGTGTCAGCACGACGCTACGTCCGGCCTTGATGCCGAATCTGGGAGTGCACGAAACCGCTGGCGACACCTCCCGCGGGACCGGGTCGAGCTCTTATGATACGAAGTTTTCTCCGACAGAGACCGAAATCTCAGCCTGTATGCTCACCGGAATTGTTCCCACCACCAGTCATCAAACCAGTGGCGGAGTGCATAATTTCCCTCGGCTTTCGGAACAGTGGAGTGGAACAGGGCTGTATATCCGCGGCTCTATGGTGGCGATGTTCAGTAGCGAGGTTGCAACGGAGCCCTGGAGTATCCGGATCTACAGTGGCGCGGGACGCTACTGGGGTCTTCACCAGAACTTGCGCAACGCCAGCCACGATGTCCCGTTGGAACCAGTTGTGCTAAATGCCCAACGTTTGCATTACACGGAAACATCTGGAATGGAGTTCGGATCCCTGAAGTCCACTATCCAAGCGTTGCCACAATAGCGGTAAAATGAGACAGCGCAGTCGGCCAATAAGAGTAAGAGCCTATTTTTTGGGACTACACTTATCCAGTGTGCCCCGGGGAGAAGAGCAGAATCAGGCGAGTTCCTTTTCCTGGTTTTGATTCGATGAGCAGCTCGCCGTTAATCTCGTTTGCGCGGGTGCGGAAGTTGGCCAACCCGTGGCCTAGCTGGATGTTGCTGGGTTCGAAGCCACAGCCATCATCGGTAATCGTGAGCTGACGGCGTCCGTGGGCGAGTTCGTAGCTCACGATGATGCTGACGGCATCACCATGGCGGACTGCGTTGCTGATGCCTTCGCGCACGATTTGCAGCGCGTGAATTTCTTCTGTCGACGAGAGGGCGGGTGGCGTATCTGGCAGTAAGAGAGCGATGGGCGTAGAATTCAGTGAACGTAATGCAGAGATGAGGACGCGCAGCGATTCAGGGAACGTCAGTTTACGGTCATTATCCGGTTCAGCGCCAGTGATGAAGCTGCGGACATTGACGATGGTTTGATTGAGGCAATCACGGGCAGCGGTGATGCGCTGGCGGGCCGTTCCGGGGTCTTTCTCGAGTTGTTGCATCGCACCTTCCAAGCCGAGGCCAGCGGCGTAGATAGATTGTATAACGCTATCGTGTAAGTCGCGGCCCAGTCGTTTGTTTAGCTCGGCGGCGGTGCGGATTTCTTTTTCGCTCTCACGCAGGGCTGCCTCAGCGCGTATGCGTTCATCGACTTCACGACGGAGAGACTCTTTCTGGCCAAAGAAATTGCCGATCATGTGAGCAATGCGGCCAAACTCATCTAAACGATCCCAAAGCGGATGGAGCGGGGTAGTGCTGTTTCCGGCGAGGCTAGCTTCAATACTACGGAGCGGGGTCACCACCCAGCGGGTGATGCCGAAAATGAGCAGCACGGAAGCGAGGAAGCTAAAACCGCCGAAGAGTAGCATCTCATCATAATTTTCTTCCTGCAAGAGGCGTAGAGCAGGGGGTTGCGTCCAGGCATGCAGAACGGCCAAGGCGCGGCCTTGATAATCTGGCAAATCATGATGCACATGCAATGTGGCAGCAGGATTTTCTACGCGGTGCCTCTCGGCTTCGTTTGCTTGGGTCAGAAGGATGCTACAGTGGAGAGTATCGCTGAGCCAACTGAGGTGTTTCTCATCCCAGATGCGCCCGAAGAGCAGCCAGCCGACGGGCGTGGTTGTGCGTTGCGTGTCGCTCGAAGGTTGAATGGGGGCGGCATGGACTTCGATATAGTGAAAACCGTCGCGAAAGAAGAAATGGAGAAACTTCTGTGCTTTGAGTCGCGCCAAGAGGTCACTCATTGGCAGTGGAGGGGTGCGCAAGTGCTCGTCCAGTTGACGAGTGATTCCATAGACGAGTGCGCCATTGGCATCTAGCACCCAAGCGGCATGGGCATTTAGACTAGGAAGCGAGTCTTCGATATTGACCTTGGCCCAAGTGGGTTCGGATGCACGGACGAAGTTCAGCATGTCGTCCCAGTAGGAGTAGTCGTAGGCTGCCGTGGCCAAAGTTTGGCTGTGTAGCTCGAGCAGCTTGTCGAGCATGGTACTGCGCTCTTCGGTCAGCGTGGCCAGCATACGGCCAGACTCTTTGCGATGGGAGAGTTTGAGCATCCATACTCCGGTGGAGAGAATGCCGACCAACAATCCCAACAGAAGGATGAGCCGAGTTTGGGTGTTTATGCGCACTTGGACAGAGGGAATGGATAAAATTGGTCCGGGCAATCCAATCTGTCTATCTGAGAAAGCGCTTGACTCACCCTTACGATTTCGGGTGTCTCACCCTTTCACTTTTTAAAAACGTCATGGCCAATACCAAGTCTGCAATCAAAGCTGCCCGCAAATCCGTGCGCCTGACCGCGCGCAATAAGAGCATTAAGAGCCGTCTGAAGACGCTCGCAAAAGCCGTCGCCACTGCCGCCCAAGGCGGCGATGCCGAAAAAACCCGCGCTGCGGCTATCGCCTACAGTTCCGCCTTGGATAAAGCTGTGAAGAGCAACATCATCCACCGCAACACGGCATCCCATCACAAATCTCAGGTTTCCAAGCACATCTTCACTGCGAAGAAATAAGCGAAACCGTCTTTACGACTTGGCCCGCGTTCCTGAAGGACGCGGGCTTTTTTTTGCGCGCGCAGTTTATTGCTATCTTTTACCACGAGTCGAATTGAGCCTGTTTGGCTCCACGTTCAGCTGCGGTAGTGAGTTCGCGCCAACGTGTCACGGTGAACGGCATGTTGTCGTCGAGGTTTTGCAGCGATTCATCGAAGTGAAAGTCGGCGTTGCCGGTTAAATTTATCCGTCTGCCAATGACTGCGCCCATCATGTCGCCGTTGCCATTAAGGGTGACGTTGGCGTTGGGAGCGTAAACGGCGGCGCGGAGCGCGCCATTACCAGCGAGCTGGAGCACTTGTCCGGCAGGACTGGTGTTAACGCCGTAGATGAGACAGGTGGAGGGGCGGGTGTTGTTGTTGGCGAGTCCCTTTCCGGCAATCTGCATGTCGCCTTCGACGTAGAGTGTAAGGCTGGATTGGGCCGCGATGATGATGGAGGCGTTTCCAGTGACGCTAATGGCCTGCGTGCCTGAACCAGCAGTGATGACGAGGGTAACATCGCCGAGGATTGTGAGCGTATCGTTTCCTCTTAAGGATATACCCGAACAGCGCCATTTGGTCGCCATGCCTGCGGTGCCCAACGTCGATCCGACCGTCAGGATCGGGGTGCCGTCCACGGGAGCTGTGGCCGATGTGAAAGTCGCGGAAAAATCAGTCGTGACACGGCTGGGGTCAACTTGCACTCCGGCAGGAGTGTCGCGACCCGTGATGGAGCCTTGGGGGCCGACTTCAGGAGCGGGACCGGCGGTGTAAACCCGCCCCCAGATGTCGGCCTGATTTACGAGCACGGAGGTGCTGTTTATTTGCACGCTGGCGATCGAACCAGCATCGTTGCGCGTTGCTGCGCTGTAATCAATGGGCGCGGTGGCGGCATTGGCGTCGGGATCGGAATTCCAGCTATCTACAGTGGTGTTGGTTCCGGAAAATGTGACCGTCTCCTTTGCCATGAGGCCGGCAACAAATCGCGAACGGCGGCTCAAGATGAGTTCTAGCATCTTCTCCACTGGAATCGAATTTGGCGAGGAGACGGTCGCCAGTGCTACGATGGTCGGACGGGCGGAGCCGCTGGGGGTATGGTTATCGAGGTAAACCTGCACGCGTCCGATGGTGTTGCCGCCGAGATCGAAATTTTCAAAAGCCCGACGAGCAGTAGGATCGGCAATCGTCCAACCGTCCCACGCGTCAGCTTGCCCGGCGGTGGAGCGATTGAGTGAGGAAAGCGCTTCTTCGGCACCGGCCTCGGCGAGGTTGAAAGCTCCCGCTTGGTGGTGAGCCTGCCGAGCCAGACGGGCCGAGCTGATGTTGAGATTGAGATAGCTGGTTAGCGCGAGTGCTATGACCGCCATGAATAACAGCGCTGTTATCAACACTGCTCCGCGCTCGCCTGAGCGTTGCGCAGGATAGGATGAAAGACGGTGTGCAGGTGAAGGCATCAATTGCTGACCCGTTTGTTACGCAGAATGAAGCGGCTAGATACCATCGCTTGCGTGGCTCCAGTGGAGGTGCCGTAAGCACGAACAGTCCGCAGGTCTATTTGCAGTTGCTTGGTCTCGGCGTCGTTGGCGGCGACGTTTTCGACTACGCCATCCTGTTCGAGTTTGTAGCGATGGAAGGCGAAATCGTTCGCCACCTTGGTAACCAGTGCGCGGCGAGGGCCGGAGTCTGCCTGGCGGTAAAAACTTTGATAGGTCGCGCTGGCTGGGTTGGTATCGTAGGCGTAATTTACGATACTAGCGGATGCACCGGTGGGCAGATAAAGCGTGATGCTCTGAGAGCTGTTCCATTGTAAGTTTTGGGCCTGACGGACATCTTGCGCGAACGTTTCCAAGCCGCGACGGATATGGGCTTCCATTTCGCTGTAGGCGCTCGCGCGGTAGCCAGTGCGCGTAAGGAACAGGAACGCGCTCAGCACTGCGGCGAGAATGACCGCGCCGAGTCCAGCGGAAATCATCACTTCCGTCAGGGTGAAGCCGCGCAGGCGGGCCGGCTTAGTGGGCTGTGCTGATGTAGTCACTGAGTCCATCGCGGGCGTAGCGGGTGATGAGATTTGCTGTGTGTGCTCGGCCGTCGTAACCGTGCCACTCGGCGGTGAGGGTGATTTCTTTCATATCATCGCGCAGCGTGGTAATCCGTCGGGTGCAAGTGAAGCGGTCCGCCGCGCTTGTGATCTGGTCCAAGGTGACGTGAGCGTCGTTGGAGTTTTGTAGCGTGCTCAATTGGGCCCAATTCTTGAGCCGTAACCGCTCCATTTCTGTTTGCATGAGTTGAGAGGCAGTCGTGAGGTTGCGGGACGTGTCCATGGCTTGCAGGCCGCTTTGCATCGCGGTGATGGCGCTGACCAAGCCGAATAATAGCACCACTGAGGCGACCATGACCTCAACCAAGGTGAAGGCCCCGCTTGTGCGATGACGTGATGGCCACAGCCCAGATGTGGTTAATTTTAGATGGGAAGACATTGTTTAGGCGGTTGGTTCGGCCATGAGTGGCAGATGTAGGCTGATGCGGGTGCCGCGGCCCGGCTTGGACTCTATGCGAAGGGCTGCTCCCATCTCGCGGGCACGATGTGCGAGATTGGGCAAACCACGGCCCGTGTTGGGCGCAGTTGCGGGATCGAAACCCGCGCCGTTGTCGCGCACTTCGAAGAGGCCGGCGCCGGGACCGTTGGCTTCGAGGTTAATGGCGATGCGGGTGGCCTTACCGTGGCGAAGAGCGTTACTGATGCATTCACGCACGATTTGCAGGGCGTGCATTTGCACGACGTTCGTCAGTCTGGCGGCGATGGCTTCGTTAAACGAAAGCACGAATTCTACCGGCCACAGTTCGCGCATAGTTGTAGTGAGGGCTCGGACGGCCGCAGCGAATTGTTGTCGTGGTTGGATGGTGGCGTCCGGTTCGAGGTCATTGATGTAGCGTCGGATTTGGCGGATGGTGTCATTTAAGCTATCCATGCAATGGCGGACGCGTTCGTCCGCCTCGGCGGGATACTTCGCCAGTTGGTTGCGGACGGATTCCAGCCCAAGACCTGCGGCGTAGATGGATTGAATGACGGTGTCGTGTAAATCGCGGGCGAGTCGGCTGCGCAATTCGACCGCGTCGCGGAGGTCGGCTTCGCTAGTTTGCAACTTTTCCTCGGCGCGTCGGCGTTCGGCGATTTGGCGTTCCAGTTCGGCTTGATCGGCAAACGCAGCTTCCACGAGGCGGGCAACCGGAGCGAATTCATCGCGCTGCGCTAACAAGGGGCGAATAGGGGCAGGATCGCGTTGGGTAAGGCTCTGGCTGATCATCGTCAACGGACGCAGAACCCAGCGACGCACTGCGAGAGTGAGGGCCGTCATCACGAGTAATCCAAAGGAAAGAAAAAGGCCTAACGCGTTTCCGTCGTCGCTGAGTAGCGCAGTCGTTTCGTCGGTGGCACGCGTGCAACGCAATTCGCGTAAAGGCTGTCCGCGAATGTCTGCGAGCGTTTGCGCCCACTCTACCACCGGTGGAGCATCATCGCGCGCAAAGCTGACTTGCACGGGCGCCAACTGAATTTTGGCCCCGCTGGAGAGGGAAAGTCGTGTTAGCCATTCACTATCCAAACGTATGGCAGCCAGCAACCAACCCGTTTCTTCGCGAGTATCGGTGTGGGGTAGACGAGTGCCGTAAAAATGCCAGACGTTGGTCGCGTCTTCCTGATAAAAATCGAGCACGCCATAGTTCGTATAGGCCTCAGCCATGTTTTGCGCATTAGGCGCGGCGGGGGGAGGTTGAGTCGCGTCGCGTGCGGTTGCGGTTACGGCTTGGCCGTTTGCGTCAAACACCCAGATGGCATCAAGATTGTAGTCCGTGAGAGCGGATTGCCACAGTGATGGCCCGGCTGGTTTAGAATCGGATCGCTGGGAAAAATCGTAGATGAATTGGCGAAGGGGGAGGGCGTTTATTTGCAGCCAACGTCCAAGTTGCTGGCGACCCTCTGAGCTCACTTGTTCGACTAGACGTCGCACTTGTTCGCGTTCAGCGCGGCGGAAGGCATAAATCGTCGCCAAAAAAGCCAACAGCAGAACGCCGAGGCCGAAAAGAAGGCGTGATTTTATGCTCATTAGGCTGGTGGCTTTTGCTAGGGCTCTTGGGATTTCCAAAAAGCCCTAATCTATTTATTTAGATTAAAGTTATAGTTATGGGAATTTCTGTTAAATAGAATGAAACAAGCACAATGCGAAATGTTTTACATAATAGGGCCAAATGGACATAAGCATAGGCCTTTGAATTGTCTTATAATATGTCCGAAAGGTGCTTTCCGCGCGCACTGCGGCTGGTCTTTCAAAACTGTTTGCGGGAGCTTAGTTTTCCCGTCTCGCTTCGGCTATGCCCACCGAATGGAAAGCCGCAAAGACCTACACCGACATCCTCTATGAAAAGTCTGGAGGGGTGGCCAAAATAACGATCAACCGCCCAGAGAAGCGCAACGCATTCCGTCCGCAGACGGTGTTCGAAATGCACGATGCTCTGTTGGATGCACGTGAGGATGCTCGCATCGGCGTCGTGTTATTGACTGGGGCGGGTCCCGCGAAAGACGGCAAATATGCTTTTTGCGCGGGTGGTGACCAGAGTGTGCGCGGCCACGGCGGCTACATCGGAGACGACGGCGTGCCACGCCTAAATATTCTCGAAGTGCAAAAACTCATTCGTTCCATGCCGAAGATCGTCATCGCCCTCGTGGCGGGCTATGCCATCGGTGGCGGGCATGTGTTGCACGTCGTGTGTGATTTGAGCCTCGCGGCCGACAACGCCATTTTTGGTCAAGTCGGCCCCAAAATGGGCAGCTTCGACGGCGGTTTTGGTTCAAGTTATTTAGCCCGCGTGGTTGGACAGAAAAAGGCCCGCGAAATCTGGTTTCTCTGCCGTCCATACAACGCGCAAGAGGCGCTCGCCATGGGGCTCGTCAACAAGGTCGTGCCGGTGGCCGAATTGGAAAATGAAGGCGTGGCTTGGGCGCAGGACATTCTAAAACACAGCCCGCTCGCCATCCGCTGTCTGAAATCGGCTTTCAATGCTGAACTCGATGGCCAGAGCGGTATCCAGGAGCTGGCTGGTAATGCGACGATGCTTTATTACATGACCGAGGAGGCGAAGGAGTTTATGACTGCACAGAAAGAAAAACGTCCGCCGCACGCCGAAGAGTTTCCGTGGCTGCCGTGAATGTGGCCGATCCGACACGCGCCGCCGCATGAAGGTTCACTGGTTTCAGCACGTGCCCTTTGAAGGGCTGGGCTTGATTGAGCCGTGGTTGCGCGCAGGTGGACACGAAATCACAGCGACGCACTGGTGGGCGGGCGAGCGAGCTCCGGCTCGGCGCGATTACGACTGGCTCATCGTGATGGGTGGGCCGATGAACATTTATCAACACCGCGACTACCCTTGGTTGGCGACGGAGAAGGCTTCATTGGAAACAGCCTGCCGCGAAGGCTGTCGCGTGCTTGGCGTGTGTCTGGGGGCGCAACTTTTAGCTGATGTGCTCGGCGGCCGTGTGTTAAAGAACGCTGAGCGCGAAATCGGTTGGTGGCCCATCCAAGCGGTGTCGCCCGAGCGGGGGGCGCAAGCTTCTCGCTACGCGTTTCCCGAGCAAACGACAGTGCTGCACTGGCACGGAGATACCTACACCTTGCCGCCCGATGCAGTCAGGCTTGCTCGAAGTGAGGCCTGCCCACAGCAGGCTTTTGCCTGGGGCTCGCGGGTGCTGGGTTTGCAGTTTCATCTGGAAATGCAAGAGTCGGCCGTGAGTGAAATAGCTCGGGGGTGCGCGAATGAATTGCAGGGCGGTGCCCGCTGGGTGCAAAGCGCCACTGAGCTTATTCGTGGAGCGCAAACCCATGGCGCGGCAAACGCTTCGTTGTTAGAAAAACTACTCGCTGCAATGGAGGCGGCCTAAACACGGATCATGATTGGCCTGAGTGAAGATGGCGTAAATCCGCCCGTGTCTCACGCCGCGAAACTGACCGCGCGGATTTTTTCCGAAGGCGGCTGGCTCATGGATTTGCCGGGCGTCGAGCATCGGGCCGAGCAAGAACGGCTGGCGCGACGGATCGCGGGAGCGATGGAAGGCGACACCAGTTTACTGTGTGAGGCAGGCACGGGCGTAGGGAAGAGTCTCGCGTATCTTTTACCGGGAATTATTCACGCGGTGGACACGGGGCGACAGATGGTCGTCTCCACACACACAAAGACATTACAGGAGCAAATCCGCGACAAAGACCTAGTGAAGTGTAGGCAGCTTTTTGGCGGCACGGCAGCGCTGGCGACCTACTCGAATTTTTCCAGCGCCGTGTTGATGGGCAAAGGAAACTACCTTTGCACGACACGCCTAGCTCGCGCGCAGGCGGACAAACAGGAACTATTCGCTACGCCGATGCAGGCGGAGCTGGCTCGTGTGGCGCAGTGGGCGATGGAAACGAAGACTGGCTTGCTCACGGAACTACAGCCGAGATTGAGCGAAGAAGTCTGGGAAGCAGTATCGGCGGATTCCGAGGCTTGTTCGCGTAAACATTGCACCGATGGGCGGTGTTTTTATCGACGTGCCAAGGCTGCTTGCGACGCTGCGCAGGTGTTGATTGTGAACCACAGCCTGCTGTTCACACTGATGGCTTTGCAGGGGGCGACGGGGCAGTCGCCGGCGCGCGGGATTTTGCGTCTTGATGATTTTGCCGTGCTTGATGAAGCCCACACCGTGCCGGACATCGCAACGGATCATCTTGGTCTTTCGCTTTCGCACACCGGCCTGCGGCGGCTCTTGCAGTCCCTCCATCATCCCACGCGGCAGCGCGGGTTGCTGCGTAAGCACAAGGCGCACACTGCGCAATTAGCGGTCGAAGATGCCCTCGAAACTGCTGAACATTTTTTTGGTTTTTTGCAGGAACGTGTGCTGCAAACCGCATCCATCACTCGCGTGCGTGCGCCCGACGTGGCCGAGGCCATGCTCGAAGCGCCTCTCAATCGGTTGTTGAGCGAGCTAGATCGACTAGCTACTTCACTCGACGAAGGTGCCGACAAAGATGAACTAGAAGGCAAAGCGCGTCGTGTGTCGGCGTATCGGCAGGGCGTGACTTCGTGGCTGGCTCAAACCCAAGAAGGCGATGTGCATTGGCTGGAGGTTTCTGGGCGGAAGATGCGGAATATCCATCTTCGTTCGGCACCGCTGGATGTATCGGTAGAGTTACGGCGACGATTGTTTGAACGCGAGACTAGCGTGACGCTGACAAGTGCGACACTTGCGACCGGCAGCACACTAGAGCCTTTTCGCGAGCGAGTCGGAGCGGAGAGTGTGGACTCGTTGATTGAAAAGTCGCCCTTTGACTATGAGCGCAACCTTCGCGTGTATGTGGCGGCGGACGTGCCGGAGCCGTCTGGCGCGGAGAGTCGGCTGAATTTAGAGACCTTGGCTGATTACATCGGTTACTGCACTTTGCGAGTGCCCGGTGGCTCATTGGTTCTCTTTACGAGCTACCGAGATTTGTCGACCGTCGCCGCGATGTTGGAGCCAGAGTATCGCGCGGCCGGGCGTCTTTGTCTCATTCAGGAGGCCGGTGTTTCGCGCAGTGCATTAGCAGAGCAACTACGCACGGCGGGCAACGCAGTGTTATTTGGCACGGAAAGTTTTTGGACGGGGATTGATGTGCCGGGGCCGTCGTTATCGCAGGTCATTATCACGCGTTTGCCGTTTTCGCCGCCTAGTCATCCGGTGGCGCAGGCGCGCTCTGAGTGGGTGCAAGCGCGCGGCGGCAATGCCTTTGCACAGCTCGCCCTACCGGAAGCACTTGGGCAATTTCGGCAAGGCGTCGGACGTTTGATTCGCAGCAAAAGCGATTGTGGGGTGGTCACGATTCTCGATCCTCGGCTACTGACCAAGGCTTATGGACGGGAGTTTGTGGCCAGCCTGCCGAAACCAGAAATTGAGCGCTTAACTAAAGAAAATCGCAGTGAGGTTTTTCGTCCTTTCCCTGTGGTTGGACGGAAGTCAGTTTGACGTCGGCATGAAGCTCCGCGCCGCCCACCAAACTCACATTGGCCATTATCGTTCTCGCAACGAAGACAGCCTGCTGAGCGACGAAAAACAGCGACTCTTCGCCGTGGCGGATGGGATTGGAGGATTGCCTGCGGGTTCGGAGGCGAGTCGGGCGGCAGTCACCGCGCTGGCGGATTGGTTTGCTCATCTGACTGCGCCCAGCGTGCCGGATTACAGCGCCTGCATGGTGGCTGTTAATCAGTATGTTTTTCAGCTAGGTCGGCGACTCAGTCCAGGATACGGGATAGGCAGCACGCTGACCTTTATGCATTTTATAGAAGATAGACTGCACGTCGGCCATGTCGGCGACAGCAGTCTTTATCGTTGGCGCGAGGGACTGCTGGAACGTCTGACTTGCGAACATAACGTGGCCAATGACCACGAGATGGCCGTGCAAATATCTGGCGGGTCACGCTCGCCAGCATCACCCTCGGCGTTGACCCGTTGTATTGGGCAACCGCCGCCTTTGCATCCGTCCGTAGAGAAACACGAGATCATGATCGGCGACCGTTACTTGTTATGCACCGACGGCGTCACTCGTTACCACGATGCCAGTGAAATCGCGACGATTCTGGAGAAGCTCTCAAGTCCGCAGAAGGTTTGCCAGCAGTTGGTGAAAAATGCGAACGAACGAGGAGGCGCGGACAATTCAACGGTCGTTGCAGTTTACGTGTCATGAAGGCTGCCCGCTCAGATCGTTTCACTGCCTTGGTATCGGCGCAGCCTGAAAACGAGTTGTTTCGTTTCAGTCTTGCGCAGGCACTTTTGGAAGAGGGGCGCGAAACTGATTCGCTCGTGCACCTGCAAGTATGTGCGGAAAAGAAGGCTGACTGGATGATGCCCCGGATTTTGCTTGGCCAGACGCTGCGGAAGTTAGGTCGTCGGAGCGAGAGCCGCCGCTGGCTGGAGGAAGCACTCCAACTGGCTGTGGCGCAAAACCACGAGGATCCTGAGCGCGAGTTGCGGGCCTTGCTTGCTGAAGGCTAAGTGCGTTCAGGACTTCGGCAGACGGTCGAGCGCGGCGAAATAGAGCGGCAAGACTGTCGGCATGACCCGTTGCAGGTCGGCGATGCGTTGCTCGTCACTCGGGTGAGTGCTTAGCCAAACTGGTGGCCGCGGCCCCTGTTTGCCGAGAGACATCTTGCGCCAAAAGTTAATAGCAACGCGTGGGTCGTAGCCAGCTTTCGCCGCGTAACGCAGGCCGATGTAGTCAGCTTCGCTTTCGTTATTGCGTGAGTATTTCAACTGCATGCCGGCGGCCCCGACGCCGTAAGCGATACGCCAGAGGTCACGGTTGCGGCTGTCATTAGTGGCGGCCCCGACGGCTACGCCAAGCAATCCAGCCACCATGCCCTGTGACATGCGCTCCGCGCCGTGGCGCGAAGTGACGTGGGCGATTTCGTGGCCCATCACGATGGCGAGTTCGTCATCGCTTTCGGCAACTTTCAAAAGACCGCTGTAAACACCCACTTTGCCGCCGGGAAGAGCGAAGGCGTTGATGGTGTCGGGCGAGTCAAAGAGAACAAATTCCCATTGTGCGCCAGGCAACGCGTCACCCACGGCGGTGGCGATTCGACGGCCGATGCGTCGCACACGTTCGCTGGCGGCGACGTCTTTAGAAGGACGTTCCTTAGCTTTAATTTCGGCGAATTCTGAAGCACCGAGCTGGGCCTCTTGACCGGTGGAGACGAGTATCATTGAGCTCCGGCCTGTCTCCGGCACAGTGTAGCAGGATACCAGTAAGAGCGTAACCAGCAGGGCGGCGACTGGCTTAATTTTCATGCGGCCAAACTAAGCAGTGACCCGGTTAACGCGAGCCCAAGTTCGGGCAAACCCGGAGGATGTAGCTCAATGTTTGAAGTGCCGGATGCTAGTGAAGACCATCGCCATACCGCGTTCGTCGGCAGCTTTGATGACTTCTTCGTCTCGAATGGCGCCGCCTGGTTGGATGGCGGCGGTGGCTCCCGCGTCGGCTGCGGCGAGGAGGCCATCGGCAAAAGGGAAGAGCGCTTCACTGGCGACGACTGAGCCCTTTAGGTCGAGCTTGGCTTCGCCGGCTTTCCAAACAGCGATACGTGAGCTGTCCACACGAGCCATTTGGCCGGCGCCGACGCCGAGAGTTTGTTCGCCACGGCAATAGACGATGGCGTTGGACTTGACGTGTTTGCAGACCTTCCAGCCGAACAGCATGGCGGCCCATTCGTCCGCAGTCGGTTGGCGCTTGGTCACGACTTTGAATTCTTTGATATTGCCGAGGGTGCGATCGCGATCTTGCACCAACACACCGCCGACCACGGAGCGCACTTCTTGCAGGGCATCGGCGCCGATGCCGTCTTTTGCGACCATTAGGCGGAGGTTTTTCTTTTTCGCGAAAATCGCTAAGGCTTCATCGCTGAAACGCGGCGCGATGATGACTTCGGTAAAGATGTCTTTGATTTGTTCGGCGACATCGCGGTCGAGAGTTTGATTGACTACGATGATACCTCCGAAAGGCGCCTGTCGGTCAGTGGCGTAAGCCTTTTCCCAAGCGGCCAACAAGGTGTCCGCACTGCCCACGCCGCAGGGGTTGGTGTGTTTGAGGATGGCAACCGTCGGACGCTCAAATTCTCCGATCAGGTAGGTGGCGGAGGTGATATCGAGAATGTTGTTGTAGCTCAGTTCTTTTCCTTGGAGCTGCTGAAAGTGGTCATGGAAGGTGCCGTAGAGCGCAGCCTTTTGGTGGGGGTTTTCTCCGTAGCGGAGGCTTTGAGCTTTTTTGAGCGAAACACTGTAGTTGGCCGGAAATCCGGCAAGTGCCTCCAAGTCGGGTTCGCTTTGCTGAGTTTCTAAATAACGCGAGATGACAGCATCGTAGCTAGCGGTGCGTTGGAAAACCTTCAGGGCAAGGCGGCGGCGCAAGGCAGGCAGGCCAGCGGGCGCGTCCATCGCGGCGAGTGTGGCGGAGTAGTCAGCGGGATCACAGAGCACAGTCACGCTTTCGTGATTCTTGGCGGCGCTGCGCAACATGGAGGGGCCGCCAATGTCGATGTTTTCGATGGCTTCCTCGAACTCGACGTGCGCCTTTGCGATGGTTTGCTCGAAGGGGTAGAGATTCACCACAACAAGGTCGATCAACTCGATGGCGTTGGCCTTGGCTTGGGCGAGATGGCCGGGTTTGTCGCGACGACAGAGCAGGCCACCGTGAATCTTTGGATGGAGAGTTTTGACACGCCCCTCCATGATTTCTGGGAAACCTGTGTGAGTGCCGACCTCAGTCACGGGCAGGCCAGCCTCGGCGAGCAACCGAGCGGTGCCGCCGGTCGAAAGCAGGGTGTAGCCGTGCTTTTGCACGAGGGGCCGGGCGAATTCGACCAGACCGGTTTTGTCACTGACAGAGAGGAGCGCTAACTTAGCCATGAGTTTTTCTGTCCGCTGCTGGGAAGTCCACGCAAGCCGGAAAGCATTACGGCGCGAGCTAGTGTGGATTTGCCCGCCAAATGATTTGATTTTTACGAAGTCGCCCCCCACGTTGCAATTTTTCACGGCACAAAATCCCCCGGGCCGTTTCTAACCGGGCTCACTTCCTCCCCATGCAAAACAAACCCAAGTTAGTTCTCGCGCTCCTCTCGGCTTTTGCTCTCGCTGGTGTCGCTAGCGCCCAGCAGGCCGCAGCCACCGAAGGCGCGCCTGTTCAATTTAATCTGCCCAATGTCGGCAGCAGCTCCGCCCCCGCTGCTGCACCGTCGGCTACGACGCCGCCGGCTGCTGTGAGCGCGCCTGCTCCGGCACCAAAATACAGCGAAGACCAATTGATGGAGCTGTGGGGCTATCTAGTCGGCGGTCGCTCCGGTCTTTCTGAAATGCAATTTTCGGAAGAAAATATCACCAGCATCTCCCGTGGCTTGCGTCGGGCGCTAAACCGCGACGAGCCGCAGTTGGATGCGCAAGCGGCTTTGCAGCAATTGCAGGAGCTGATTCACGGACGTCAGGAGGTCTTCATGAAGAAAGTCCGGGAGCAGAACCTAGCTGACGCCGCTGCGTATTTTGCGAAATTGAAGGATAACAAAGCCGTGCAGAGCACCGCGAGCGGACTTCGCTACGAGGTGATGACCGAGGGCAAAGGAGCAATGCCGAAGGATGGCCAAGTCTTGAAATTGCACTACACGGGTTCTTTCATCAACGGGCAGGTGTTCGACAGCTCTGTCCAGCGTGGAGAGCCGATGGAAGTGCCGCTGCAAGAGGGTGCCCTCATTCCCGGTATGACCGAAGCGCTGCGTAAAATGTCCGTCGGCTCGAAGTGGAGAATCCATCTGCCGCCGAACCTAGCTTACGGAGACGAAGGCCAAGGGGAAATTCCTCCCGGTGCGACACTGCTGTTTGATGTTGAACTGCTCGAAGCTAAGGATGCGCCTCCCGCACCCAAAGCTCCGGATGCCGCGCAAAAGTAATTTGGCCTAAATCGATTTATCAAAGCCCTCCGTTAGCGGAGGGCTTTTTTGTTGTGCGTTGCGCGCTTGCCGGAAGTCGCCAGACAAGTTTCGATGCAAGGAATGAGCGTCCCGTCTGTGAATCTCTACCTTGTGGGCTTTGCCGGAACTGGCAAAAGCACGGTGGGACGCTTGCTGGCGCAGAGCCTTCGTTTTGATTTCTTGGATAGCGACGCTGAGATTGAACGTGCCCAGGGCCGTCTGATTTCAGAAATTTTTGCCAAAGAGGGTGAGACGGCTTTTCGGCAGATGGAGCGTGCGTTCATCGAGCAAGGCCACCCTGCGCAGGGCTGTGTTGTCGCGTGCGGCGGAGGTTTGATTGTGCCGCCTGGCATGACGGAGTTGCTGCGGGCACGCGGGGTCATCATATGTCTGCATACTACGGTCGAGACGATTCTTGAACGAACTAGCCGCGCGACGCATCGTCCGTTGTTCGAGGGCGAAGATCGCGAGAAGCGCGTCCGTGAACTGTATGAGCAAAGGGCGCCATTGTATCAGCGTGCAGGAACGCAGGTATTAGTCGGCGGTCGGCCTGTGCGTGAAATCGTCGAACATGCGCGTCGGATTTATTTTCGTGAGGCGCGCGAATGGAGAGCGCCGAAGGGTTGTTTGTGAGTGCTGCTAGTTCGATGATCTCAGGCGAACAGCGGGAACAGTTGCGTGCGCAATTGCAGGCGCTGGGCTTTGACGAAGTTCGCTTCGCCGCAGTGGAGCCGTCGGCAGCTGCGGCTGGCCAAGCTTTCGACGATTGGTTGCAAGGAGGAATGCAGGCGGACATGGCTTGGATGCTGCGCACAGCGGAGAAAAGAAAAGATGTGCAGATGGTTTTGCCAGGGGCGCGCACTGTCGTCGCATTCGGTGTGAATTACGGATCTGATTCGGAAAATAGTATGAAGGCAGAACATCCTGTTTGGGCGCATTACGCACTGTATGAGGATTATCATGAAACGATCGCCGCAGGACTGCGCAAAGCGGGTAGAGTTTTGGAAGAGTGGGGTGCGGCCACGCAAGGCGGACAGCGCTGGTATGTGGATACCGGACCGATTTTGGAGCGCGGCTGGGCAGCGCGAGCAGGGCTCGGTTTTCGCGGGAAAAATGGCATGCTTATTTCGCGTCGTTACGGCAACTGGTTGTTTCTCGCCGTGGTCGTGACACAGCTGGAAATTGCGCCGGATGCGCCGGTATCAGCACGAGCAAGTATTGCGCAGGGAAGATTAGAAGAGCCTGCCGGTTTGTTGTGCGGCAAGTGCACGCGTTGTATGGTAGCCTGTCCGACGAACGCTATCCCCCGGCCAGGCATAGTTGATGCGCGACGCTGCATCTCGTATCAAACGATTGAGAATCGCGGCATCATCCCGCGCGAGCTGCGCACGGGTATCGGCTTACGAGTCTATGGGTGCGATGTGTGTTTGGAGGTGTGCCCGTGGAATCGCTTTGCCCAGCAAGCGCACAGCATGTTGCTCGTGGCGCGCAACGAACTAGCTGGGCTGTCGTTGGCGGAGTTGCTCGCGTTGACGCCTGAGCGGTTTGCGAGCGTGTTTCGACGGACTGCGGTAAAACGTCTCAAACTCGTCGGCTTGTTGCGCAATGCCTGCGTCGTGGCCGGCAACAGCGGAGAGCGTGAACATCTGGCGGCGTTAGCTAAACTGGCGGAACACGAATCGGCGTCAGTGCGGGCGCATGCGGTATGGGCAGTGCGGCGACTAGCAGGGAATGACGCAGAAGGCTGGCTCCAACAGGCACGTGCACTGGAAAGCGACGCGACGGTGCTCAGCGAATATGTGGCCGACTAGCCGAATAGCTCGCGCATCCGTGCCGTGAAAATCGGCGGCGGACGCACGGGTTCGCCATGGGGATTTACGAACGCGTGCGTCGTGTAGCCAGTGGCCAACACGGTTTCACCTCGGCGCACTTCGTATTCGAGTTTGATACGCAACATGGGTTTTTCACGCAGCGTGGTGACGATCTCCAATTCGTCATCGTAGCGAGCTGGTTGTAAGTAGCGGCAGGTGACTTCGAGCACGGGTAAGCGGAAACCCGCAGCTTCGAGTTCGCGATACGGTAGACCGTTTTCTTTGAGCAGCGTCGTGCGTCCGACCTCAAACCAAGGTAGATAGTTACCGTGATAGACAATGCCCATCATATCGGTTTCTGCATAGCGGACAGCGATTTTTGTGCGGGAGACAATCATGGTTGGTTAAGCGGGAAGGGCTATGTGGGTGAGCCGAACAGGGCGATGGCATTCGCGTGCCAGTTACGAGAGAGTGCGCGATTGCGACCGGCTTCACCAAGGCGGCGCCTGAGTGAGCTGTCTTGTATTAGCCGAGCAAAGGCGGCGCTGAGACCGGGCAGATCATTATGGTGGGCCAAAAGACCGGTTTGGCCGTCTAATACTGCTTCAGGCACGCCGCCGATGGAGTGCGCCACCACAGGCAGGCCATGAGCTCCTGCCTCAAGGTAAACGAGCCCAAAGCCTTCGACACTGAATTTGTGTGGCATGCTCGTCATCGCAAAGATATCGGCTTGGGCGTAGATCGGCCCCAACTCGGAATCATCAACATCGCCGAGAAACTTCACCGGAAATCCTGCATCAGCGGCTGCCTCTTGGAGAACTGCTTGGTAGTTTTCTTTGCCGTGACCACCGACGAGCCAATACTCA
>JACCDO010216251.1_pt1 | contig 24334 bp, 25 predicted proteins | sample 7446101 | NCBI WGS metagenome assembly JACCDO01 (sample SAMN15323440, study PRJNA562643) | freshwater metagenome | isolation source: river surface water | place: USA:Blue River Watershed | collected 2017-08-16
GTTCAAAAGTTAAATGGTTAATATTATAATTTAATGTTCTACCTAAGAATGGGCCTGATTCTGTTCCAAAACCTAAATAATAAGGAATTGTAACAGTAGATGCATCATCTGCAGTATGGTCCCAATATTCTAAACCAGTTGTTCTTAATAAAAATGCAGCTAACCATCTTGGAATATATTTTTTAGGATTAATTCTATAATTTTGAAATTGTTCATTATGGTCTTGCATATAATAACCTACACCTGGTAAATTTTTAATAGTTGCAATACCAACTGCAGATAAATCGGTTTGATTACCAATACCAGATAACATTAATATTTGAGGAGTTTGAATAAAACCACCGCAAATAATAACTTCTTTAGTACAATAATATCTAGTATAGTTATTAATATTTTGTTCAATATTTTTAATATCTGGGTGTTCTACTTCATAACCACCATTATATGGAGTAGCAAAACCACTATCCATTTTATATAATGTATTACCACCATAATAATTTTTATATACACCCGGTTTATTAATAACTTCAACACCTTTAGTATTAATAACTGAACCACTAACATCTAATAAAACTCTAGATACTAATGAATTGAATTTAACTGTTAAAAATCTATCATTCGAGTCTAAGATAGGTTCAACTAATGCTTTAAATGAGTTAGTACGTTCATTTACTTTATCTTTATCATTTGTGACTACATCAATTTGAGTTTCAGCTGGACCAAAACCAGATACACCATGTGGATCATTAAAATCTAATGTTTCAGGGATACCAATATTAAAACATGCTTTTCTCATAGCATTAGTTAATTCACCTTCAGGGGAAACTCTTTTAACAGCTAACCAACCTGTAGTACTATGATATTGTGCTTCTTTATTAGGATTATATGAGTAATTTTCAATTTTTTTCCAAATACGGTCAATATTTGCTCCAGACCAACTTTGATCACCTACGATAGATGCTATACGGTCATAAACTGCAGAAGAACCTCTACCATGGACCATCGCATGATGTTGAGCACTACCACCAGCACCACCTGCTCTTGGATAGTGATAATATCTAGGAAAAACAATATTATTAGCATGAAAACTATTGTATCCACTTCCTTTAGGTGGTTCAACATCATCTACTTTTCTAAAACCGACTGTAGTAGAATATAAACTATCTGGACCTTGTCTAATATTAGAACGGTGTTCTAAATGATTAATTGATGAATGAGTTGTATAAGTTTTTAAATCAATTGGATAACCAGACCAACCCGCAAAATAATAACCAATTGATCCTGTCTCCCATGTGAATTTATTAAATGAATCCATTACTCCTTGTCCTTCACGAGTATCTTCACCACCCTCTAATAATAAGGTTTTTCTTCTAGCGGTTGCTAATCTAGCTGCAATAACTGAACCCGCTGCACCTGCACCGACAACAATATAATCAAAAGTATTTGACATTCTATATATATAATAAAAAAATAAAATATTTTTTTGATTAAAATTTAATTTTATAAAAAAGATTTGATAATAATTATTTTTATTTTAATATATAATTAAAATTATTAATCTTAATAAATATAATATTTAAATATGGCATCTAGAGCTCGCTTACAAAAAGAAGTTATTGAAATGGAAAAAAATCCTCCTCATAATTGTACTGCTTCCCCGGTTAATGATAACCTTTATCATTGGGAAGCTATTATATTTGGACCTTCCGGTACCCCATATGAAAATGGTGTTTTTAAATTATCTATTCATTTTCCAACTGAATATCCTTTTAAACCACCTAAAATTACATTTTCTACCAAAATTTATCATCCTAATATAAATTCTTCTGGTAGTATATGTTTAGATATACTTAAAGATAGATGGAGTCCTGCACTTACATTAAGCAAAGTCTTATTATCTATTTGCTCTTTGCTTGATGACCCTAATCCAAATGACCCATTATCTCCTGATGTTGCAAATGAATTTAAACATAATCATTCATTATTTCTTCAAAATGCACGTACATGGACTCAAAAATATGCTAATTTATAATTAGATACTAATATTTTTTTTTATATATATAAAATATATGAAAAGAAATTCTAAAAAAATAAAAAAACAAAAAGGACTAGGAAATACTTATATACCAAATCCATTAGTAAGTAATGAATATACTCAATCGAATATTGAAATAAATGATAATAAAAAAGTCATTTCGCAAATTAAACCTAAAATTCCTCCTAGACCTAATATTACAAATAATTCTAAATATTTATGTACATTTTGTAAAAATACTTTTAATCGTGATTTAACTGAAAATGAAAAAAAATTACCAAATGCTGAAAAACTACAAGAACAAATTGAAAATAATTATTTTAAAGTAAAACAAACACGTGCTAAAATGTGTCCAGATATGTGTATGATTCATGGTAATAAATTAACACTTCGAAGTGAATTAAATATATCCGAACTTAAAACAGAAGATACATTAAAAGGTATTTTTGAAACAATAGTACGTAATTTTGAAATTCAAACAAAAGCAATGGGTACTTATTCATTTAAATATCTTGATTCTCAATTAGAACAAAGAAAAAATAATTTAACTTTTAATGAATATAAAAAATTACAAAATATTAAAAATGATTTATATAATTCATATGGAAATTTTATCAGTGAAGTTTTAAATAAAGGTTACTATACTGATTTAATTTCAGGTGAAAAAGTTTATTTAGATAAACCAAGTAAATGGGCTGAAGCCATAATACAATTACAATATAGAATTAGTAACATTAGTAATACTTTAATCACACAAATTAGTTATTATTTAGAAGATAAAGATAATAATAAAAAAACATTATGTGATAAATCACCAGTATCACAATGTTTATCACCATGTTCTTTAGTTAAAACTTCATTTGGTAGTAAATGTAAATTTAATAAAGATACAATCGTACCAATTAAATAATAAACATTTAATGTATTTTTACATTATTTTACATTATTTTACGTAATAATATTTAAATATACGTAGTTTAGTATGCTAAGCAAAAATGTTTATCAGGTGTAATATATACATATATATTATAAAAGGTAACACAAATCTACATGAATAATTTTTGTTTATGTAAATCTGTGTAAGATTCTTATAGAGGTATTTATATACTAAAAAGTATTTAAATTAGATAATTATAAATTTTTAAAATCTATTTTTTCACTATTTTCTGCCAATATTTTTTGTATTCGTTTCGTATATTTTTTAAAATCATTTGGTTCAATTTCAATTACTTTAATATAATCTGGACATATTTTTTTTAATTGTTCTTTAAATTCATGACTTGTTTTTTTAGAAATCATTATAAAATTAATATCTACAATATTTATTGGTCCATTTATAATAACTTCATGACTCGAAATATATTTTGCTTCATTATTGTAAATGTAATTATATTTTGAATTTTTGATATAGTAATCAACAATCTTATTATTTGGTAAATTTTTAATTTCTTTAATTTTATTTATATTTTTTTCTAAAATGTTATCAGTAATATGGTATTTATTATCAACATAACTATAATGTGTATATAAAATATAATAAATTTCATCTATTAATTCATTTCTTAATATTTCATAAAAATATATTTCATTATTAGTTATAATTGAGTTTGATATTCTTGAGTTAATAAAATTATTAATTAATTTAAAATCTATTGCTTTTGATTTTTTATTAGTTGGATCGTGACTTTCAACAATTTTAAACTTATCTTTTAAACATCTAGCTTGACCTCTTCTATCACATATTACAAATTTTTTATTATTTAATATATGTGGATTAAAACCAATAATAACACTATTATCATTATCAATACTTTTTGAAAAATTCCAATGTTTTATTTTAGTATTATCTATTAAGCTCGATAAATAAAATGCATATACAATTGAATTATGTTTTTTAAAAGTATAGTGTGCTGCACTAATTATACCATCCTGTAAAATTTTTAAAATATTATCTTGACTTGTAGTATGAGTTAGAATATGCCACATATTAATATATAATAATATAATTATTGTAAAGGAGAATCAGTTATTTTAACACCACAATATTCGCGAGGATTATTTTTATAATCAACTTTTTGATATACTCCGATTTTAATACCCTTTTCTAATAAATATTTCATGTTTTCCCAAAATTCTTCAGTATGACCCACTGATTTAGTCATAATATGAGCAATTTCATGAATCGCAACAAACATCATAGTATTAACATCTTCTAGTTTTTCATCTTTATCTTTTGAACGAATACAAAACACTATTTTTTCACCTTTATTAACAGAATATGATGTATAAGAAGTACCAGGTAATGATTCTGAAATATTATTAGGTTGAAATTTAGCAACTAATCTTTGTATTCTAGGATCAGATATATTATTCTCTTTTAAATGTTCAACTAATTTTGTTAAGTTACTCTTAATAGTAGCTAACATATTAGCAGCTTCATTTTTATCATCTCTATTACGAACAAGATAATTTGTATTATCTAAAGATGATTTTACATAGGTTAAATCAGAAAAATTAGATTCATAACTAAGAAAGAATATAATAGATATAATAATAATAATAAATACCGAAAAAAATTCGTTCATTTATGTTATTATTGTATTAGAAAATAAATACAGATTTAGAAAAAATTTGAATATATTATCTTAAAATTATTTTTAGTAATATAAATATAAAATGTCTGACACAAATAATATTATCGACGAAGATATCACCTTTCAAATTATTGATTGGTATAGTGAAAACTACGATAAACGTGACGATAATAAAGCTTTTGGCTCAGATAATGAAAAAGATAATGATTCAGATGAAGAATCTGATAATGATGATTCCGATAATGAAGATAATTATAATTCAGATGATGAATATGAACAAACTACTTATGAACACAAAAATTTCGAAGATAAAACTGATTATAAGATTTATATGTTTGGAAAAGACTTAAAAGAAAGAACTTATTGTTGTGAAGTTAATAACTTTACACCATTCTTTTATGTAAGATTACCAGATTATGCAACATCTACAACTAAAAAAACATTTGAAAATTGGGTACGCAGTAATATGAATGCTAGATTTCAAAATTGTTTGGTACGTTCAACTTTGTTAGAGAAACATAGTTTTCGTAACTTTGATAACAAAAAGAAATATAAATTTGTTAGACTAGTATTTAAAAATACTTCAGCGATGCGTAATGCTATATCCTTATTTCAAAATAAAGAAATGAATGCAGTAACAAATAAAATTAAATTATCACCTAAAAAATTATTAATTCCAGGTATATCTAATACTCATATATCATATGATTTATATGAAAATATGATTGACCCTTTATTAAAATTTATTCATATTAGAAAATTAAAACCAGTTGGCTGGGTTAAAATTCTTAATTCAAATTATGTAATTAAACCAATTGAAGAACGTATAAGTCATTGTAATTATGAATTAACGGTTGATTGGAATAATGTAAAATATTTTGATGACCCGAATAACTCTAAAATAAAGATTATGGCATATGATATTGAATGTGACTCTGCACATGGTGATTTTCCTTTACCTCAAAAAGACTATACTAAATTAGCTCGTGATATGTTCATGTTCTATTTACGTGTTGATACATATAAAAATAAATTACTAACTGATAATTCTTATAAAACAGTTAATAAAGATAAATTAAATGAATGTCAGCAAGTATTAGATAATCGTGAAAATTTTGCTAGAAGTTGTTTAGAATCAGCTTTTCATCAATGTAATGATGGTATGAATGAACAAGATATATTACAAAATAATATTAAATTAAATGAAAATAGTAATAATTTTATATGGTTATTAGAGCATATTAAAAAAACTCCTAATAATGATATTAATAAAGTATTTACTAAAAACAACCAAATTCCAGGTATTAATAGTTTAGACTTTGTAGCTCGTAAAATAGCTCCAAATTTAATTATTAGTAATGCGCAAACTGTTAATGATAAAAAGAAAGAAAATACTCGTAATATTAATAAAATTATTAAATTATTAAATGAATTTTTGCCACCATTAGAAGGTGATAAAACTATTCAAATTGGTTTATCTTTTGCTAAATATGGTGAATCTTCACCTTATCGTAATGTTATGCTTACTGTAAATACTTGTAAAAAATTAACAAATGCAGAAACCTTATGTTTTAAATCAGAAAAGGCTTTATTATTAAAATTTAGACAATTAATTATTGATGAAGACCCTGAAATTATAACTGGTTATAATACTGATGGATTTGATACGCCTTGGCTATTTAAAAGAGCAACTGAATTAGGTATTTCCGACGCATTTAATAAAATGGGTAGATTTATTAACTTTAGTTCAATTCTAAAAGAAAAGCAAGTTAAAGGTCCAACCGGCGAATTAATTAAAAAGGAATATGTTGATATGCCTGGACGTATTCAAGTGGATATTTTACCGCTTGTTATGAAAGGTTATCAATTAGGTTCATATAAATTAGATGATGTATCTGCTGAATTTATTAATGGTAAGATTAAACAATTAACTTATAATGAAGAAACAGATGAAACTACTATTAAAACTGATTCAATAAAAGGTTTAAATGATAGAAATTACATTATGTTTAATGAAGTTGATGGATATTTAGAAAATAAATATAATGATGGTGAAAAATTTGAAGTATATGATATTATTAAAGATAATCCTTCTACATTTAAAGTTAAAGGTAAAGTAAATTTAAATTTAGATAAAAAATGTAATTGGTGTTTAGGAAAAGATGATGTTAGTCCAAAGGATATTTTTAGATTACAAAAAGGTAATGCATCTGATAGGTATATTATTGCAAAATACTGTATGATGGATGTTATTTTATGTATTGAATTATTAAATAAATTAGAATTAATTACAAATAATATTGGTATGGCGAATGTTTGTTTAAATCCAGTTTCATGGATTATACATCGTGGTCAAGGTATTAAAATTCTTAGTTTAGTCGCATATTTTATAAGTAATAAAGATTATTTATTACCATATTTATACAAAGATTCTTTTGATAAAGAAGGATATGAAGGTGCTGTTGTGTTAGACCCACAACCTAAAATATATTTAGATGATGAACCTGTTGCTGTTTTAGATTACGGTTCATTATATCCGTCATCAATGAGAGAAAAAAATATATCACATGAAACGATTGTTACCGACCCAGCTTATTTAGGTGAAGAAGGTGCAAATGAATTAGACCGTTTAGGTTATGATTATGAAGACGTGTCATATGATACTTTTAAAACTATATTTACCGCAACTGGTAATATAAAAGAAAAAATAAAAGTTGGAGTTAAAACTGTTAGATATGTACAATATCGTGATAAAACTAAAGGTATTATACCTCAAATTTTAGAATATTTAGTTAATGCTCGTAAAACAACACGTAAGAAGATTACTTGGGAAACTGTAGTAACCGAATCAGGTAAAACTTATTCAGGTGAATATAATGCAGAAAAGAAAAGTATTAAAACTGAAAATGGACTCGTTTCATTAGCAGATGAAGTTATTGTTTCTGTAAATGAAACATTTAATAAATTTCAACAACAAGTTTTAGATGGTTTGCAATTAGCTTTTAAAATTACTGCCAATTCATTATATGGTCAAGTCGGTGCTAAAACCAGTGATATATATTATAAAGAATTAGCAGCTTCTACTACATCTGTAGGTAGAGGATGTTTAATTATTGCAAAAGAATATGTTGAAAATCCACAAAATTTTCCGCATAAGTTAAAGTCAGGAGAAACTATATACTTAAATAATAAGGTAGTGTACGGTGACACGGATTCGGTCTTTGTCAAATATCAATGTTTAGATGATGAAGGCAAACCATTAAAAGGTCGTGATGCCCGTAAAAAGAGTATTGAACTCGGAGTTTATTCTGAAAAAGAAATAGGTCGTACTAAGTTAAAGGAACCGCAAGTTTTAGAATATGAAAAAACATTTCATCCATTTATCTTATTTAGTAAAAAAAGATATGTCGGTAATAAATATGAATTTAATCCAGATGAATATAAACGTACAAGTATGGGTATTGTTTTAAAAAGACGTGATAATGCCCCAATTGTTAAAGTTATATTTGGTGGTATTATCGATATTATTATGAAAGAAAATGATATACGCGCTGCTTGCACATTTTTACGAAAAACATTAATTGATTTAATTAATGGAAAATTCGGTATGGATACACTTATTATCAGTAAAACATTATCATCATACTATAAAGACCCTGAAAGAATAGCTCATAAAGTTTTAGCAGATAGAATTGCAGAAAGAGACCCAGGAAATAAACCACAAGTGAATGACCGTATTCCTTTCGTATATTTTGATACATCTAAAATTAAAACTACTCGTAAATTATTACAAGGTGAAATGATTGAAACTCCTGATTATGTTAAAACTAATAATCTTAAACTAAATTATGAATTTTATATACAAAAACAAATTATGAAACCTGTCGCACAAATATTCTCATTATGTTTAGACCAATTACCTGGATATCATGGTGATATATCAGTATATGATAAACGATATAAAGAATTATTAGCAACCGGTCAAACAAATAATAAATGTATAAAAAAAATATTAGAAATGAAACGTAAAGAAGCTGTTCCATTATTATTTGGTGATATATTAAGAAGATTAGAAAATTCAAGAAAAGGTAATAATGAAATTACAAGTTTCTTTGGCAAACCTAAAAATAGGATAAATGATGAAAGTTATTAAAGCGATCTAATTTTTATTTTATAATATATAAATTTATCATTATATATTATTGAATGACAGAATACATTTATTATACTGGTATTGGTGCAAAAAAAAGTGGTAAGCATACAATTGATGAATTTTTAAAAATTGTAAAATCTGATTCAGGTTTATTAGGTGGAATATGTGACGCAGATAGATTAAAAAAACGTAAAGTATATGATAAATGTATAAATAAATATACTAAATCCGGTAATATAAAAGAATGTAAAAAGGATGTATATTATAAAAAACATGATGAATGTATTGAAAAGAATTTTAAGAATCTAAAACATCTTAAATCTAGCAATAATGTAATAATAACAACTGAATCAGATAGAAATTCTAAAGAATATAAAGAATATATTAAAAAATGTGGTAAATTATTAGACAATGGTCACAAAAATATGTATAATTGTAATACTAAATATTATGATAATCCAAAAGTAAAAGAATGCAAAGAATTAAAAAATAATACAACTGCAAAATGTTCATTAAATAAAATAATAGAATATGTTGGTGCTGAAAAAATTAAAAATAAAAAGTAATTTAATTATTTACCACAAACCCAAAATTTTAATTTATTTTTAATTGATGGATGATTTATTTTTTCAACACAATCAAAACATAATCCTAACATATCATCGTCTTTATATTTTTTTATTTCGTCGCTAATAGGATACATATATTTCGTATTGTTTTGTATATAAAATAACTTTCTTTTTCCATATTTTCCAAATATATGATGGTAATAAGTATTATCTAAACATTTATTACAATTATATTTTTCACAATTCATACATAAACCTCCTTCTATTTTATAAGTTGGTGGATATTTTAGATGTTGGCACTTATTCATTTTATATAATATATTATTAACTTGAATTTAATATATAAAATATATATCAAATTTTAATCATTTCTTTTTAGTATATTCATCATATTTTTTATTCATATCTGATTTTATACCATTTATTACCATTGTTATATCAGGTATTTCTTTTTTATATTCTTGTGCTACATATACTCCACCTATAAAACCTAATGCAATTTTAAACATTATTATATTTAATATAATAAATTATTTTTAATTATATTTTAATCTAATTCAATTTTTTCGATTTTAAAAGTTTGCATAATTTGTAATTTTTTGTTTTCATTTAATATAATTAATCTTGTTAATGGATTTATAAATTTATTATCTGCCATATTATTTAATTTACTTAAAAATAAAATATATTCATTTCCTAATTTCTTTTTTAATGTTTCTACTTCATATTTAAGATTTCCTTTAACGATATATTTATTATCATCTATAAATCTAATTGGAGTTACTACATGATTATTTAATTCAGTAACTATAACTTCTTTCTTTAATTCAGGTATAATAATTGGTTCTTGTTTAATAATAATATCTTTCGTATATTTTTTAGCAGTAGTATCTTTGGATTTAAGTCTTTGATTATCTGTTTTTCTTAAAATAAAACCTAATTTGATAGCTTTATTTAAACTATTTTGGTCTTCTAAACTTGATAAATCAAATGTAGGAATATAATCTGGATTATCAGATAATTTAAAAATATCAATTATAGCGTCAGTTTCTACATTATTTAAATTCAATTTAGTAAGAATAGTTTTTTTATAATAATAATTACCAATCAATTTATAATCATTTTCTAACATTTATATACTAAATATATATTTTTTATATTAAATTAATTATTTAAAATTTAAATTAATATATTAATTAAAATGATAACAGTATTTTTAATGGGTGGATTAGGAAATCAACTTTTTCAAATAGCATTTTGTATCGCTTATTCTATACGTAATAAAAAACCATTTTTTTTCAAATATTCCGATACTTTAGATATTGGCGTTGTTCGTCCAACTTATTGGAATAACTTTTTAAAAAGTTTGAAACCATTTACTAAAGAAAACATTTATAATTTAAATAGAATTACCGAATATCAATTTGATTATATAGAATATCCTCCTAATCTTGATAATATTGAGTTTTTTGGTTATTTCCAATCATATAAATATTTTGATGACCAATTTACTAATATATTAAAGTTTATGAAAATAGATACTTTTAAAAATAAAATTAAGAATGATTTTAATCATATATTAGATAATAATACGATATCTTTACATATTAGATTAGGCGATTATAAGTTTAAACAAGATTGCCATCCAGTTATGCCCGTTGGATATTATATTAATTCTTTAAAATATATATTAAATAGTAATAGCGAATATAGTAATTCAAAAGTGGTTATTTTCTTTGAATTAGATGATTTTAGTATAGTTGAAAAAGAATATTTAAATGTTTTAAAGAATAATTTTACAAATTTAGATTTTGTTTTAATTGATTCTAAATTATCGGATTGGGAACAACTATTGTTTATGTCCTGTTGTAAAAATAATATCATTGCAAATAGTTCATTTAGTTGGTGGGGTGCGTATTTTAATGATAATATTAATAAGATAGTTTGTTATCCATCTGAATGGTTTGGTCCAAAACTAAAAGATAAAAATGTAAATGATTTATTTCCAACTTTATGGAATAAAATACCAATTAAATAATTATATATTAATATTATAAATATGTTAATTGTATCTGTAATCTTATTGGCATTAGCTGCCTATGTATATTTTAATTGTTCTAAAAAGAGTAGTGAGAATTTTACAGCAGATTATCGTCCTATTCATTTATTACCTAATTCACAATGGACCGCACCGAATAGATTATTAAAACCTGAATTATTATTAGAACCAGGATATCAAGAAGACGATTATTTATATTATCCACGTTCTAGACATACAGTTGTTAATGAAACAAAGCGAAAATATTGTAAAAATAATCCGGCTTGTTATCCATGTCCAGGTTGGACTAAGATGGGATTACCTTTTTGCCCACCAAATTAATTTATAATTATTTTATATCTATTTTAATATAAATAAAATAATTATTTAGATGGAATACATTTTTTAAGTTCTTTATTATATGTTTTACCAGGAGGACATACTTTTGGCATACATTTACCGAGTTTAAAATTATAATATTCATTATCTTCACAATTTTTATTAATATTATCTTTATTTTCATCTATTTCTTTTTTTTCTAATTTTTCTTGCTTATTTTCTTCTACTTTTTCTTCTTTATTTTTAGTTTCAGTATTTTCAGTTAATTTATCTAAAATAATTTCATCTATTGTTTTATTATTTAAATCATTATTATTTTCAATTGTGTCATTTTGAATAATTGGTTGTTCAATTGGAAGTTGTTCAATTGGAATTGATTCTTGATTAATAAGATTATCTTTCTTATTATGTATTTTTTTACAACTATGACTAACATGACTATACCATTCATTATCTCTACATATTGGTTTATTAATACATTTCTTAGATGCAGAATGATAATATTGATTCGATTCACATTTCATTTTAGAATTTCGGTCATTAAAGGTTTTTTCCTTATATTTTGTTAAAACATTAGTACGAGCATTTGCTGATTCTAATTCAGATTTTAATTTTAAAATTTCATCAGTTAATGAGTCACGTTCATTTAAAAGATTATCAATTACATTTTTATTATTATCATAATCAATAACTAATTCATTTAATTGTGATTCTAATTTATCAACTTTACGTAATAATTTAATATTATCATTTTCAGTTATTTGTACATTTTTATTAGCTTTTTCTAAATCTTTAACAGTTTTTTGAAGTTTATTATTAATTTCATCATTAGATTTATTAATATCTGAAGTTTTATCATCTAGTGCTACTTTCATTTTTTCTAAATCATGTATTTTATTAGCTAAAGTTTCTTTAATATTATCAATATCTGAATAACCTTTTAATTTTTCTTCTAATTCTGCTAATCTAACTAACATACCGGTATTACTAGATAATTTAACACAATTACCGGTATTAGGATTATAAATTTTATCAGATGGACAATTTCTTAACATATTTATTATATAATAATATCAGAAATTATATTATTATTTAATAACACTTAGCCCCCATAAAAACATGATAAATACTATAATATAAAACATAAATTTCACTAAAAATAGTGGATACTATTGTTGTAATTATACGTAACGGCATAGCCATAGTTTGATTACATTCCCAAGATAAAATAAGAGCAACAATGGAAATAATAATGTGACATGCTGAAATAGTAGAAATTTTCCACCAACAAACTTTATTTTGATTATTTTCATTATTTGGATTATCTAAAATATTATAATTTTGCATTATAATATAAATTAATATTAAAAATTTTATCGATTAAAAATTATACTTTTAAGAAATATGAAAAATAAATAAACTGGGGCAAATAAAGCTGCTATATAAACACGTATAGCGGTAAGCCACCATGGACTAGGTGGATATACATAATATGCATGAAAACCAGATATAATTGCCATTGTAAGCCATAAAATAAATAATACCCAACCAATTGTTTGATATGTTGAACGACTTTTATTTGAAAATTCTAAATTAACATTATCTGCTAATCCATTTGATTGGGGTAATTTATCTACAACTTCAAAACCAAACTCATCTGTTTTAATTATATCATCATCCTCCTTATTAGACATTTTATATATTATATATATATTAGTTTTTATTTGATTTGGAAATATTCTTATAACCAGTATATTTATTTTTACATGATTTAATTAAGTTTGGAGGTACATCTATATTACGATTATTATAAATTGAGTGAATACATGTTGAATATGGATTATATGTCTTTTTATCTAAATTAAATGTTTTATCCCATAAATTACGTATATAAATATTTCTAGCACAATAGCAATATTTTGTATTTAATACTTTATCTAAAATTGATTTTTCCTTTAGTGTAATAGTTTCATCTTTATATTTTTGAATTAGTTCATTATAATAATCATCTGGGATATTAATTGATGGTAAATTTTGCGATATTTTTCCAGGACTAATTAAATCTTTTAAAGCTAAAACTAATGTAGTACATTGTAAATTATCATTTGGAATAGATTCTAATAAATGTTTTACATATGGATTAGTTTTTTTTATTGATTTTAAATATTTAATAATAGACTTACAAGTTAATTCATCATTATCATTATTTTTAATACCTAATAACTCGGCAACTAATTGAACATCGGATTTAGATGAATTAATTGAATTATTTAAACGTTGTATAATTAGTTTATCGGACATTCTTATTATAAAAAAAGAAAAATTTGATATTTGCTATTAATTAATTAAATCAATTATAAAATTTAATTAATGAATATAATTAATAATAATTTATTAAAACAAACTATTTTAAAAAAATACTCGACAATCAATTTATTTATTGTGTTATTAAACACACCAATTAAATTAACTAAAACATTTTTCATAGATAAAGATTGGAATAAATTTAAAAAACAATATAAATTTACATCGCCTAATTACCTATTAACTGACGATTATGACGAAGAAAATGATTTTTTAACAAAATATTCAGTATTACATGCATATGATTATTATCGATAAATATGTCATTAATTTTTATTTTGCTCAATATATACACGTTTATTCTTAATATAGTAGAAACGACTATTTACTGTAAAATTATCACTTATATAATCAAATATATGTTCTAAACAGGATAAATAATTCATTATTATAATAAAATATTATATTACGCGTTATTTTTTATAAGTTTCGACATCTTTCAAAAAATTAATATTTATATATATTTGTAATACTTTATATCGTATTTTTGGCGATAATTTTAACTTTTTTTATTATTGGACTTGTATATACTATAACGAATACGATATAATATGACTAATACCTGAAAACAATATTTAAATAAATATTAAAAAATAAATTGTATCTCTCAAAATGAAAAACTATTTTAAAAAATAAAATTTATAAAATCATTTCTTTAATCTATTTGGTTTTTAAAATATAAATTATCAAGTATTATATATGTTTTAATGTATTAATAGTCTTCGACAAGTGTAACATAATTATTTATATAAAACAATGATTAATTGATATGATGGTTTAGCGGCATTAATTCATAAATTAAATATTAGACTAATCGTAGATATTTATTATATGAGACTTTATGATATATACCGCACATACGCCTGAATAACAGATTTTACTTATAATAAATTTATAAAACAATAAACTAATTAATCAGAATCATCTGAACATTCTATATTAAAAACAGAATATGCACTTAATAAGTTCTTTTGAAATTTTTTAGTATATAGCTTCTCATAGTTATCAAATAATAAAGATAACTTCATTGTTTTTTCAACATCTTTAAACGTAAGTTTATGTTCGGCGCATATTTCTAAAATATTTGTTTGATAAGATGTATCTATAAAAATGACATAAACTAATACCGAAGAAAATATCTGAAAATTAGTAATATCAATTGATAATTTTTTAGAAATTCGATTAATAGATTTAAGATTATAAAAACGATAATTATATTTTGAAATTAAAGCAGATTTATCAAAATGAGTAAAATTTAATGTATTTTTAAGTTTTGAATTTTTAATTATAAAATTAGGTACTGCACAGGATAAATAACCAATATAATCAGCAAACTCCCAATTACCAAAAAAATCACTTTTATATAACTGTGATTGTATTAAAGAATCGTAATAATTAATACACATATCTATTTTTTCCATATATGTATTATTAGTATTCTTATCAATATATCTAATAAAATTTTCATGAATAATAAAAGGAACATAATTACTATCAGCTTCAAAGTTTAATAAAATATCATTAGTAGTTAGGTCGTTTTTAGTAAAAATATTATTTACAGCCTGATATAATTCAATATCATAATCTTTAGAACCAATATTTTGTATTAATTTTAAAATATGAGATGTATTAATTTTCGAAGGATTAATTTTAAAATCGGGTCCGATTAAATGCAAACTTAATTGTTCCATAATATAAATAGCACGTCTATTATCTGATTGACAATGAGGTACAATAAGATTTAATATAATATCAGAAAATCCCATATTTTCCGAGTCATTTATACGTTTTAATAATTTAAATAAATCATAATCTGTAGGAGGATTAAATTTAATATGTATAACATTTTTAATAATAGGTGTTATATTTTTATTAAGAAAATTACATATACAAATAATAGGATTTTTATTAACCCATACACCATTATGAAACCGTTTTTTTTTAAATTCTTCAGGATTTTTCTTCATTGAGTTAAAAAATATCTGTGTTTTCTTTTTCTTACTCGGTTTATCTTTTTTAGTATCTATTTTAACTAATTTATTATATTCATTCTCAGAGTAATTAATATAATCAATAATATCATTAGATGAATATTCTTTTTTAGATTCAATACCATCTATTTCATCCATAATAACTCCTGTTTTTGAATTTGACATAAACATAGTTTTAATTGATTTACCAGATAAGATTAAGTCTAATTTTTCACAGATTTCTTTAGAAGTACGTAATTCAGATGCATTAAATTCTACTACATCAAAACCATAATATTTTAATAATACATGAGCAGTTGTAGTTTTACCAATACCAGGTGGTCCAGAAATAAGTAATCCATTTTTAAATGATGAAGTAGCTAAACTCGGATTATTAAAAACTTGAATCCATTCTTTAATTTGATTAATTTCATTATCATTTCCTATAATTTCTTCTATTTTAGTAGGTCTATATTTATCAACCCATTGAACTGTATTATTACTCATTAAAATTATGGATATAATAGATAATAATACAATATTTTTTAAATAAAAAAGTTTATGTTATATTATTTATTCTTTTTAAAGTATTAATAACTTGTTCTTGTTGAAATTCATTTAAATCGTTCCATTTATAAAATACCGAATTGGTTAAATGACTAATATATGCATCTAATTCTGTTAATTTGCTTTCTATAAATGATATTTCATCTGGACTAAGTGATAATTCAGGTATATCAGTCTTAGAAATTAAATATATAGATTGAATAATATCCATATTTTTTTTAGATTCAGTAGCATAAATAAATATATTATTTTTAACAGAATCATTTGTTTTATCAGGATGGCAATTTAAAGCAATTAATTTATATATTTTTCCTATAAGTTTATTTTCCATTTCAGTAAAATCCTGGTTTTGTTCAATTAAATCCATAGATGAATCTGAATTATTTTGGTTTGTTTGAATTAAATCACCAAAGACTTCATTATCAAATGATTCTTCAGTAATAATATTTTCAGATATATCAGTATCAACTCCTATAGATTTACGAAATCGCTTATTAACTTCATTTTCATTAGATACACATTTGTCTTCCATTTTAGCGATTTTTTGTATAGTTAAACCGATATTATTAACTAGAGTTTTAAAAGGATTTTCACTAATAGAGTCAATATTTCGAACAATATTATTATATTTATAATTTTTATTCATTATTATTTAAACAATAAAAAAATTCTTTAAAAAATAATTTTAAGATATTTAAGACAAGAATGCTAAATTAGTTGTATAATTATTACCAGAACCGTCTTTATAAACTACAGCTAAAAAGTTAGAACCACTAACGCCATCTTGAGATATACATAAAGCAGCTTGATTATTAGATAATGTAGGAGTATTAGGAGAAATAACAGAGTAAGTTAAAGCTAAATTACTAACATTTAATGAGTTATTTAAACCACTAGTAGCTAATTCTAATTTAGGTAATGTAATACCGCCATCTTTAACTTCTATTTGACTAGAACCATTAATACCAATAGTAAGATTATCATATTTAATAGAAATGGTAGAACCAGCAATATTAATACCAGTACCGCCGATTAAACTACCAGTACCAGTAAATTGACTAAATAAGATTCTAGTTTGACCAAATACAATACCACCAGATGGGTCGACTTTATTACCAGATAAATCTAATAATACATTTACAACCCAACCAGTATTTTTATAAGCACCACCTTCTTCACAGAAAAAGAATGAACCAGGAGATATTTCACCAACAGGGTTATTATTAAAATCAGTAGTACGTGTTAAAACAACTTGAGAACCAGTTAAAGAGGTAACTTTATAAATACCGTTTTCAGTTTGGTCAGCTTGTCCTTTAAGTAAAACTCTATTATTTAATACAACATCAGAACCATCTATAGTTAAAGGAGCATATCCAACAGTTAATGTAAGTGCAACGTTATTAACAGTACCTACAATATTAGATGAAGATACTAATCTAACGGATTCTTTAGGGTCTAAACCGGCAGAACGGTCATCAACATATTGTTTAGTAACAAGGTCACCAGGTAATGTAGGTTCAGGTACAGTAACAGAACCAGTAATAACAACATTATTTAATGTAGTAGTACCTGCAACTGATAAATTAGCACCGAATTTAGCTTCACCAGCAACAGATAATTCATTAGATAAATATACTTCGGAATCAACTGATAAGATAGCATCCATATAAACATCACCAAAGATAGATAATGTAATTGTATCAACAAAAACATCACCACCTAAACTTAAAGTACCAGCAAGAGTTAAGTTATTAGAAATATCTAAACTATTAACAGAAATATGGTTAATGTTTGCATTGTTTAATGAAAAATTACCAGCAACAGATAAACCACCATTAACTAATAAATCATTAGCAATTTGTACAGTACTACCTGTAATTTTAACATAATCAGTAGATGTAATTTCAACTGCAGTAAAATTTGCATTAATTTCAAATAAACCAGCATCTATATTAGGACGTAAAGTAATAATATCATTTGCAGATGATAAAGTAAGACCAGTACCTTCAATACCATTAGTAAGTAAGTTTAATGCATTATTATTAGAAGCTATAGTTAAAGAATCATATGAGTCTGATGTAATAACATTATCATTAATTGTAATAGTACGATTACCATTCATAGTTAAATCACCTTCTAATAAAGTTGGTGCGAAAATATTAAGTTGTGTTGCAACTTCTAAACCACCTTCAATAACAGCATTACTACCAATAGATAATGCATTTGCTGAAATAGTACCAGTTAAATTTAATTGGTCATGAATAGTAGTAATACCATAAATATCGAGGGTTGATACAGATATAATAGGAATAGTAGAAATACCGGCGACAGATAAGTTAGAACCGAATTTAGCTTCACCAGCAACAGATAAGTTGGAACCGAATTTAGCTTCACCAGCTACGGATAATTCAGCACTTAAATATACTTCGGAATATAAACTTAAAGTACCATCTATAAATGTATCGCTAAATATAGAGAGATTAAGACCTTCAAAAACAACATCTTCAGCAACGCTTAAAGTGTTTGTTAATTGTAAGTTTGGTAATTTATATGTATCTCTTGAAATCCATCCATTTGTATTTATTGAAGACATATTTTTTATATAATATTAATTTATATTTTTTTTGGTAACACTATAAAAAAAAATATAACTATGCTTATATTAATTTAAGTTGAACAGATTTTCCTTTAGATAAGTTATCAATGGTTTCAGTAAAATGTTCAACAGAATCAAAGTTATTTTTAGCAGCATTATAAGCCATCGAAGCTAATTTACCACCAGATTGAACAACTTTGACAGTATTAGAATATAAAGATTTAATTTTAATCCATACTTCACTAGTCCATTGTTCTTGAGCTAATAAAATAGCGATTATAAAAGAAACCAACCCTATTAATAAATGAATAAAATGTGGGGGACATTTAGAATTAGTGAATTTTGCTACAACTTGACAATGTATAGAATGTGGCATTAATCCCCAAAAAAGTGCATTTATTATAAAAAATAATACTAATAATTCGCGCATTTATTATATTATATAAAAATAAATTATTTTCTTTTAAATTTATAGAAATATATCTATATAGATATAAATGGATACTACTGATAATATCAATAAACGTCTTGATACAATGAATTTAATCCGTAATGGTCGAGTTAATATAATGGGAGAACCTATAAGTAATAAACTCATCCCTTTATTTGAAGAAACTAATTCTGGAAATAGTACATTTTATCGTGAAGCTTTAACATCAATTGCACATATTAATCCTTTACAAGAATCATTTTTTAGTGAAAAAAATATAGAAATTATTCAAACATTATTAGCATATCATGTTAATTTACAATCAGATGGTAAATATCAAATCTCTAGACAAGATGATAATCAAATTAAAATAGTTATGAAATCAGTTTTCTTAATGTATAGTAAGAATCAACCAACAGATATTCAAGGGCAAGTTAAAATATTAAATAGTTATGTTTTAGATTATTGTGTTCCTAATATTTTGGCTAATATAGAACAATATTTAGGTTATAAAAAACAAATTAGTACTTTACCTACACCGTTAGAATTACCAAGATATACTTCTAAAGCAGGTACAAGAACAAATCCAGATTTTGTATTATAAAAAAATAGATTCTTATTATATATATAGAATGGAAACATTTACTAAAGTATTAATTGCTGTTTGTGTTGTTTTATTAGGTATGTATTATTGGAGACAATGGAAACAATTTAAAGAAGAACAAGCAACAATGACATGGCCTAGAGTTGTATCACCATGTCCAGATTTCTGGGTACATAATGGAAATAATGTATGTAAAAATCAATTCAATTTAGGTTTATGTCCAAAAGATAATAAATCAATGACAGTACCACAAGGAACAGTCGATTTTAATGGAAATAATTATAAAGGAACCGATGGTAATTTAAATAAATGTAAATGGGCAAAACAATGTAGTGTATCATGGGAAGGTATCGATAACTTATGTGCATAATATATATATAAAATTAATCGATATAGAAAAAATATTAGTTTAAATTTTTTATTATAAAGTAATTTAAATTAATTTAATAGAATTAAAAAAAAATATTCGTTTAAAATATATAAAAGAATGTCATATAGTCTTCAAACCGAAACAATTCGTAAAGTCATAAATGACCATTTAAAACCATCTAGTGTATTATTATCTGATCCATCCGGTATTTCTCATAAAGGTGTTTTTTTCCACGGTGGTAATGTTAAAACTGGTAAATTATTTTTTGATGCATCTGGTGAATCTGCTCCAAGTAAACCATGGACATTAGATACTCTTTATAATTGGGCATCATGTGGTAAATTAATTATGGGTGTTGTTGCTGGTAAAATGATGGAAGAAGGTTTAATCTTACCAACCGATAAATGTAGTACTTATTGGTCTGCAATGTCCGGTACAGGTAACTATATTACTAACGTTGATTTTGCATATCCAACTGCAAATCCACATATTTATGGTTTTAATCCATTAAACCCAGCAGATATTACTTTACAATCTACTGCAAATGTTAATATAGATAGTTCTGCACAAACTGTTTATTATGTTAAACCTTATGGTTCATCTGTTAATACATCTACTTTTAGTTGGTCTGATATTACAATCTCTGATTTATTAAGAATGGATATTGGTATTATTAATGATGGTTTTGTAAATGGTACTTCTGCTGTAGCTTTATTAGCAAATGCAACATCATTAACAGAAGCTGATTTAGTTAATGACCCATTATTAGCATCATCTTTATATCAAGCATCAATTCTTGCTAATTCAAATTGGTTTTTACCTTTATTTGGTAAATTATCTAATTTAGGTTCAGCATCTATTGTATATAATATACCAACTGGTGGTAATGATACAGTTTTTACAAATGCTATTTCTAATAGAAACATAGAAACATATTTTGGAAATATTATTGAACTTAATAAATCTAATGTTTTACCTGCTATGTATAAACCAGGTACTCGTTATACTATTAAACCATATAATGTTAATGCTGTACCAGCAACTTATGATACAGGTTATATATTATTAGGTATTGTATTAGATAAAATCTTACGCACAAAATTAGGTTTAAATTTCGCACAATTTACACGTGATAGAATTTTTACACCTTGTAATATGACTGATAGTTATATTGTTTATCAAGATGATATTTCATCACCTTCTATTCAATCACGTTTATTTGTAGATTCTTTTAGACGTGCTCCTGCTCTTACTTTAGGTACTTCTACTTTTAATTTTACAAATCCAGCATTAGGTGGTTTTAATCCACTTGGTTATGGATGTGATGCTTCTTATAATGCTATTGCTACAGCTGCAGTTGGTGCAAATCCATATTGGGGTCCATTTGGTCCATTAGTATGGGCAACTGATTTTAAAAATGATGGTATTTATAAACTCTATAAAGGAGCTCTTATTGCACCACAAGTTATTAATGGTTCTACTATTTCAGCTCCATATGGTTCAGTACCTTTACTTTCATCTGTTCGTGATTTTGGTAAATTATTACAAATGATGGCTAATAAAGGTGTATATAGAGGTAGAACTATTATTAATACTGAAACTTGGTCATATATTACATCTATTAAAGTAAGTGAATTAACACTTAGAGATGCTTTATATCCAGGTTCTCAAAATGATGATACTCAATATTCAACATTATGTGTTGGTAATTATAAACCAAGTATCACAGGTAATACTTACTTTGGTACAGATGAAAGTACTAGATTAGGTGGTGGTGCAACCGGTTGTTATTTTACATTTGATTATAATAGTGGTAATTGGTTTGTTTATGGTATGCCAGAATCATTATTTGGTACAGGAAATGCGTTATATCCAAGTAATATTATGTCTCAAACAATTAATCAAAGATATATTATTGCAATGAATACTGCTAAATCTATTACTTTACCAATGTAAATTTTAATTAATTTATAATAATTTTTTAGATATTTACTTATAAAAAAATCTTATAAGTAAGTATTTTCATTGACCTTAAGAATAATCTCATATCTAAAAGATACTTTTTGATTGGCGCCTTAAATAGCCCTTCTATAATAATGAATAAATTCAATATATATAGAAGAATACTTACAGAGCATCTATTTTTACAGAGCATACCTATTAGGTTGATGCAGTATGCTATAATTTAATTCGATTATTTTCTTAACATTTAAACGAACATATATATTATATTAATGGAAGTTGATAATAAAGAGATATTAGATTTTATTAATAAAAAAAATAAAGAATCAATAAATAATCCAGTTATTTCTTCAAAAGAATATTTTTTTTCTTATATGAATGTAATTTCTAATTCTTTGTTTTCTTCATATAACGAATTATCAAATATTGAATTCTCTATTATTTCTAAAAATCTTATTACTCAACTATTTTTTATTTTTTCATCTTATACAAATAATCATAAACTTACTATGTTTATGTCTGAAAGAGCCATATTATTATTTAATGAATATATTAAAGTATCTAAATCATATCAACTTGATAATCTAAATTTAATTGATATTAAAACCTTTATTATTAATAAAACTATAGGACCTATTAAATTCAAATTAAATTATAATAATCATTATTCAACTTATTTTAATTTATTTAATTTAATGGACCATTTTTTTGAATATTTATTTATTCAACTTAAAGACACTTTTAAATTTAATATATTCTTTATTCAATCAATTATTGGTAATGTAGTTTTTCGTTTATATGAATCTAATTTAACTTTTATTAAAAATGAAATTGACCGTATTATTAACTCACCAATTAATGATTTAATTTATAATATAAATATGTTTAAACTAAAAAGTGAATTACTCTTAAAATATAATAATATTGAGATTATAGAAGACTTTTTAAATAACAATGACTTTTCAGATTTAAGAAGTAACTATTTTAATATAGATGAACAATTTAGTGAAAATAAATATTTTATTTATTCTATTAATAATATAAAATTAAATTAATTTGTTTATTTAATTTAGGATAATGTCTAAACCTATTCCTATTTCTCAATCTTTTGATTCATATGTTATTACTAATAAAAACAATAATGTCCAATTAGGCACATCCGCACCGACTAATATAAATGATTCTATTGTTAAAAATTACTTATTAAATAAAGTTAATGAAAGTAATAATAATGATGATTCTATACCAATATTAGGGTCATCGCCTATTTTAAAACCAGAAGGAGTTGCGGGTAAATCAATTAATAGTTTAAAAAACTTTCTTAATTTTAAATTATAAAAAATATAATTAGTAATAATTCAAATTATATTTTTTTATTAAATATTTCTAAAATATTCATTGGACTTTTTATTATAATCTAAACAATAATCTAATGCTTGGTATATATTCGATACCGCATTAATCGTAAAACTATCGGATTCAGGTGATAAATTATTATTACGAATCTTATCAATATTGATACTATTTTTGTCTGGATAATAAGCGTTTAATATTCCGGCCCGTTTAGCACCATCTAATTTAGATTGAAGCCCTCCAATAGGTAGAATATTACCATTCAAATCAATTTCACCAGTAATAGCCACATAATTTTTAATAGGAATCTTACATAATAAAGAAATAATTGCAATTGTAATCGCTGCACCTGCTGATGGCCCGTCTTTAGGTGTAGCACCATCGGGACAA
>JACCDO011180819.1_pt1 | contig 24331 bp, 16 predicted proteins | sample 7446101 | NCBI WGS metagenome assembly JACCDO01 (sample SAMN15323440, study PRJNA562643) | freshwater metagenome | isolation source: river surface water | place: USA:Blue River Watershed | collected 2017-08-16
CAGCCGCCGAATTCTTCCAAATCCCATCCGATGCCCGTGTAACTATATTTGAGAAGAAAACTGCCAAAATCAAAACGGTCAATGACAAGAACTGGATTAAGGATGGTGTACATATTATGTGCCCGGAAATCATATCACCCAACGTGTTGCTTCTAGCTATCTACTACAAATTCATTCAGTCAGAGGGTGCAAAAGCAATCCATGAAAAATTCGGTACATCGGACGAAATAGAGAATCTAGTTGACAAATGTGTTATTGACACTAATGCATGGTTCCCAGTTGGTAGCGGAAAACCGGAAGATAACCTAGATTATTATAAGCCGACACATACATTTAAGGTTATTAGCCGGAATGGTAAAATCATGCTCAAAGCCGAGCCACTCAATATGTCGCCCCTAGATACTATTATCTATTTCAGTAACAGTGGAAAGTCGGTAACCGTAGAACCACATGCCAGTGTAAATGTGGACCAGTTGGCACATTCTATGCAAATGGCAGGTACTAGCAAAGCCACCCCACGTCTAACCGCGATTGACCGACTCCGGTTGAGTAGCAATATTCCGTCGGCAGATAAAATCCGCAAACCGGTTGATATGGAATATGTTGGTAATCTAATGAAATGTCTAAATAAGACCCGGGTTGATAGCTATGAACACTGGATTAAAATCGGTATTTGCCTATATAATATTTCACCTTACCTGTATGGTATGTGGAATCTATGGTCCGCTAAAAGCGAAAAGTACGATGAAGATTCTTGTTATATCAAATGGTATGAAGAATTCACTAAGAATGGTGATAAGTATACGCTGGGTATTGACCAACTCCGCCAATATGCCAAAATCGATAACGAATCCAAATACAAGGATTTCATGACACTACACCGCACTGTCTTCCTTGAGAAACTCATTAAGAAGTTCAATGGCGACATGTATAAAAACAAAGTGGGTGTGGTGGAATTCACCGAAACTGTACAGGAATATATCGAACTACACTGTGAATGGCAGGTAGTTTGCGCTGACCAGGCCAGTAACACATGGTACAAGTTTGAGGGCCAACAATGGGTCCTGGACAAAGCCGCCAATAAACTCCATCTTCTGTTCCAGACTGAGCTTTATAAGACTATTAAGGCACGCTATGACCTGTATAGCGAGGAAATTGAGAAGATGCAGACGGAGGCCAGGGATTCGGCTGTTAACTCTGATTTCGATTCCCGTAATCGTAATTATGATGACCATGACCATATTCGGCGCCTGCTAAGTGAAGAAGATGATGTTAGTCGGTCAATGGAGATACTCAAAGGTGCCAGTAACAATCTGGACACTAAAATCAAAGAACTCAAAAACAACCAGAATATTATCAAGAATATCTTGACATTCATTGACAAACCGGCTAACCGTAGCAATCTGGTCAAGGATTTGGCACAGATTCTCTATGACCGCGAATTCTACACCAATCTGGATATCAATCCGGCGGTCTATGTCTGTAAGAATTGTGTGCTTGACCTGGATGAGCTCCGTGTCCGCCAGGGTTTGCCAAAGGATATGATGACCATGAACTGTGGTCTGGAATTCCCAACCGATACTAACAGTGAACAGGCACAAGACATTATCATTGATATAGAGGAATTCCTCAACAAGATTTTCCCGATTGATGATGTGCAGGAATATGTACTCAATTTGATTGCGGAATGTCTAGGTGGTATTGTCCGCCGTGAAGAGTTCTTCATCCATACTGGTGTGGGTAAGAATGGTAAGTCCATGTTCAGTTACCTACTGAGCCGCGTGTTCGGTGAATACTATTATGCGCCGGATAGTACTATCTTTAACACACCTAAGGCCGACCCTAATGCGCCCAATCCTGTGATTGCGAATGCCCGTGGTAAGCACTTTATCATTACATCTGAGCCTAAACAGGATAAGGGTCTACAGAGTGATATTATTAAACATTATTCGGGTGGTAGCGACCCGCTTACTGGTCGCCATCTCAACCATGAGCCGATTACCTTTATTCCCATGTGTAAATGGAATATGATGTGTAATGATATTCCTGATATGGACAGTACAGACGGTGGCATTTGGCGTCGTATCCGTGTTATTCCGTATGTGAGTAAGTTTGTGGAACCGGAATCGCCTAAGATTAATAATCCTACCAAATTCCCGTACCATTATCCTATGGACAGCGGGCTCAAAGGCAAGATTGATACATGGGCTCCCTATTTCCTGTATATGTTGTGGAATAGGTATCAGAATCTTAAGCGTACCAATTTTCGTGCATTGGAAGAGGATAATATTCCCGCGGCTGTCATGGAGGCTACAGAGGCCTACAAACGCGAATCCAACGTGTATGAGGAGTTCTATTCTTCTAAGATGGAAGAGAAACCCGGTTATCGTCAGACCTTTACTGAGGTATATGCCGAATTCAAAAAGTATTATGAGGAGAATGATTTCAGTAAGAAGATAAGCCGAAAACAGTTTGCAACTCAGATGTCGCGATTCTTTGGTAAACCTAAGAAGATTGGTCGCGAAGAGTACATTATTGACCACATTATTATTGGGTGTGGTGAATCTACGGATTAGCATGCGCAAATCCTCCGATTCAACAAAAAAAATTATAAATTGCTTATTTTTTTGTAAAATTCGTATGCTGTAAGGTCTTGAACATCATTGCTATTATATGTCTTAAAATTAGCATCAACATCTTCTGGGCCTTGTATATGAACATCTGCACGTTGACGGGTTCTAATATATCTAAACTCAGGTAATGTTTTGCATTTATAGTGATTAAGCTGAATAACGCTAAGGTCTATATCCGGATTAAATGGACCTTTAATTATTTTACCTTTGGTTGATTTTATATGCCCACATTTCATAACTACAGAATGACATTCATTAAATCTGACAAAATTATCAACTTTAAATAATGTTTTTATGTGCCTATCACCCAAAGTCTGGCACATAGTGAACCGCTGGGTTAGGGGTTCATCAGTTTTCTCTGTCCTACCAGATGAGCCAAAAAACCGCCAGTTCATGCCAATACCCTGACAATCCCCGGTAATGTATTCATTAATAAAGTCGCATATATTCTCGTGTTTTTTGAGTGCGATGAATTCGTCAATGTCAATATGGGCAACATGTGTTATTATTTTATTGCGCATATGATTCTGTATAAAATGGTCTAGTGCAATGTACTGTACACCCTTATTATAGTTATTGCGTGGTATGTGTATGACTGTCAAGCAGGCTTCATAAGCCTTTAACTGCTTGGCATATGTAGGTTCATCTTCATTATCATATAGGTAAATGTGTTTGAATCCCAGGGCTAGATGGTATCTTACAAATTCTTCAATATAGTCGTGCTCTCTTTTCGCTATACAAACAATCACCGGATGCATTGCCAAGTCTTAGTAAACGAGTTAATTATATTGCTGGTTATTAAATAAATATAAAAACAATTCAGAAATATGACAGAACGCAAAATAACAGGAGTAACAGAAGATATTCCAGATGGTGACAATGGACTAGACAGCGAAATAGACAACCTTCTAGCCAAGTACCCCAACATGGACCGCGAATCCATTACCAAGAAACTAACCGTGCTCCAGTCCGAATGTGCGAAATTGGCCGAGAAGGTACTGCCGGGCGGAGTCCTACCGCTATATGTTTCACCTCTAAACCCGGAATTACCAAGTGAGAAACAGCATATAACCACATGGGAACAATATAACCATACCGGGAAATACGGTACATATGCCGATAATTATTGCCGGCCAAATGAAGTGGGTGATTATCAGTATCCGCGTCGGATGGATAACGGGTCACTCGAACTGGTAAGCTGTGGTAAGTTAATTGATAATGGACTAAAAGAGCTAACTAACCTGAATGCCATGATTGGTGCATTTATATCCATGGCTAAGGCCAAGATGTTACAGATGGATAATCAATCGACGGAAGGGATACTAACAGTAAAAAATAGAATTGACGCTAAAATCCGGGAGTATGAAAGGTTACAGCAGCAGTATTTGCAACTGGTCCGGATGTTGGATAATAACACTCAATTAATCGAGCGCCGGTCCAAGATTATTAAGCGGGACGGTGATGCCCTGGAATCAGCGGAAAACCAGTTTAATATTGAGCGGGACGTATTTAATGATTTTGTTGGTGTGGAGGACGGTGTGCGGGAGCGGAATCAGAAGATGATTAAATGGGCCAAGCTACCTCTAGCCGTGCTCTGGGTCATTGTAGCCGCCTTGGCATTATATATTGACATTGGGCATCGGGTTTAGAAATCAGTAAATTGGGCAACCCGGTTATAGAGATTCCGGTTTAGTACAATTTGACGTAGGGGGATTCGAGGATTACTCCGGTATTGCCATGATTTTATCTCGGCTAGAGTCTCAATGATTATGCGGTCTATGCAGTCTTCACTCTCTTCACTATCTAGCCATTCATAGACTGATTGGGCAGCAAGATGAGATTGATTATCATCACCAAATATAACTAACTCACCGGATTCTTCATCTGATTGGTCCATTGGAAATTAGCGTGAATACGTTTTCGAATTTGTGTTTGTTTTTGGTTATAGCTTTACTTAATCACTGTATAATAATCATTTTTTTCCCAATCCACCCTAATAATCCGTATAGCGATAAATATTATCAGTAGATGGCATATTATCTAGGAAGTTGCGTATCACTGTATTATTGAATCCATTGCCAGCAGCTGTTCGCAGTTTATCAGCCTTCAACTGGTCCACTTTATCAATGGTTCCATAAAACCGCAGAAAGAAGTTACGCCAACCCATTTCCGGAACATGGGGTTTGAACGCCTGGTGAAATCCGACTTTCGGACCCATATTGCCAGCTAAACGGCACTGATTTATACCTGGAAATTCGAGCGTGCTACACTCACCCCTTCCAGACCCGGTAGTAGCTGCATTTTGTGCCAGGCTAGGGGCCAGGTTCCCAACATTTTGCAAGCGTTCTTTCTGTTCAGCAGCAGCCTTACTTTGGACAATGGGTCGGCAGATATCAGCGAATAATCCGGAATCTGGGCATAGGGACTCTATGTTTTGGTATATGAATAATATGACCAGATTGAGGCAGATGAATATTAAGAGATAGTCTACAAATTCCATATTGTTAATTCACTATTTGGGCGTTTTACTAAATATATATATAAATTTATTTGGTTATAGCGGTTGATGCTTGGCTAGAGTGTCTTGGGGGTTACGCTTCGAAGGTTGCGCCCTTCGATTGGAGCTAGCTCCAATGAAGGCAAGCGCAGCTTGCCCGAGCTGACGCAAGTATTGCGGCTCCCCAAGCCCGCAGATGAATAGTGACGGCGGATGAGTTTAACCAGCATATTCTGGTAATCAGCTACTGTTTCCGGATTCTCAAACAATCGGCCCTTCCCCTTTAATATGGATTGGCTCACACCACTGTAATAAAAATCATCGTTTAACAGCCGGAGTACCTTTTCAACATAATCATCCGAACTGGAAGCACAGCATAGATTCAAGTCAATGCCCATAATTTCATAGAACCCGCGAGTGAACCGACCGTTAATCACATTGCTCGGCTGGCAAACAACCGGGATGCCGAAATCAAACGCTTCCAAACTGGTATTACAGCCACCGAACGGGAACGGGTCCAACATCACATGGCATATACTTACCAGGTTCAGCCATTCATCAGGACCCTTATTCTGGAACCACTTAATCCGGTCCATATGGTTCTTGAACAGCAAATTCAACTTATCCAAATGCACCTTATTGAACGGTATACTATTACTCAATGCCAAATACACCGGTCGACCACGTTTGCTACCCACTGTACCTATCCCAGCGGCTGTCCTACGCAGTAACGCAGCCAATACCTGCTCGAAATCATTATTGAACTTAAAGAAACTCTGGAGACAGCCGATTATGAGAGCGCCGGGTGGGAATCCAAGTTGTTCGGCGGTTTGGAATTTTGCCAGAGCATTCGGTGTCAAGAACCTTTCCACCATTTTGAGCGGCGAGTAGTAATAGGTCCCACTGGTTTTGAGCAAGATGGGTGTTTCGCTATAGTTGGCTTTCGGAATGGAGAGGTCCTGAGTGTTTTCGAAATATCGGCTGGTGACGTAATAATCGATTTCCGGATTCCCGCTGGTATCACTGTGGCCCCAAGTTACCATTTGGATGGGAGCAAGTCGGGCATGTGCCAATAGAGTCTGGTCCTGTAACATTCCCAGGTCGGCATAGAGGATGATATGGAATTTTGCCGCTTCTATTAACCTCTGGTTTCCACCCAGGTCGCCCACCGCTAACTGGATTACATGTTTAGACCGATACATGTTTTCCAGGAAGTGCCAAACAATCGGATTGTTCACCATAACTTGTTCCATTGGTGTATAGAGGCCGAGGTAGACATCGAAATAGCGGCGGTCTAGGTTATTTATGATACCGATACGGTCACGGAAAACACTTGTATAGTGTACTAGTTTATTACTGATGATACAAATCCGGATTTTGGCAATACTACTAGACCCCAATTGTTCAGCGGCCGGATATACCAGTTTACAACTGCCACTTACTGATAGCCCCTTTTCCGATTCATATATATCGAGTAAGTACGTCAGCTTATTGTCTTTTTCGATTTGGTATTTTGTTAGCCCTGCTTGGGTTGCCCCTGCTTGGCTAGAGGGTGTTAGGTGTCTAGCCGTGTGTGTAAGTTGAGGATAGATTTTCCGGAGTAGAGCATTCCATTTACTAATAAGCACCCGGTCGCTCATTCCATGATATACCAAGTTATAGTAATAGGTGCTCCCACGACTAACTTGTTCATATGTAGGTAGCTTAGTATCCCTAAGCCGTCGACTATCAAAGTTAATTTCCGGTGGCCACTTATCGAGCGCATAGTCTAGCATGGCTTCATATACTTGCCTATAACCGCGGATATTGAAGTTTTGGTAGATTGGAACCTGAAAGAAAAACCAGAGGATTACCGGACCGGCACTAAGCGCGGCTAGATAGTCAAATACACGTTTATATGTATCTAATAACCCAGGTTGGTCCATCATATGTAAATCATCTTTAACTAACTCCTCGCGGTTTTCAGGTGGTATACATAGGGACAGGCACTTGAGCAGCGTAATCCGGAGGAACTGTGAAATATAGTTGAAACATGGTGGATTACCTGCCCGGCTGAATATAAGCCCGGCTGAGAGTTCGGGGTCTAGCCGTGCGAGTTTAGCTGTCATCCTGGCGAACGCTGCCGTAAGTATCTGTTGTAGCTGGATTTGCTGAAGTGGATTTGTAGTAAGGCCTCTTAGGATACATTGGCGATATATGTCTAGCTGTATTTCCGGTTCTGATAGCCTGTAATCACGTATGTTTTTGACTTTGCTATTAATAGGTGAAAGCGACATATCCAACTGACGACGCTAATTAACGGTATTTTATATGTTTTGCCCGGTTTAAATAACAAGGGATAACCGGATGCGACTAGCGCACCCCAAAATATCTCCTAATATAACAAACTGAAAGCATACAGAGGCTCTAGCCAAGCATATACAACACAAATCCGGAAAATGAAAACAAAGAAACAAACACGGAAACACAACACCAGAACACAGAAAGTCCGCGTCCTTAAGCTTCCCATGTTGCGTAAGTATACTCACACACTTCCCCCTGCGGGTGCAGAAATAACACAAGCCGAACGCGAATCAGACCCACTATTCGCACACGAAGGCCGATTTTTTGAGCTTAAGGCGTATCCACAGCGGGTGGTGCGCGAGTCCTGTGATGTATATGGTATTCAACCGGATGGTAGCGAGCGGTTACTAGCCAAGTTCCGGAAATCGGTATTACCCAAAGAAGCATGTCAGCAGGCGTATGAGGCATTGTATAAGGTGGCACAGCTTTGGACAGATAACAGGGGTGCCGCTGCCGGTATGCTGAATTTACGCCATGTACCCGGGCATGTTGGTTCTGTTGTTAAGAGGGGCAAATTCCGCGTATTCTATAAATCGGCGGATGGTAATAAAGCGACCAAAGGGAATACCGGGAATGAAGTCCGTAGTAATATCATTGGGTATTATGACCGCCCTGACCGGAATGCATTGCGTGGTGGTGAACGGATGCACGGACCACCATGTAGGCAAACCGCATTTACACGGGATGAGGTCGGAAAATGGCGTGCTTGCCAACCGCTCATTCGTGCCGTGGACCATGAATTTTCCAGGTTGGTTCCTGACAGGCACAGTGCACAGTTGGCTAGATGCCGCATGACACCCAAATTCCAGATTGGGGATACTGCGTTTAGTACTGTCACTGTCAATTATAATTATAGAACGGCGTTACACAAGGATGCGGGCGATTTGGATGAAGGATTCGGAAATTTAGTAGTTCTCGAAAAAGATAAAGTTGTTAATAATACAGAGGATGGTGATTCGTCGACCTGGGCATATGAGGGTGGTTATTTAGGGTTCCCCAGGTATGGTGTATGTATAGATGCCCGGCATGGTGACTTTCTAGCCATGGATGTACACGAATGGCACGGGAATACTAAAATGATATGTACTTGTCCACAGGGTGCTGCTTGCAGGAATGACGCGCACTTCGGCAGGATGAGCTTGGTATTTTATTTACGCAAAAAGATGGCTAACTGTGCCGCAAAAAAACATTCAAAGGATGAGGGTTACTGATTAAGCGATGTGTAGCAAGTAAATCTTTTGGTCAGGGTTGGGCACATGAACAATGGTTTGGTCGGGTCTAGCTGTGTTAATTAGGTTAAGTAAATTAACTGTTTCTTCACAATACATTACACCATCGGATACCGTGAAATCCAGGGCCTGTTCCAGTGTTAAATGGGATACACGCATTGTGTAAGTGAATAAGTGCCGGAGGAATTGATATACTTTGATATGATGATTCTTTGCAAGTGCTTCTAATTTTTCATGTATACGGACTTTGGTTATGTCACGGACTTCGCATCTGTCAAATTTCGCATCCCAATGGCACATATTATCAGTCGGCCGGGCAAGATCGCGTTTCTTGGATTTTCTAGTTATATTGTTCCATTGCGACCTGCTTGCAACCTTACCTGGCATACATGTTGCCTTAGTAGTATGTTTGGAGCATGTATCAGCCTGATACCTGGGAACACAGCGTTTCTTGGATTTACTCCAACGGCATGTGGCATTAGGGTCGCGGGCTTTGGCCGTCTTGGTCATGGTAAATGGCGTTAATAGCATACCAGGGGTGTATGATGGTGCAATGTGAACAGGTGCATCCATTGTGCCGCATTCGGTTTCTGTCTGGGTTAGGCATGGGGATTCAAATTCATCCGACTTGTAAGCAGTGTGCATAGCTTTTTGTGTTTCATATATGTATAACGATGTATAGTAATTCATCATTTTACCAAGCATGACAAATTCATCATCCGTAAAGTATTTATAGGTGTTCGCGGCTAGAATGTCCTTCTCATTCAAAAACGCATACATAGGCTGTAATAGTGTGTTTAGGGTATTGGGTGTGTTAGTGTAGACAAGTGCACTTACCTTCTGTGCAAGTGATTTAATCATATCATATGCCTTATCACCAATATCAAGCCTGGCATCTGGTAATACTGAAGCCTGTAATATGTATTTTATGCCCAATGTCTCCACATTCATAAATACATTGGAAGCAAGAATAATACGGCGTAATGTCGCAGCTTTCGGTGTTAAGATATTTTTATGTTCGATGACGTATAACAACCGGCGGAATAACTCATTAAATATGGGCAAACTGTCCTTGAAATCCAGGGGTTCATCTTTGGCATTCCCTTTAATCACGTTATAAACTCGTTTGGCAAATCTAAGGAGGTTTAGGGTCAATGTTGGCTTGGGAATCAAGTATGGTAATACATATAATACCATACGGAAAATGCCCATTTCCGAATTAAAGTATTTGCCGAGTTCAGGTGCAAGTGATTTAATTATGTACAGGGTGTGTGGTGCGGGTACTTTGAATTTACTGAGTGTTTCACGTTGTGCAGCTGTGAATACCCGGTCAATTGACAGTGTTTCCAAAAATTGTGCGAATAGTGGGTATCTACCAGTGTAAAGTATACAATCCAATGTGTCTTCATAATAAGGCGAATTATAAATATCCGCTTTATTGAAATTGGGTTTCATCACATCACTGAGAAATACAGGTTTATATGATGATGCTGGTGTGAGAATCTTACTAACATAGCCATGTGTAGGTCCAGAGGGTGTAGCTAGGTCTTCAAGATTAGTGTATTTTAACTCAAGCACGTTGTATTGGTCAAGAATATATTTGAAGAAATTGAGATGCAAGAAGTCAATGTGATTATCTTGAAATGCTTCCTCGTATACAAAATTGATAGCTGCAGAGAATGACCTAATAGGGGTCTGCTTCAGTAGTTTATTAATATTCGCAGGGCTTAGAATAGGACGATTATATTTATCGCGTGCATTAAGTGCAATTTGGTTAGTATTCAAGCCAAGTATAGCCAACAAGTACTTATATATATTTTCATCACTAACAAACCCGGATACTACTTCGAGAACAAGATTTAAAATCCTAGTTAGTTCGGGTGGGTGATTCGTGTGGTCATATAGTGCATTGAGCGGGTTCTTCTCGGCTAGACCTGAACCCCGTTTGTCATTCATCATAATATATATCACAACTGCAAACATGAATTCGATATCTTTCATGGATAATTGCAGGTCAAGCGAATTGCTAGATGGGTCAATAAAGAATATTTTCTCAAACAATAAGGACCATATATTACTATTCCGTGTAGTACCATCTTTTGCAACCACCATCACTGGAATAATATGATTGAGACAGTTGAACCCGATAGCCATGCCTTTCAACGTTTGAATTATTTTTTTGGCAGTATCAGATACTTCAGCATCAGGATTATATTCATAGTCCCCTAGGTCCATAGCCGTGCGTTCCAGTTCATTAATTTGGTCCTGTGTAAGCTTAGTATCCATTAAATCACCGAGGACCAATGAGTCCATTAAGTTACCTTTGATATTAAGCTTAGTGGCTAGAAGCATTGTTTTGAATGCCTGGTATTCCCTACCATGCTTGTTAATACTATCTTCATCAGGCTTAGATAACTCCGCAACTACATTATCGTTTAACAACACCTTGTTAATCACGCGGTCATACAATGTCGTCATCCTTGTTGGGTCATCCGGTATTTCAATAACTATTGGCGTTCTACCTACTCGGCTTAGTAATTTATTGACTACTGAACTATAATCTTCGCGCAATGCACTATATGCAATTTTTCCTAAATTTGCAAAACCAAATTTGCTAAGTAATTTAAGAGATGACCCTATTATGCCTAATATTTGGATAAATGTCAATTCCTTTTTGATAGGTTTAATATTACCAGTCTCGGATTCAGCCATATTTTATACGGTTAGCTTGCACGCAGATATTCCTTTTTATTACTTACAACTATAAAAACAAAAATTAATTAATTCAGTGTGAACGGTACCGTCCACATTGAATTATAAGCCCACCCCAGGTGGGCTTAATTCCAGTGGAACGTTAGTGCCTAGACACTCACAAGCCCAAGCCTCACCTCCAGGGAGGCTCAGTGGGCTTATAATAGAGTGTCTACGGTAGTCAGCAACAGTTACTTTGTCGGCAATATGGCTTTCTTCTCAAATTTAGTAATATATCCATCCATTGGTTCATCAATTACCTGGTAGTTCATGGCCACAAACTGACATCCTAGTTCAAATGCTCGGTCCGTATTATAATTATTTGTGAATATATCACCCTCTATATGAGGCACTACTATGGTCAGGCCGTTTTCATTATGCCGCTTAATACGGTCACCATCGAAACCTGGACGGCTAAACACTTCGGCTGATATGCGTATTATCCGGGGTTTCCTTCTAGCCGTGCCTTCATTCAATGCGCTATACACTGCATCGCTGGTCTGGCCTTCAACATCAGCCATTGATTCCCTAGCCCCGGACTCTTCATTATCTCCATCCTCCTTCTCGGCTAACTCTTCCCGGAATTCCTCTTCGAGCTCCTTGTCCAGAGAAAGACCTTTGGGTAGGTTAGCGCGGCTAGGCATTCCACCCTTAGACCTAACACCGGATTTCCGTCCAACAGCTTGCCGGCTTTCTGCCTTAAATGTATTTTCTATTTCATCAACTGGGTCCGCTTTCTTATTCACCCTGAAGCCTTCTGTCCCTACTAGTATATTCGGGTTATTTGCAGGGTCAGTTTCGTCTAGCCATGTACTATTTATCAATTCCTCTAATTTACTACCTTCAAACCCAGGACTCGCGAGTATCACAACCTTGTTTTGCAAATCCGACATCTTAATATTCTGGATATCAGTACTGAACTGGAATGCGTATTTGGGCTCCAAGAGATAGGTATGCAAGTAATCGAGTATAATATCGGCCATCAGGTCCAAACAGGGAATATTGTGCCCTGTTGATAAATTCAGGGATAGGAACAAAGGGTCATTAGGATTGGGAGCACCGCCCGCCTTATCTGCTATCCGGAATGCATTTTCGGCAATGGTCTTCACAGCGGCCTCAAATGTTGTGCTATTCAACATAAGCTTCCATTGGCCATTCCGGTAACCATTGCTGATAATAGGAATGGCACCTTGTCCATATTTGCTAGGGAATATATTGAACTCGAGGTATCTAGCCCCGCTCTTGATAACCTGTTTCAGGATTTCCTCACTGGTATAGCTGCCCATCTGGTATCCGCTGTGACATGAATTATAACTACTTGCGACTTGTACCTGTTTAAGACGCAAGTCTCCATTAACCTTTATTGATAAATTGGTTATTTTCTGATATAGCTCGTACATCCGGATACGCTCCAGGGCACGTCCAACATTAAAAGTTTTAGACAAGAGATACATAAGGACGAGTAGGACCAATGCCATAGTGACACCCATAACCAACATGTAATTTTCGCCGATGATAACCCGCGACATATCAAGGTCCGATTCACCTGTCCCGGTCGACCCCTGTGTTGCTTTTTCTGCTTCTGCCTGGAGCTTCTTTTTGGCTTTGTTTTCGGTCGCGGTGTTCAAACGGGTCAGATTGCTGTTGATAGTATTTTGGATTTTGGAGAATATGGATTCACCGCCACTGTCTGCCGACGATGTTTTATTACCGTTTTCCAATTTAGAGTTGCCAAATAGGTTATCGAATATATTCGCAGATGACGATTTAAAGCCAAATGATGGTGGCTCTTTGCTTGTTCCTTTAGAAGTGCTGCCATTTGCCTGCCTACTCTGATTCATAGACATCGAGTTTAGGCTATTACCACTAGTAGACCCAGATGATATGGATTGGCTAGAACCAGGTGCTTGGCTAGACGGCCTATTAGAGGGGGGCGTTTGGCTAGACGGTCGGTTACTAGACCCTCTATCACTAGACTTGTTGCTGCTCTTGTTACTATTTAGTGAAGCTAATTCCGCTAAATTTAAGTTTCCTAAATTGCCTAAATTATTTCCAGTGGGAGCAGACTTATTATTTGATGGTTTATTTGCACTCATGTTTTATACAATAGGCTCTAGCCGTGCGTGCAGTAATAGTCTTTATACTAAATACACAATATTTTATGGGGTATCTTAGCGAATAGCCAATTTACTAGCCATCTTGAAATACCGCGCCGAACCAATACTCGGCCCTACCCTAGCCTCCTGTAGCACTCGACCCCTGGAATCCCGCTTTTCAGCCCGGATAACCGCATTATCCTGTTTGAATCGCATAGTACCATCTGAGCTCCCTGTCAAATACCACCCTTTCCTGTCCATTATGGATACCCGACCCTTTTCAGTGGAATCCATTGTTAACACGAAAACATGGTCTGCGGTCGGGTTTTGTTTATCACCACTTACCAGGAATTGCCCCGATTTGTTAATCATATATCCGCCAGTTACTGCGTCCTTAATAAACACAACCCGGGCACTGGCTGGCACTTTAATCCCGGTCGATGGACCAGTCCCCTTTGCGTTAATTAGCTCGAATTGTGCACCCTTGTCGAATTTGGTAACACTGCTCAACCCAGCGATATTGGAAAACAGGCGCATAACGCCATACCCTGAAACACTTTCAAACCTGGCAGTTTCCGTTGACATTATACGCTGATACTCAAACGTTAGCTGTTTTGTATCATCTGTTAACGGAAGTGTGCGGACAGTATCCTTATATAACCCAATATAGCGCAGGGGTTTACTACTATCTTCATTATATACCCGGAAACTAACGCGCCCAGTACCTTGACCATCAGTAGGTTGGCTAGAGGGTTCCAAACCCTGTTCAGGATAGAAAGACTGTCTAGCCAAGGTCTTCTGGTCGGTACCTAACGGAGCAAATTGGATATCATCCCCACTGGTTGAAACCGTTGCCACCTGTGTAGTGTCACGGGTATTAACCAAATGGACCAACTCATTCCGCTTTGATAGCGAACTATTGCGTACTAAGACGCAAGTGTCCAAACTGGGCTGCTGTGTGCTAGTAAACCCGATAACCGCACCACCCCGGCTTGTAACCACTCGCTCCATATCGGAGGCGATTTCCTTAAGCTGAATAAATTCGCCGTTGAGAGTGGCTGTGAATTCGGGGATTATATTTAAGCGGGTGGCGGCTTTATCCAGTTGATAATTATCAAGTAGGTCGCGGACTTTTTCTTCAAATTCAGGCAAGCGGAGACCAGAGGGTTTAAGTATATAGCTACTCTTACGGAAAATGTCAATATAGGTATCCATGAACTCGTCAGACTTCTGGTAGTTCATGGCGATAAGCTGGCATCCGTATGTGAATGGGATATAGGGGTTGAAATTCGTGGTGTCGACCTCTTGTGTTTCCATTGGCCGGACAAGTGTCATACCAAACATGTTGAATATAGTTAACTGGTCAGCGAGTGTTTCGGTTGCCAATAGGGCATCCAGGCCTTGACCGGTTTCCATTTGTTGAGTCAAACGCTCGGCTAGACGGTCTAGCCGTTTGTAAGCCGACTTTTGCTCAGTAAAAGAAAGGTTCCGGAAGTACTTAGCGGCATCTGCCTGTGTAACTTCCTGTGTTACCAGCTTGTCCTTGTGATAGGTCTTAAAAAAATCCTTGGCCATGGGCACTATGAGCTCGGCTAGACTACTAGTCTCATATCCGGGTGTACTAATTAGTATAATCCGGTTTAACAGAGTACATAGGCGCTCGAACTGGATTGGGTATCGGCGATACTTACCTGGATTCAAGAGAAGTGGGCCGAGAATGTCCTTTATATCTGTATAAGCCTTGTTTAGCACATCCGGGTTAATAGTATGGACCTGGATATGGATGATTAGGGGATAGTTAATTCCATTCATTCGTTCGTTGCTCGGTGTGGATTCCTTGTCTAGGTATTTGAATGCATTATCCCGGATGATTACCAGGACTTCACGTAATGAAAGGGTATTAAGACTGGTAATAAGGCTTTTACCATCTTCCGCTGTCCCAACAACTGCATCTGTATCCTGATTTACCGAATAGCCGCAAATAGGTAATTGGATATACCTTGCACCGTTTAGGAGTGCCTTGGATATCATATCAGTGCTTACATAGTCAAAATGCTGATTCCCGATTGCCGGTGTGTTATAGCTGGCGGCAATATAGTAATCACATAGGCGATGGCGGAGATGTGCCGGAATTTCAGCGCAAGCTGGTAAGGGTGCCAAGTCCAGTTTTGTATGATAGTTTACAGTTTCCAGTGTTACCTTGTTTAACATGCGGAATGACCGGCGGTAAAGGATTACCATAAGGACAATTAGCAGGACTATGAGGATGGCGAAGATGACCTGGTTGTATTCCTCAAATAGGGTAGATTGAACCCATCGCCCAATAGGCATGGGTATAGCGGCGGAACTGGTGGGATTTAATTCGGCTTTGGCATTTTGAATGGATTGCGATTTGGCAGCAAGTAACCTATTTCGTGTGTTTTGTGTTAGTGACTTGGTACCTAAAGTTGACATATCAGTTAATTACTTTAGCTGTTTACTTCACTTGTCCTCTATTTACTAATATTAAGCGGTTTAATATCCTCAGCTAACTAACAATACAATGATGTGCTACCAAAAAAATAAATTAATTCGGAAAGGCGGGAACCGAAGATGGCTAGACTACTTATTCGTCCAGTGTTCCAGACAGTGATTGCATACGTAGAGATACTGCAGCTTATCATTATCCAGTGAAATATAGAAGATATCATTGGCTAGACCCTGTGTCAGGCCTCCACATTCCTTATTGGGACACGGAATTGCGTCAATGTGCGGGATGGTCGGGTCAAATCGCAAATTGGCCTTCTTCTTAATATAGTACTTAAGTTTATCTACATTATAGGGATTGGTATAGATACACTTGTTGTCTTCGGTTACTAACTGGGCCTTGTATGTACAGTTCTTGCAATGGCGTTGTAGGTTAATAGTGTCACCCTCGCGCTTTTCGATTTTGAGGAAGAGTAGGTTATTACAGTCCGGGCAGAATTCCATTGTTAAATTCACTAATTTATGTTCTGGGGTTAGTGGGTTGGTTTTAATATATGAGCTGCTTATTTTAAATTGTAATAAACAATTTTTTCCAGGGACCCCAATTCTCTGTAAAATTTATTGTGTGCTATAAAGTAATATATTCACATACTAACCTTAATAAGGACCGTTATAAGTATAATATAATCATAATGGGTGTACCACAGAAACCGAAAACCAGCAAGAAATGTGCTAAAGGCAAGAAGTCATGCAAAGCCGGTAAGAAGTCCGCACCTATGTGGGGTGGGTCTCCAGCATCTGCAATGTTATTCGATGATATAGCCAATCCTACCAATCCAGATAACTATCTCGATGCCGACATCCCTCTCGTAGCTAACCAGACTAGCGCTAAGAGCCCTATGACTGGTGGCTCACTTGCCAGTGCCGCTGTAGTTGGTGCCGTTAATACCCAGCGCGAACCCGGTGCAATGCTCAATGACTACGAATCTGCTATGGACCTTAAAGGTTGTGGTAGTAAGGCTGTGATGACCGGTGGGTCTATTGCATACAATAACGTAATGCGACACGTGAGTCTTCCTGGTGTCCTTAAACCGGATGAAGTGACCCGTATGGTCCCGGATTATTTATCCCTGGACCCTGCGGCTAGACCCGTAAACAATCAACTAACTGGTGGTGCTATTGACCATCAGGGTCCTCTTCAGCGCCAGTTTGCAATGGCCCCTGTCGAACAACATGGTCAAGTAGTAGGACCAGAAGGACAAATGCTTATTCCACAGCCTGGTGAAGAATGGGAAGGTGATTGGAACCATCCTCCGGCTGACCAACCTAAGCCTAAACGCGGCTCCAAGAAAGTATCCAAACGCCGCAGCACTAGCCGAACTGTCCAGCCTAAATCTAAAGCCAGCAAGCGTACAAGCAAGCGCCACATTATGATCGGTGGTGGAGACAGGAATAACGGTGGTGGCCCTGTACAACGTTTATATGCCGATATACGGGTGCATCGGCCTCCGCGAAATGCCGCTGAACAACAGGATAGAATAAACTGGCAACTGCGGCAACAGTTAGGCAATCAACCAGTTAACCCCAACAAGAAAAATAAGCGTGTGCGTGGTAGCAGTGGCCGTCGAAGCAGCAAGCGCAAACACACAATGGCCGGTGGTAACCCACGGATAGAATTTGATAAAGTATTTAAACGGCGATATGGTACGGAGGGGTTCAGTCGTGAGCAAGCCCTGGATTTTGCTAAAAGCTATTTTAGAGATAAAATCCCTGCAGATATAGAAGAGTTGATTAACAGAAAGTTTAGCCGTAGTGTAAATAATGAATCTAATAATTCTCCTAAGCCCACAATGACCGGTGGTGCTTCCGGATTCTGGTCTGGTGTTGCCGGTTGCGGTCCAGTAAACGTACCCAACGCCGGTAACACACTTTCCAAATTCTTCACCAAGTCCTCGTCCTGCCCTGGTCCCGATTTCTATGCTAACCCCCCTGGCCTAGGCTCGGCTGGTTCCGGATATGCAACTGAACTCCCGTCTGGTGCTCCTTTCCCCTTTATGTAAGTCCGGAATTCCCGCTCTAAAAATTGTTTTTTCATTTGTTTTACCAAGATGCCTTAAATTAAATAATTACCTAAACATGCCCGCATATTCGCCCTATAACTTGGTATACGCCCTTAAAGAGAAGGGTATCCTAGTATTCATTAGTGACATGGATGTCGCTGCAGATTCTGAACTACTTGACAGTCTAGCCGTGACCCATATTATCACACTTAATCACCAGATTTCATTCCCTACCCGGTTTGAATACTATCCAATTAACATCGATGATGCACCTTGTGAAGACATTTACCAATACTTTGACGAAACATTCGAATTCATTGAACAAAGCCAGCGAACAGGCGGATATTCCTGTCTCGTACATTGTGCAGCTGGCGTTTCCCGTTCTGCGACTATTGTATTGGCATATATGATGCGAAAACTCAATATCCCCCTAGATACCGCAATTGAAGAACTCCGCAAGGACAGGTCGTGCATCGAACCTAACCCTGGATTCTTGGTCCAGCTCCGGGCATACCAATCACAGCTTGGAATCCCGGATTCTCAACCGACAACCCTACCTGAGCCAGTATTCGAGTCCAGTAACAAACAGGTATCCATATACAACAACCCTGAAATTCTATTTACTAACCAGCGCGCAGACCATCGCCCAGTGACCGTGTATACCCGATTTCCACTGCCGGAGTCAGCATGTTATGGTGCCAAGGTCGTTCTATTCAAGGGGTCATTTATTAGTGTGGCCACTGAATACACACTGACTGACCATGAGCCAATGATTATTTGTGTCACTGAGGAATATATTACGCTACCACTTGTGTATAGCCTGTTGCATTTTGGCAGCCGGCAATTGACATTCGATGCTATAGATGAGTATCTAGCCGAGCATAACCCCTCACTCCGGATTACCAATAAATATACCACTCAAAATATTAAGCGGTATTATGATGGTGATTTGGAAGCGCTTACACAGGAAAAGCTATTCCAGATTCAGCAGATAGGCGCATACCTAAACCCGACAAATGCGATTCAGCTATCCGGTGTGTTGAATACACTGGATAGGATGGATACGTTTAATTTACCTGAAGTATTGGAGGCTAGGGATGCTCAAGCCGAGCGTATCAGGGCTTATTTGGATATTTGATAGCCGTTAGACAAAAAATTGTTTCAGCATATATATTGTTTTTTATACATCCTTACAATCAATCATGGTTACACGGCTAGACAGATGCAAGCAGACAAACAACACAATCAGCGAACAATTTAGGCAAAAATGGTTTAAATGGATTCTTAAACATCAAGACCGAGTAAATTGGAATCAAATTTCGTACCATCCCTATGTTACCCTCGAACTTATCCATTCCAATCCCGAGTACCCATGGGACTGGTACTATATTTCATGGAATCCAAACGTGCCTATTGAATATATCAAAGCAAATCCAGATAAACCATGGAATTGGAATTATATTTCAACGCGGATAGACCTTGAATCAATTAGGTCGAATCCGGGGCTACCCTGGGCATGGGATAGAATGCATGCAAATAAAAACATGACATTTGAATTTGTGAAAGAATTCAAAGATAAACCGTGGGTTTGGTGGTGTTTATCACAGTGTGAATATGTTACTATGGATGATATTGAAGCAAATCCTGAATTACCATGGGTAGATGAATACATTGGTGCAAACCCAAATGTAACTATGGAATTCATAATTAAGCATCCTAATTATCCATGGAGCTGGTATTCAGTATCACAGTCTAATAAAATTACAATGAATGATATTGTAGCCAATCCGGATAAGCCATGGAATTGGGATAGAATATCAATGCATAGGAATATAACAATGCAAGATATCGAGGCAAACCCAAGTCTACATTGGGATTGGAATAGTATAGCATATAACCGTAATATCACAATTAAGTTTATTGAGGAAAATTGGAATAAATTGTCAAGAGTTGGACTTATGTATAATACAACTATAAACACAGATACTGCGCGATTTCTGATGGAAAAAAGATTGTATACTAATCCAAATGAACTTGGTTATGATATGTTAAATTATAATCAAAATATAACCCAGGAATTCATTAAGGCAAACCCAAATTATCAATGGAATTGGAGGGCATTGTCCCATAACAAACATTTAACTATGGACTTTGTCGATGAGTATTTTGATTTAGGCAATACAAATTGGGATTTCATTTCACAACATGAATTCACGGTAGACAAACATGAATTCAATCTAGCCAAGTATCGTGAGTATCTAGCCGCTTACCGTATCCAGCAATGGTGGCATCGGATCAGGATGGACCCTCATCATCCGGTTGGAATCCGCAGGCTAGAACGGGAGTATTCCGGATTATTCGGTCCGGAAGCGCTTTAAGCTCATTAATTCCGTCCGGGTTTTTAAAATTGTTTTATTTTTTTTTGGTTATTTCGTGATTTATACTAATTAATATGACTACTAGGGTAGAACGTGTTAAAGTTTATAGGGATAGAGTAACACGGGAATGGAATAAAAAATGGTGGTCATTTATGATGGAACATGAATCCGAATTAGATTGGTATTATATTTCAGGTAATCAAAATATAACTATGGAAATGATTAATGCAAATCCAGATAAGCCATGGGATTGGTTTGGTATTTCACGTAATCCAAATATAACTATGGAAATTATTGGAGCAAATCCAGATAAACCGTGGAATTGGTTTAGTATTTCATGTAATCCAAATATAACTATAAATATAATTGATGCAAATCCAGATAAACCATGGGATTGGGCTTGGATATCAAAAAATACAAATATAACTATGGAAGACATTAAATCAAATCCAGATAAACCATGGAAATGGGGTTGGATATCACTTAATCCAAATATAACCATGGAAATGATTAATGCAAATCCAGATAAGCTATGGAATTGGTATTATATTTCAGAAAATCCAAATATAACTATGGAAGACATTAAATCAAATCCAGATAAACCATGGGATTGGTTTGGAATTTCTGGTAATCCAAATCTAAATATGGAATTTATTGAAGAACATCCAGATAAATCATGGGATTGGGGTTGGATATCATCTAATCAAAATATAACCATGGAGATTATTGAAGCAAATCCAGATAAACCATGGGATTGGTTTGGAATTTCTGGTAATCCAAATCTAACTATGGAAGACATTAATGCAAATCCAGATAAACCATGGGATTGGGGTTGGATATCAGAAAACCCAAATATAACTATGGAGTTTATTAATGCAAATCCAGAAAAACCATGGAATTGGGCTACTATTTCAAGTAATAAATTTACCAAATCGAAAAGTGAATTCAATCTAGCCAAGTATCGCCGGTATCTAGCCGCGTATCGAATCCAACAATGGTGGCATCGACTAAGGCTAGACCCTCATCACCCGGTCGGAATCCGAAGGCTAGAACGGGAATATGATTCGATGTTCGTAATTCACAACTAAAAAATAATAAATTAACACTTGATAATCAGCGGTGATTTATTTGTTTTTGGTTTACGCTGTGGTATGGAGTTAGCTCTGTTTCCACTTCTTACCACATTCCAAACAAGTCACGAAAATAGTCATAGGCTCATCCGCACTCCTGGTCTGTAGTTCAAAATAGGTACAATTACGCTTAAAGCAGCGCATACACTTGAACATATCGGTCACGTTCAATTGGACAGCCTGTTTCTTCATCTGTTCAATCTTAATCTTATCCTCCTGAATACTACGCCATGCGGTCGGGTTAAGCTCATAATACTGCTTATTAGCGAGATTCAGAGGTTCGGTTTTCTTGATAACATCCGGCATGTCCTGATTCTTAACACCGAATTTATCAGCCAGGTTACAGATAATTGACTTGGCCTTGTTCGTATAAATAATCTTATAGTCCTGATTATCCCAATCGCTAAATATATAATACTTATTGGCAGTGTTTACAGCAAAGTTATAAATACTATTCTCAATCTGACGGGCTTCCAAGTCCGACCGGTTGCAATGTTTCGTAAGGGCATTGTATACAAGAATACGTGGTTTGGCGACGCCGGCCTCTTCGGTCATAGGTCGCACGGCTAGAGCATCCGTCCACTCTTCAACACGTAGCAATTCCGAATAGTTATATACTTTATCGTATTTAGCCTTCTTGCGTCCGCGACCAAGTGTTCCTGGAATCTTGGGCTTCTTAGCAGTAGCCGCTTTCCGTTTAGTGGTCTTTCTAGCCGGCTTCTCTTCATCTTCGGATTCGTCTTCAATTTCTTCGCCGTCTTCGCCATTAGGATAGTAATCATCGGCTTCTTCATCAACTGCTTCCTCTTCCTCTTCCTCAGCTGGACCTTCAGCAGCGGCCTCTTCGTCTTCATCCTCTTTGGTAGCTTCTTCATCTTCCTCGAGTGTCGGGTCTTCTTCTTCGACCTCTTCTTCCTCCTCAGCTGATTCTTCATCTTCCTCAACCTCGGATTCACCATCTTCCTCTTCCTCGGATTCACCATCTGGCAATTCGCCATCTTCGTCCTCAGATTCCGATTCACTGCTTATATCATCGACAGTCATTGGTACCGGTTTCTGTTGTTGCGATGGTTTAGATGGAAGCGGGGTTGGAACGTCAATGTCCATCTTCATAACCTGATTGGTAATTTTGAGGTCCGAACCAACGAGTTTAACGTACTTAAACACACTAACATCGAGTGCACGTTCGGGGGTAAGCGCGAATACATACATTACGTCGTCGGCACGGAGTTCGTAAGTATTCCTGCCTATGTTAACAGTTTTGGTTACGGGTGTACCGGTGTTCTTGTTAAGTAGTTGGATGGCTAGAGCCGATATCTTGGGTGACAGGTACGTTATATCCATCTTGCCAAGTTTGGCTTTTGTAATTTTGGGCATAACGTATTTGGAATAGAATGTTAGAGGGTCAAGTGAACCGAATTTAGTGAATGTCTGTGTCGGCAGTACAGCTTCCTTTACTTCTTCACATGGACTGTTGGCATGGCCAGTTACTAGTGTGTAACAGACTTCCAGCATGGGTGTGCTCGGTTTAGTAGACATTTCAGGCGTATGTGTGTAATAGGCTTAATTGGGGATTGGCTAGACAGGTATTACTTAATAGATGTTTAAACTGTGTTATCAGACCAATAAACAATTTTTTGTTCTATGTGTTGATTAAAAATTGTTTTGCCCATCTAATTCACAGTAAAGTATCGTATCACAATCATCATTAAGACACAGTATCATTAAGACACAGTATCATTAAGACACAGTATCATTATGCCCGTTAGAAAAACAGCAACAGCAAAACAGAAATCAAGCGGTGACCAAGATGAAGCCGGAATTTCGGCATATTTAGACAGTTTGAACCAGGCGGAGTCTCTAGCCAAGGTTAACTCGCTCACCATCCTAAAAACATATTCACATGTCCGTGCAGAAGACCTAGTCATTGCATTCCGGTCCCTGTTTCCCCAAGAGGAATACCCAATGGAAATCACACATAATATATCCCGGACTGATATCCGGACAAGTACCGAATTCCTATATCGTCGCCTGCTAATCACCAAACCTGGAGACCCGGAATCTGCCGTTTTGTCCCTTTGCGGCCTATTACGTGGAAAGGAGAATTTGTTCGGGTTGACAAAGGGCGACCGCAATTTGGAACTATATAATGCATCCAAATTGGAAAAACACGTTGTCCATGTACAGGATGTTAAACAGGTAACGGATTCATTGGTTGTAGAGTCTAGCCATCGAACACGGCTAGAAGGTCACCATCTGGAAAACAATCCTGATAATTTCGCGGAAGCCCGGTATATCGAATACGCGTTCCCGGTTGAGGCTCTTGGTGCCCGGACGGTGACCACTACAAATAAGTCAGACGGTAAGAAGTCCGTGCTGGCTGTGGAATATGCGAATAAGGTGTTTATTCGGGAGTATTATGACCCGGAAACACTAGGTTGGCGTAATGTTACTTGTGGCTTGTTTGTTCAGCTGAATGAGTCTAGTAAGGTAAATCACATGAGGATGGAGATAATTAAAGGGTTGGTTGACCAACTTGACCATCTTTGTTGATTCCAGTTACCCACAACCTATATGGAAATTTATGTTTATGGATTTATTTTTTTATGATTTGTGGTTTGTGTGCTTGGCTAGAGCCTCTTAAAGTAACCGGATAGAACAAGAAAGTTACAGGACAGAATAAAAGGGTCTCTAGCCAAGTAACTCTTGATAAAAATTGAAATCCGGATTTAGGTTTAGTGAATTGCA
>JACCDO010737829.1_pt1 | contig 24330 bp, 25 predicted proteins | sample 7446101 | NCBI WGS metagenome assembly JACCDO01 (sample SAMN15323440, study PRJNA562643) | freshwater metagenome | isolation source: river surface water | place: USA:Blue River Watershed | collected 2017-08-16
ATAATGCCAATAATACACTAGAACCACCTAGAAATATTTCATGATACGATTCCATAGATTTAGGAAATTTACTAATTAAAGTGCTTATAATTTGTGTTTTTCCTCCAATCCATTTTAATATTGGTTTTTCTATTGGATACAAAAATTCTTCTGTATCATTATTACTAACTAATACTGGTGTTACTGTTCCTGATTTTTGTGGTGTTTGTGGAGTTTGAGGTGTTTTAACAATTTTACGAGGCGTTTTACTCATTTAATATTATAAATACACTTATATTTATAATATTTTAATTAATAAAAAAATCAACTTTTAATTTTTCATTTTTTCGTTATTAGATTTATAAAATCATTTTTTAGTTAAAACTACATATATAATATATATTATTACATATATATTATGGAGAATCAAAAAAAATATTATTGTGATTTTTGTAAATATACAACAGATTATCCAAGTGATTGGATAAAACATGGTGAAACAATAAAACATCAAAGACTTGGTAAAAAAATATCACATAAATGTCAAAACTGTGAATATGAAACAAAAAGTAAATGGAATTTAAAATTACATATTTTAGCTACACACACAACACAACAAGAAAGAGAAAAATTAAAATATTATTGTAAAGACTGTGATCAGATATTTTTTTGTAAATTATATTATGATAAACATAATGCTGGTAAAAAACATTTAAATAGAGTAAAAGCAAACGAATTACAAGAAAAAGTAAATAATATTACAATATTATAAGTATATTATAATTCGATAAAAATACATAATTATTTTTTATATATAGAAATGTGTTTTTAATGTAAATTTAGTTATATATCATTACAATAATTAATAAAAAAGTTAGTTATGCACTATTATAGTGATTAACTAAACGTAAAAAAATATATTTTCTATTAATATTATATTATGAATTCACTTAGTTTAAAAGACTTTTTAAAAATGTATACAGGTATATCAAATAAATTTATAGACGAATATTATAAATTTTATGAATTATGTGAAAAAAATCTATTTGGTATCGATAGCATTAAAGTAGTAAAATATTTGAAAATTATAAGTTCAAAAAAATTTCACGAGAACTTACGAGAAAAATACATATTAAATAAAGATTTTATTATAAAAAGATTAAATCAAAAATTACAAAAAGATAAACAAGATGTATTTTATTATTTATCATTTGATGGTTTTGAAAGAATATGTATGGCATCGCGTAGTGAAAGAGGTAATCAAGTTAGAGATTATTTTATATTATTAAGAAAATTTATAAATTATTATAAAGAACATATTGCAACAAAAATTAATAGTTTAATTAAAAAAAATAAGTTTATTTATATTTTATTAGTTAATAAAGATAAAGACATTTTTAAACTTGGTAGAACAGGTAATATAAAAAAGAGATTACAAAATTATGCTACCGGTAAAGATAAACATCCTGATATTAAATTTGTTATGATTGTAAATGATGAAAAACAAATTGAATCATGTGCAAAAATATTTACAAAAAAATATCAATATAAAGACAATAAAGAAATTTATAAAATTAATTTAGATTTATTGAAAAGTGTTATATTTGAATGTTCTGATATGCATAAAAAGTTTAAAAAATATATTAAAAATGATAAAACTGATTATGATACTTATGTTGTATTTGATGATTCTAAATCAGTTGATTATTTAGATCTAAAAGGAAATGTAATTGGTTATGAAAAAGGAACAAAAAATATTAAGAAACAAAGTAAGAAATAAAGAATATATATTTTTTTAGTTAACTAATTTATATATAATGGATTACTATTCAAAATACATCAAATATAAAACTAAATATATAAACTTAAAAAATAATGATATTATTGGTGGAGGTAAAAAAACTGAAAAAAGAAATATTAAAAGAACATTAAATGAAAATCAAATAAATAAAATGGATATTAAATTTTCAGAACATTTATCTGAACCTTGGTTCAGTTTAATAAGTTTAGGTTTAAAAACGGTTGAAGGAAGATTAAATAAAGGTAGATTTAAAGATATGCAAGTGAATGATATTATTGAATGGCATAATGAAGATTTTAAAGAAAGAAAGATTCTAACAAAAATTGTTGGTAAAGAAGAATATAAAACATTTGAAGAATATTTAGAAAAAGAAGGTTTAGATAAATGTTTACCCGGTATTCCAACTATGGAACATGGATTAAGTGTTTATTATAAATATTTTACTAAAGAAAAAGAAACGGAATTTGGAGTTGTTGCAATTAGAATTGAACTCATTTAATTTTTTTATTATTTATAAAAAAATTAAGATGTGTATACATCCCGAGCGTCGTCACAATGCTGGCAAAGACATTTGTGAAGTTGCTGCAAGTAGTCGGGAAACTTGCCTTTGTGAAAATCCCACAAAAGATGATGCGGAATTTGTTCATCATAACCACTGTATGGTTGCTTGGAATGGATGTAGGTAAGGCGAGCTTTCTTACAGCCTTGACACTTGCAATAGTACAAGTATTGCAAATTGTCTGGCAATTTGGCTTGGTGATTGTCCCACATAACTTTGTCCCACAAAAGGTGATGCGGGATACTTCCACCAAAACCACTGCGTGGTTTGTTGGAATGGTTGCGAGAAGAAGAAGAAGTAGATGTAGATGTGTTCTGCATTTTGTTGTATTCTTTATTTGATTTATTTAAAAATTCAATATATTTATTTTTTCAATTTTTTTGAAGATGAGGGGACCCCTAACTTATAAAAAAATTAATTAAAACAACACATTCAATTCATTTACGGTTAAATTTTATAAATAAAATTTTAGCTTAAATGATTGAATATTTTAGAATAATACATTCAATTCATTTACGGTTCGAGTAAACGCCGTGTATAGACATCTTCTCATTTCGCTTTCTTTATTATTCTTCATAATATCACTTGCATCGACATATACATCGTGATAGTTAGAACCTTGAGCCTTATGACATGTAATTGCATAACCATAAGAAATGTTCGCAAAAGGTTCAATTATAGTTTCATGTAAATGTCTCCACATAGGTTTACCTATATATTCATTTACTTGTTTTTCTTTAATCGTATCAGTACTAATACTATTTAGAAACTTTTTAATTCTACTTTGAATAAAAGGTAAAGTCTTCTCATATACACTAATTTCATCTTCATGTAATACATATAATTTATTTATCTCTTCACTTGAATCACCTAATTTAGAAACTAGTAATTCATAACATTTATAATTTAATCTATATGTGTCATTTATCCCTAAGATAAATTCTAAACATTTCTTCTTCATTATAGATTCATTTTTGAATTTATTAAATTTTAATTCTGATTCAAATGATGGTGGAAATAAGTTTATTTTTTTATTAATAATTTGTGAACTAATAACTTTAATATGTTCTGATGTATATATTGTTTTATTTCTTTCACTTTCACTATTTGATTTAATCTGATAAAAATCATTTAAAATTAATATATCACCAATCTCAAATCTATTTAATACTTTCTTTTTGAATAATATATTACGAATAATATTATTATATTCAACTGATTGTGCATTAGTCCATGTAATAATAATATTATTATTCACAGGTTTAGTAAAACTCTTTAAACATGTTTTAAACCATTCTGTTTCTGTTTTTGATTTATTAATATCATAATCATAAAATTTAACCCCATCTAAATCTTTATATTTTTCTAAAGGTGGAAATTCAAATCTATTCTCAATCCAATGTCTAATAGAAAGAGATGCTTTAGTTACTGCATCTTTTTTACTTCTTACTACATCAGTCAATGTATATTTATCCATTGTTAATATGTCATTAATAAATTTATCAAAACGTTCTTTTAGAAAACCATTTAGAAATTCTTGTGTATAAATATCTTTATTCTTATCTTTGTCTCTATTCAAAGTTTCTCTATACTTATGTAAAGTTAAATCTTCAGTATGATTCATAAATAGAGAAGATAATTTCTCATTAATTGGGGGGAGTTGTGCGGGGTCGCCACTAAATATAACTTTTGTTTTATTTCTTCTTATTTCAAATAATAGTTGGTCAACCATTGGAATAGAAATCATAGAACATTCATCTATAATTATTAAATCATACATACTAATATCTGGTTTATCATGTGGAATAAATATCATTTGTCCCTGTGAATCAAAATCAGTTTTGATTTGCAATAACTTATGAATAGTTATAAAGTCAATATATATATTTTTATTCTTTAACTCTTCTATGATAATATCAAATGATAATGAATTAGATATGGATGTATTATTAGTTAGTTCTAATAAAAACGGTAGAAATTTATTTTTCATAACCATAACAGCTTTATTAGTTGGTGCAACCAGTGCAATCTTTTTAAACATCTTTAATTTTGTAAATTGAGATACTAAAGTTGTTAAAGTTGTTGTCTTACCAGTTCCAGCATATCCAAAAAATCCAAAAATCTTTTTACTTGGATTTAATAAAAATTCAGTAATACTTTTAATACCTTTCTTTTGGTCCTTTGTAAATTTAGTTATTTCATTTTTATATAATAACTTTTTAACTTTACTTGGACTTATTCTTATACTTTTATCATCATCTATTTTTACCATATCAAATCTATTTTCTAATATCTTGTTTTTAATACATTCATTCTGAGATATTTTTTCTATGATATGTATTAAATCTGAAATATAAGGATGATAATTATGTAAAGTTAATATTTTTGACTCATCTAAAGTAATTACTTCATCTAATACTAATTTATTAATTTCCTTATCTATTATATTATTTGGTAAACTATCTTCGAAATATGATTCTATGTTTGTTTTACTCATATAGGTTATTAATTAAATATATATAATGTATTTAATTAAGTAATTTATCTATTAATCAATTTTTAAAATTAGATATTTTTATAAAAAAAATTTAATCATCATCTTCTGACTCTTCTTCAGATTCATCTGATTCTGCTTCAGCTTCTGATTCCTCATCGTCATCGTCTTCATCATCAGAATGAAATTTCTTCTTTTCTTCTTTCTTACCTTTCTTTTCTTCCTTCTCTTCACCCTTATCTGAATCTTTCTTAGATTTATTCTTAAGAATATTAGTAATTTGTTCAAGTTTAGTCATAACATCAACTAGAAGTTTACCACTAAAAAAGATTTCAATACTAGCTTTAATACCTTCACCTGATACTGTTGTCTTTTTAGCATATTGTGAAAATACATAAGCAATTTCAGCACAATGAGTATTAATCTGAGCAACTAAATAGTAAAGATAATTCATAGTATCTTTGTTAATATGAAGTGATTGATTCTTATGGAAACATTTCTTTTCAATAAATTTATCCATAATCTTTTTATCTAGTGGCATTTGTTTTGAATAATCAAAACCTGGTTCATATTTTGAATGAAAACGTCCAAATGTTGAAAGAAGATGTTCAGTTCGTTGAATATACATCATAAAACGTTCAAGACTAAGATCTAGAAGACCATTCTGTTGTTTCTTAATCATATCACTCGCACCTGTTAGCATATTAAAGATAAATACTTCATTCATAGCAGCCATCATATAGTGAGCATTAATAATCTTAACATTATCACGATTAGTATTCTTGTAATAAGTTTTAAGCCATGTTTTAAATGGTTTAACATTAAACATTAGTCCGACCATAATTGTTTCTTTATTTAAACCTTTATCTGAACCAGTTTTTTCTTCACGTTTTTGTTTTGGCTTTTCTTCACGTGATTCTTTATGAGAATCTTTCTTTTGAGATTCTTTATGTGATTCTTTATGTGATTCTTTATGTGATTCTTTATGTAATTCTTTCTTTTGAGAATCTTTATGTGATTCTTTGGCAACAGCAACTTGAGTTGATTGTTGTTTAGTAGAAGATTTCTCAGATTTAGTTGATTTAGGAGCCATTTTATTTAGTATATTAATATATATTAATAGCTATATCCATAAATGGTTTAGTTATCAATTTTTATTTATTTGAATCATACTTTGTATGATTCAAATAAATAAAAATAGAGGGGTCGAGTTGTTTTTAAACAACTCTAACCGTCAATTTTTATTTATAAAATATATAAATTAACATAGTTTATACAAGTGTTTTTTAATCAATAAATATATATTATATTATATTATATAAATATAAAATGGCAGAAATATTGAGAATAGAGGATTTAAAAAAATTTAGAGATGAATATGCGGATAAAAAAATTGGAGTTACATTTTCATGTTGGGATTTATTACATGCCGGACATAATATATTTTTAGCAGATTCAAAAGAAAAGTGTGATATTTTATGTGTTGGATTACAAACCGACCCAACAATAGATAGACCATCAAAAAATAAACCAATACAAACTTTAGAAGAAAGAGAAATACAAGTTAGAAGTTGTAGATATATAGATTATTATTTCATTTATGATACAGAAAATTCCTTATATCAATCATTATTAAATTTACAACCGGATATTAGATTTTTAGGAGATGACTATATTGGAAAGAAATTTACAGGTGATGATTTAAATATAAATATATTATATCATGAACGTTCTAAACATACATTTTCATCAACAAGTTTAAGACATAAAATTTATTATGAAGAATATAAAAAATTAAGTAATTTACATTGATTCAATTTCTTCTTTGAACATCTTATAAATTCGAACATCATCTTTTGACATATAAGTTTTAACTTCATATGTTTCATCAAAGTCGACTTTATAAACTACTTTACCAGTTTCTAAAACAACTTTAATACATACTTGTTCATTTACATTTGCTTTTTCACGTGTATCTTTATCATGTTGTATACCCATAACTTTACCGAGTAAAACTGATTTTATCCCTTTAGTGGCAACAATATTTGTTCCAACTTTTAGTTCTCCACGTTTAACTTTAACACCAAAAAGAAGTGGTGTAGTCTTCATGAAAATAAATTGGGGTAAAATTTCAAGATTGACTTCAGATAGATGTCCATAATCTCTTTTAATTTTACCAGAAATAGTCTTTGTATAATTTATATATTTATTTTTTAACTTATAAATAGTATCATCAAAGATAATTTCAATATTATTTTTTTTAGCAAAATCTTTTAGTTCATCATCAACTAATTTAGAACTATCATTTGCATAAGTTGGGTCAAATATAACAATCACGCGATAATTTTGAAATTTAATATTTTCCAAAATATCTTTAGTTTTGTTACTATTAGCAACTTTAATGATATCTTTTTTTGCCAATTTTTCATTTGAAATAAGAGATACAGGAATGTTCATTTGTGAAAACATATAACGTAGTGGTTTTTGCATAGATTTAGATAAGGCAATAATACCAATACCGAGTTTATCTAACTCGATAGTATCATCTTCACTCTTACTTACAGTTTTGACTAATTCACCATCATCATCGTATACAAATTCTTCAGATACACTATCCAAAGTAAGAATATTACATGAATATAATGATTCAAAATTTGTCTTTGTTTTATCACAATCAAAAATACAAATGTCACCACAGTCAAAACCATGATTATCAAGAACTAAAATATATACGCCTGGATTAGTAATTTCTTGAATTTTTGACGAGTTGCACAAAATATGTTTAATTTGTGAACTTGTTTTATCAAAAATATTAAGCATATCTCCATTTTTTAATGGAGTATTACTAATATGGATATATTTGTAACCTTTACCATAAGTTCCACTGGTTAAATCAAACAAATAGCCAGCAATATTGTTGTAAGTATCATTCTTAACAAGTTGTGAGTTTTTTTTATTAAGTAATTTTGAAAGCAAAATCATAATATCCATCATTCCTTCCCCTGATTTAGCAGAGATAGGCACAATAGAAGTAAAAGTCTTATAGTCAGTATTTGAATAATACGGAGCGGCATTAATTTCTTGTTCAGCTAATTGACAAATAATTGAACTCATATAATCAGTCAAACGTTTCATAACTAGTTTAGATTGATTTTGAAAAGATGCTTTAAGATAAGAATCTTTCAGAGATTTCCATTCTGAAATAGTATCAATCTTATTAAGTGCAATAATAAAGTCAATCTTATTTTTCTTAAAATATTTAATGACTTCAATATGTGTTTGATTAATACCATGAATTACATCAATGATTAAGATAGCCATATGAGAAATTTGTGTAGTGACTTCACGTTGAGATTTAAAATAATCATGACCTGGTGTATCTATAAAGACAACACCATCAAGATTAAAATTCTTAACGAAAGAATCAATAACAAATTTATCTTTGATTTCTTCTGCAGTATATTCGGAAGTGCGAATTTCCTGGGTAATACCACCCACTTCTTTTGTTTTAGAGGAAGCAAAATAGTCAAGAAATGATGTCTTACCAACATCAACATGACCTACAACAGAAATAATAGGTTTAAACATATTATATTATTATTAATTGTTATTTATTAGTTTATATATCTTATATATTATCATTTTCATTTTTTTTCGTTTTAATCATAATATTTATAAATATATTTAATATATATAATGAACTTTTCTAAAGAACTATTATTTGTTGTTGGTTTTATTATTATCATAGTAATATTCATTCAATATATTTCATATAGAATGTTACAAAAAAAAATTAAAGTAGAAGTTGCTAAACAATTTTTAATAGAAAAGAATAAATTAATTTGTAATCAACAAGTATCTAATAATATTAATAATAAAATTCCAGAAACAAATAACAAAGAAGAAGATGTGGAAACATATGATATAGATACACCAAATGAAAATGATATAGATAGTAATGCTGATTCATATGTTAATCCACTTCATAGTGAAAAGAATGTTACTGATACAGATGAAGAAAAATAATTCGCGAAAATACAAATAATTATATATATCATAAAAAATATATATGACTCAAATAGTTTTAATATTATTATTAGTATTATTAATAATAATTGCATTAAATTATAAAAAAATTAAATATAATAAAACATATAAAAAATGTCTTTCAAGAATTAGAGATTTTATAGATAATCAAACAAAATCAAAAAAAAAATCAAAAAATAAAACAAAGGTTAAATCAAAACATAAGAAGGAAATAGTCAATGAACAAGATATAACAAATGATAATATTACTATTAGTGATGTTTTAGATGAAAGTAATATACCAAATAATAATGATGATATTAGTTTATTAAGTGATATATCAACAATAGATATGAATTCACTCGATTCTAAAAAAGATAATGATAATGAATCGGTTTTATCTTTTGATTAATAAAAAGATAAAAGCTATTTAATTAATACATTATATTATTAATAAAATCGGTTTTATCTTTTGATTAATAAAAAGATAAAAGCTATTTAATTAATACATTATATTATTAATAAAATCGGTTTATCTTTTGATTAATTTATTTATCACATATATATTTATTACCTGGTTCCATATTAGCAGATTGATTTAATTCACAATCAACAGCAGATTGTTTAACTGCTAATTCAAACTCACTTACTAATTTATTTTTTCTAGAAGATAAATCATATATATATTCATCTACTGTTTCTAATTTTTCTCTATCTGGTGCTACTGCTAAATATACATATACTTTTACATTTCTCTTTTCTTTTTCTAAATCTTTATGAGAACAAAATCTACTTGCTCTACCAATTACTTGTTCTAATCTGGGTAAATTCCAATAGGGTTCAATAATATGCACTTGTCTTACACCTTTAAAACTTACTCCTTCTTTTATACTAGAAGAACCTAATATTATTTTTAATTTACTACCATTTAAATTTTCTGTTCTATTATATACTTCTTTTATTTCTTCTTTGTATGACATATTTTCATCTCCACTCCAAATAGCAAATCTTTTATAACCTTCACCTGCATCAGCATAATTAGAATAACCATATGCTTCTAATACTTTAACAAATGATTTCAATCCAGCAAATTCTTTAAATCCACTATATACAAATACTTTACCAGTTGAATTTTCTATTTTACTCATTATTTTATGAAACTTTGTTGAATACTTTTCTAAATTTCCTAATATCTTCATTTTAGTAAAAGAAGCTAACCCATCATCACCTATTTTCTTATTTGGAAAAACGATATTAGATACATATCTAGTTCCAATAAAGAAATGGTTAGGCATAGCACCAACATTTAATGTTTTTAATAATTTCTTTTTTAATTTCATAGTATCTTCATTTTCTTCATTTCTTAAAATTGCTTTATAAGAAGACAATTGGAATGATGTCATTTCGCATCTAATATATTTAATCTTCATTTCTGGAAATACATAAGATGGTGCTCCTTTGAAATATGATATATAACCTCTAATACTATCTTTAAATAATTCGACATTTTTCATACTAACTTTATAATCATTATTTCTAGTCTTTTTAATATCAAAAAAAGTTCTATCAAAATCATTTCCAACAGGTAATGGATTTATTGGTCTTAATAAATTAATAGTTAACCCGATTTCATATGGTTTATCGAACATAGGTGTTGCACTCAATAATATTGTGCGTAAATCATTTGGTGCTTTCTTTAATAATTTTAATAATTCTGTATAATATGTTCCTTCTTCGCTAACCATATTTTGAATTTCATCTATTATTAATAATGATTTATTTAATTTTATTTTTTTCTTTTGAACATTTTCAATAAATTTATTATATGAATATATTTCATAATATTTATCTATTTTTTTATCAGAAGCCTTTATTATATCTTTATATTCTTGCTGAGATGGATGTAATTTTGATAATTTCTTTCTTTCACTATCCGTTAAATACTCTGTTCCTGCACATAAACTTCTTAATTCAGTTCTAAAATTACCTTTTAATGATGCTGGTAAGACTACTATTATTTTTCTTTGTTTTTTAAATACTTCACCAACACGAATAGCAGCACATGTTTTACCTGCACCGATTCTATGATAAACTAAAACACCCTTATATGGAGTAGATGGATTAACAAATGCAGATACAAATTTTTGTGGTAATTGAAGTTCATATTTTACTGGATTACAAAATTCTTTGAATGATTTTTTCTTTTGTGGAATTTTGTATTTAGAGTATATCTTATTAATTTTTTTATAAAAATCGTCATTATCTATTTTAGGATAACTCATATAATATTAAAAAATAAAAAATAAAAAAAATAAGATTTAATTAAAAATATAAATAAATTTATTCCTCATCAACTGTTTGAGGAATATTTGGTTTAGCATGTGATTTCTTATTACGAATATCATGTGTTTCGCGATGAGGCTTGTTTGATGATAGCGCTGGAAAATCACATTCAAGATTTACTGCACGAAGTGTTGCTTCAAGACAACGTTTTAATCCTGTTTGTCCATCATCATGTGCACGCACAATTAGATGGCGTAGAATATCTTGAGTATTAAGTGTGCATAATGGATGGTCTACTTTACGATAATCTTGATACAGATAGTTTAGTGCAGTGCTACGTGGGCGATTTTGCGTATCACGATTTTGCGTATCACGATGTTGTGTATCACGATGTTGTGTATCACGATTTTGCGTATCACGATGTTGTTGACGACGTTGAACTTGAGGTGTATCACCACGATTAAACTTATTTTGTGAAGCTTGACGTGAATGATGTTGTTGTTGATGTTGATGATGTTGATGTTGTTCGGTTTGTTGGGTTTGTTGTGGTTGTGACTTTTTTTCTTCTGTAGTTTCAGATGCTTTACGTTTTAATTCTTCTTGTGGAATTACACGTTCAGACTCATCCGCTTCCCATTTTGTAACATCATTATCACTTTCTTGAGTATCTTCTTGTTCTGGTTCTTTATGTTCATCTTCAGATTCACTTTCTGATTCTGGTTCGGGTTCAACTACTTTTTTTTTAGTATTACGGACTGGAGTTTTCTTTACAGGTTGCTTTTCTACTTTCTTAGTAGGAGCTTTTACTTCTTCTTGTTCTTCTTCATTATCGGATTCTGCGACTTGTTCAGTCTTTTTAGTCCGTTTGGGAGCAGTAGTTGATTTAGTGTTAACAGTAACGCGTGATGAGGGCATGATTTAATTATTTTAATATAATACTATTACTTTAATATATTAAAAGGTTAATTTGTCAATTTTTATTTTAGTGCCGAAAGATTTTTTAAATCTTATGACTAGAGTTGTTTTTATTTAATTATTTAATGCATGTTCAATTGACTTTAATGTTAAATATTCACTTTCAAACTTTTCTATATTTTCAATATTTTCAATATCTTTTATATTGTTAACATTATTTTGTTTATTAATATCTTTTAATTTGATAATATATGATGGTTTAAAACATATTATTTTGTCTTCTATTGGTTTAGTTGAAAGACTATTTTTAATATGTAAATTCACTCTAGATATACTTGATACAAAATTTCTAAAAAAAAACATAACTCTATAATTATATACTTACAAAATAATAAAATAAAAAAGTGTAAAATAGAAATTTATATTATATTGTATTTATATATAATGACTACTCAGTATGCTTCAAAATATAATTATTATAGAATAGATTGGAATAATATAGATAATAAACCTATATATAATAATTCAAATATAAAAAGAGATGATAAAAGTGATAAGGGTAATATAGATAAAGTAAATGAATCAACAATAAATGAATATACTAATTATTTTAATAATATTATGAAAGGTGGAGCAAAAAAGAAAAAAAATGAAGAAGATGAAGATAAAGATAAAGAAGGTGAAAGTGAAGGAGAAGGTGAAAGTGAAGGAGAAGGTGAAAGTGAAGGAGAAGGTGAAAGTGAAGGTGAAGAAGGAGAAGGAGAAGGAGAAGGTGAAGAAGGAGAAGAAGGAGAAGAAGCATCAAAATCAAATAAAAAGATACCTACAAATTTTAAAGATGAAGTTATGAAGTTAATAAAAGATTATATGAATGATACACAATTAGGAACACAATTGCCTGTTTTAATGACAAGTATAACAAAAATAGAAGATGATATAAAAAAAATTAAAGAAGAAGAAAAAAAAGAAGGAAAAACTAATACATCAACATCTATTACACCTTCTCCAAATACTCAAACATCAATGCCTGTAGTTAATGTTTTTAGTAATTATCCACCTATGCCAAATATGCCAAATATGCCACCTATGCCACCTATGCCACCTATGCAATTTACACCATCTACACCATACAATATATATCCAAATCAACCATTTCAACCATTACAAGTATCACCTCCTTCATCACCACCCCAATCACCATTAGCAATTCCATTAGAGAGTGATAATATAAATATTAAAATACCAACACAGCCATTTTCAAAAAATACAGAAAATGAAATAACATCAAATAAACCATCAACTAAACCATCTACATCTACATCTACACAAACACCAACAACACAAACAGAATCAACACAAACACCAGAAGAAAATAATAAAAATTCAGAAGAAGAGGAAGAAGATAATCCATCATCATCACAAAAAAAATTACCACCAAATACAATAATTGATAAAAATAATGTATTATTTGATACAGTAAGAAATATACCAGTAGATTATAATGGTGAAAAATTACCAATTGGAACAGTAATGTATTCAGATGGTAAATTAGGTAAAACTAGTGATTTTTCATAAATAATATTTTTATTAATAAATTAATAAATTATATATTATAATATATATTATATAATGGACAAGTTAAATAATTTTTTAAATGTTAAGAGTTCTATTTCACCAATTTCAATATTATTATTCGTTCAAATAATAATTATATCACATTTCTTTCAATCTGATATGTCCAGAAAATTAAAAGAATATGTAGAATCTAATAAATTTTTAAAACAAATAATTATATTTTTAACAATATTAACAATAATTTCACAATTATATAAATCACAAGATATTAAAACAATAATATTATATTCAGTAATAATTTATTTATTAACTTTATTAGTTGATAAAACAAATTATAAATTACATATAGCATTATTTATTGTATTAGCCATATATCATTTATATGAAGTTCATGTTACTAATAAAGAGGAACAAGTTAAAAAAGACCCACAATTAACACCAGATTATAAACAAAAAGTTTTTGAAAAAAATGATAGAATGAGAAAATATGCATATGTTGGTTTTATTATATTAATATTAGCCGGTTCTTTATTTCAAGAAAGTGATAAAAGAAATATGTATGGAGGTAAATTTAGTTTAAATGATTTTCTTTTTCAACATAGAAATGATTTAGAACATAAATTTATTAAATAAATTTAAGTATATTCTTTTCTAAATTGTGATATACTCATTAATTTAACATCAAGTTCAATTGCTTTTTCATATTTATTATTGTTTGTATCTGGATTATCAGAATGAATAACAATAGATGTTTTCTTAGATACTGATGTTGAGACTTTTCCACCAGAATTTTCAATTAATTCTTCTAGTTGTTTATCTCTTACTCCTGTAAATACAATTGTTTTATTCATTAATTTTGAATTAATTTTACTCTTTTTATCTTCTTTTTTACTATCTTTTTTATTATCTTTTTTTCCAACTATATGTGAAATATCATAGATTTTTTGTAGGTCTTTACAAAACTGTTTAAATTCATCTAAATTTTCAACAAATTGATTAGTAATAATATCAGAAAATCCATCTATTTCATTTATTTTACTAATTAGTTCTTTATTAGTCCATTTTTCATGTAAAATATTAGGATACGATTTCAAGATATCTTTAAAACGTCTATCACCTAATCCACGACCAAATAAATGAGTAGCTGACATAAATATATGAAGTGGTACATTATCCATTTTATCTTTAATCTCTTTATAAATCTTACTAATACTTTTTTCACCTAATCCTTCAATTTCATGTAATTCATCTTGTTTTGCTCCAAGAATTTTACCAATAGAATCATATTCATAATCTACTAACTTAGTTAATATTCCTTCTGATAAAAATTTAACACCGATTGTTTTGAAAAAATGATTAAGTAATTTAACTTTAACTTTATCTAATATTTCTTCATCAATTTCTTCATCATAATCAATTAATATATCAACTTCTGTTTCATTCCAAACATATGGGATATCAGGCATATCTGGTTTTTTAGCTTTTTCTACAACTTCCATAATATATGGAATAACATCACCACTACGAATTATTTTAATTTTAGCTCCTTTACCTAATTTATTATCATAAACCATTTTTGCATTATGTGCGGTTGCAAAGGTAACAGTTGTTCCAACTAAATCGACCGGAATGATTTCAACAACTGGCTTTAAATATGAATCCATAGTTGGTTCCCAAATGATTCTTTTTATAGTTGCAATTGTAAACTGGTCATCTAATACCATTTTAAATGCAAATCCATATTCTGGATTACCAGGAAGTAATTTATGTTCTTTTGATGAATCAAAACAAACAATACCATCGACATCATATGGTGAATTTTTACGACGGTCTTTTAAATAATCTTCTAATGTTTTTTCATCTAATTTTTTAACAACTTTATATTCAACTGTATTAATATCCCATTCTTCTAATTGTTCCATTTGATTCGTCTGATTCATATTTGGATGAATAACATTATATGCAACAAAATCAACAAAATTTGCTAATTCTATTAATTCACCATCAACAGTTTTTGAGTTTTTAATTCCAGTTACTGTATTACGAATGTTTTTATATTTACCATTATATTTAACTTTAATTTTTTCAAAATTCTTTCGTTTAATAATTAATTCTCCCCGAATACTAGCATCTTTAGGTAAATTTTTAAGTTCACCGATATTAATATGTTTTAGTAAATATGAAATATCTTCTCCAACATTACCTTCATCATCCCCTTCTCCACGCGTATACATTTTATATTCGCCTTTATCATTATGAATCTGGGCAGAAATTCCATCTAACTTATCACTAATAACATACGGACCTTTAAATTTCTTTAACCATGCTTCAAGTGAACCAGTATTTGGTTTAATTTTTTCAAGTGAACCCATTGGATATGGTAGTTTAACTTTTTTACGTTCTACTTTAATTGGAGCACCAACTTGTTTAAGAAATGGATTATTGGGGTCTCTTTCTTTTAATATATCAAATAAGATATCATAAGTAATATCTTCAACTAATGGTTTATCAGTGTTATGATATGCTTCTGATAATTTTTTAAGTAATTTAGTTAATTCTTCATCTGTTAATTCTTCTGCAACTTCAGAAGGTGTATTTTTCACTTTATCAATAAATGCTTTAGTAAACTTTTTTGACATATTATTTAATAATAATTATTATTATTTTTAAATAGTTAGATATAAATAAATCAATTTTTATTTTTATTTTTATTTTTATACTTCAAAATATCTTTCAAATATAATTGTCTTATATATTTTATTAAAAATATTATTATCATAAAATTGTAATTTTTGTTCTGCTAATTGATATTCTTCATCATCAGTATCTGTTTCATAATCAGATATTGATGCAATATCTGCATCATCTGCCATATTTCTAATTGTTTCAGGATATGATTCTTCATTGTCAGAATCATTGTGTTTAAATTCTTCCATTTCTTTATTAAATTGTTGTAATGTAAAATGTGAAAATTTATGCAAACGTTCAACAAGTTTTTCATATACAATACTTTCTTTTTTACTTAAACCAATTTTAATATTTTGAATTAATCCTTCTAAATCATTTAATTTAGTAATTGTTTCTTGATTATTCATATTAATTTAATATATAGTATTATTTAATTAAGTATTAATATATAAATAAATCATTTTTTTATCATCCAAAATAATTGGTCCATAATCCACTTTCATTATGATTAATATAATCTGGATGCGTTTGATTCTCATCATAATCAGAGTTATTTATATCATAATTATCATTTATATTTTCATTATCATAAACATCAAATATATTAAAATTTAAATCAAAATTAACAACCATTGTTGTAATATCAATACTAGAAATAGAATTCATATTACACTTATTTTTGTTAGTATAATATTTTTGTTCATTATCTTCAATTTCTTCGATTTCTTCGATTTCTTCGATTTCTTCGATTTCTTTATTTTCTTCAAATTCTTCATTTTCTTCAATTTCATAATTATCATCATTCTTTTTATTTTTCATATTATTATTCTTAACATAATTATTATGTCTTGGATAATTATTAGAATGATGATTATTGCGCGTATGATGTTTTAAATTATTATTATGATAATTATTATATTTATATTTATTTTCCCTATTTTTATTTTTTGATTTTATATATTCATCAATTTCATTATTATATGTAGAATCATTCCGATTATCGTCAAAAAAATCAGAATGATCATTATTATCAAAACGCCGTATGACCAAAAATTTTTTGGTATTTAGGTCATTCTTCATAAATTTAATTTATTGTATATAATAAATAAAATAAGTTTAAATTATTAAAAAATCATTTTTTTATAAAAAAATTACTTCTTACCAGTTTTCTTATCAGATTTTTTAGGTTTAACCTCTTCTTCTGGTTCAGATTCTGGTTCGGCTTTCTTAGATTTCTTATCAGACTTCTTAGGTTTAACTTCAGGTTCAGGTTCTGGTGCAGCTTCAACCTTTTTAGCTTTCTTATCTGATTTCTTAGGTTTAACTTCAGGTTCTGGTTCAGGTTCTGGTTCAGATTCTGATTCTGATTCTGGTTCAGGTTCCTTAGCTTTACTTACTTTTTTAGGTGTTTTAGCTTTCTTAGGAGCTTCTTCTACATGTTCTTCTTCCTCTTCATCTTCCTCTTCATCTTCCTCTTCATCTTTCTTAGATTTCTTACCTTTCTTAGTCTTTGTAGTTTTCTTTTCATCTTCATCATCTGAATGTTCTTCAGCATCTGAATCTTGATTATCTACAATATTTTCATCTGCTGGTGGTTCTTCTTCTTGTTCAACATCAACTGATTGTTTAAAACGATTCTCAGTTAGACGTTGCATATAACGTGCAAGTTGGTCAACTTTACTACCACAATAATCTTCAATTTGGGAAAGTAGAGCAAATCCTACACGAATTTGTTGATATAGTTTTTCAGCAGCTTCAGAATCTTCTGGTGCTTTCGCTTCTAGAGAAGTTCCACGAAGAGTATATGTCATAAGTTTTTCAATATGTGATTCAATACCTGATTGAAATTCTTTTTCATTAAATTCTTCTGCTTTTTCAACTTTAGTTGAGCTAGCTTTAGTTTGTTTAGTAGATTTAGATGACATTTTAAAGTTTATAATTAATCTTAAAATGTTTACTTCTTAAAAGGTTAAATTGTCAATTTTTATTTTATTGATATTATGTAATAATATCAATAAAATAAAAATCTTACGCTTCGTGTTGTTTTTAAACAACTCTAACCGTCAATTTTTTATACTAAAATAATATATTTTTTTATGCATTATATGCTAAAATTGAATCCATACTATCAATCATTGGTTCAGAATAAGCATAGTGTTTTTGGTTAGGTGTTCTTATTCTAAGTCTATCTGGTTTTGTTTGAACTTTATAATCTGATTCATCATCGTAATATGGATTTTCTTGTTGTTCATTATATTCTTCTGGATAATTATCATATAATTGTTCATTGTAAACTTCTTCATTTTCTAAATTAATAGATTTATCTTTAATTATTTCTTTTTTCTTTTTCTTATCTTTTTTCTTATCCTTCTTCTTTATCTTTTCAATTATCTTTTGTTCTTTTATAACTTCTTTATCTAATTCTTTTTCTATATCCTTTAAATTAGTTGAATCAAAAAATTGGTCACTTAATGGTTGAACTAAAGTTAAATGATTATGAATAAAGCCATAATCTAAGATTATAAGAAATATTGTTATTATAAGAGTATTAAGTAATAATAAATCGTTTGCCATTATTTTTTGATGTCTTAAAAACATATATGTAATTATAAAAAATGCAAGATATTTAAATATAGGATGATACTTATATTCCATCGTTTATAATATATTAAAATATAAAAATTATAAACTTAATAAATTAAAAACTTAATAAAATATTAATTCTCCTTCATTCATTGAATAAACTTTTTTAGAAAAATCAGAATCAGATAATTGTCTTTTATAACAATCTTCTGATTTTGGATTATCTAAATAATCATCGTAAGATATGTTTAAATGTTCTTTTTTATTATATTTATTAAATAATTTATATACTAAATAAATTAAAATTATAACTAATATTAATTTTAAAATCATTATAATTTAATAATAGTAAATAAATAAATAGTATACTATATATTATGTATACATTGAATGTAAATGATTTATATTCTCCTCTTTCTTTTTATTTTGTTTAAATTTATCAAAAGCATTATTAATATCATCAATTGTTAAAATTTTATGATATATATTAGGTTTCCCAATAACTCGTTTAGCATGTGACATCTTACAATTTAATATTACTGTCTCTATATCTCCTCCAAAATGAGGAAAATCTTTCTTATTCTTCTTAAAAAAGTTTTCAAGATAATCAATAGATACTTCAGGATGTAATTTCCATTTTAATCTACGAATTTGAGCATAAAAGATATCTTTCATTTCTTTTTCATTATATCCATCAATAGTAAATCTAAAAGGGAATCGACGTTTTAATCCTTCATTAGCAGCAAAGAAAGATTTATCTAATTGGTCTGTATATCCTGCAATAATTACAATTAGATTTTTCTTCTTTTCTGTTAGATTCATATTGATAGTATCAATACATTCTTTTGAATATATATCTTTTTCACCTTCTGCACCAAGTGAATATGCTTCATCGATGAATAATACTCCACCTTCTGCTTCATCAATTACTTCTTGTGTCTTATGTGCTGTATGACCAAGATACTTACCAATTAAATCTGTTCGACGAACACGTTTAAATCTTTTAGATGGAATAACTCCTAATCCATGATATACTTGAGCTAGAATTCGACCTAGTTTAGTTTTACCAACACCAGGTGGTCCTTCAATAGATGTATGAAGCATATCACTCGTTTTTGATTCAAAGTTTTGAATATAATATAGAATCATTTCTAATATATTCTCTTTAATCTTATTCATTCCAATGATATTTTTAAGTTTTTGTAATGGTTCAATCAAATTAATAATTTTATTTATATCTACAGAATATTTCTTTCCATTAAATATATAATATTCTGGATTCTTTTTATCTTTATTATCTTTATTATCTTCTGTATCTTCTTTATTTAAATTTAATTTTTCATTTTCTTCATCTATTTGTTTTTCTGTTTTTTCAATAGCTTCTTGAAAAGCTTCTTGAATTGCTTTATGTAAAAAACCTGAAAAATCATCAGAAGAATTATTTGAATTATCCTTTAATTCAAAAGAACTATTAAATAGAATTAATCCAGTTCCTGCAGTTTCTTCTTCACTATCTGAACTATCATCTTTCTGTTTTATGATTTTTTTGGGTTTCTCTTTCTTTTCTTTCTTATTTTTAGTTTCTTTCTTATCTTTTTTATCTTTCTTATTATTTGAATCTAATTCATTTCTATATTTAATACCTATATCAATTAAATCATCAATAGATTTAATATCTAATTTAACTTCTAATACATCATTATCTATTTTTTTAATATCTGGTTCCGCATAAATTTCAGTATTCATATCATATTCATCCTCTGAATCAATTAAATCATTTTGTTTTTCTTTCTTAGTAGATTCACTTTGGGAATTATTTATCATATTAAATAATGATGATAATGGAAATGTATTAGATGTAGATGGTGTAATTCTTATAATATTTTGTAGGGGTGGTCTTTGAATTGGATTAATATTACGTTTATTAACATTATTTTCTTTAGTTGGTTTACTATTTTGACTTTGACCAAATGGTGGCAATCCAGTATTCATAGAATTAAATGTTGAACCAAAAGGACTAAACATATTTCTATTAGTATCATTCATATTAAATCTAATATTTGGATTATTTGTCTTATTAGATTCTTTTATATTTGTTTGTAAATTATTATTATTAGAATTATTATTTTCTAATTTATTAATTTTAGTAAATGCATAATTTAATCTTGTATCAAATGATTTTAATTTATCTACTGTTTTATCAATAAAGTTATTAGATATTACTGAATTTGTTTGTTGCAATTCAAGTAATGATTTTAATTTATTAATTTCAATAGTTAATGCATCAATATGTTTACGCATTTCTCTAAATTCATTATATATTCCATTATTCAAATTATTATAATCTTGTCCATGAAAATAATATTGTGGTGGCATATGTTGATATTGTGGAATATGTTGATATTGTGGATAGTGTGGAAAGTGTGGAAATGATTGGTAATTTTGAAAAAATGTATTAAAACCATGAGGATATTCACTATTCATTATGTTATATTAGTATATATTTATTAATATTTATAAGTATTTAAAATCAATTTTTTATCTCTTAAAGATTTATAAATAATAATTATCATATATTTATGAGTAATACAAATAAAGTTTATCTTTTGTATCAAAACAACTCTCATTTTTCAACTACTGAAGATTTAGATTATTCAATTAATTGGTTATTAATTAATCTTTTAAAAAATAATATGAATGTTCATATTGAACTTAAATCATATTTACATAATCAAAATGAATCTGTTTTAGAAGGTATTATTAAATTTAATACTGAATTAAACTCAATTATTAAATGCATACCATATTCATCAACCTTTACAATATATTCCCCATATGATACATCATTATTTTATCATACACATAATTCAAATATGTATATTGAATTAAAAAATAAACAAAATAAATATGTAAATCAATGTATACAAGTAACTGAAGATAATAATGAGCTAAGTCAAAATACACAAGTAACTCAAAATACACAAGTAAGTAAATCACAAGAATTAAAAAAAATATTTTCTGAGATTATTGAAACCTCTGATAAATTAAATAATGTATCTATTAATCTTAAGAATAAACAAGATAATAAAGAAACAAAAGAAACAATTGAAATAATTGAAGATGATTCAGATAATTCTTCAGATAATGAGTCAGTAAGCAGTGAAGATTTAGATAAGATACAAGAACATTTAAATAAACTACTTGAAGAAAAAGTTAATGTTGATAATTTAATTAAAGAAAAAGACGATGAATTAGCAGATTTACGTTGTGAAGAATCACATCAACGTCAATTGAAACGTAAAGAAAAAGAAAAGGAAGAAGAAAAATATAACATATTTAGATCAGATATTAATATATATGTAAGAATTATAAATAATTTTAATAAAAGTAAAGAAGAAAGTGAAAATAAAGAAGAAGTTAAATTAGAAAATTTTATTCCACCAATGTTTGAAGCTAAGTTTTATGTTATTAAATTCTTATATGATGAAAACTTAATTGAAGATTCTGATTATGAAGAACCCTCACAAGAATTATATGAGCTTTATAATATATTGTATAAGTCACGTTTTGATGAGAATTATGATATACCTGATGATTTTGAAGATATAATTACTAAGTTCATTCATCATTTACCTGATAAAACTATATTAACTGAGAATGAATTACATACACAATTAAATAATCAGGGTAAACATGATATGTTATTTATACAACATGAAGAAGAAGAAAATATTATAAATAAAGATGAATAAAGATGAATAAAACTGGTTAAATAAAGAGATAAATAAAGTAGTTTTTGACTTAGCAATTATTTTAATAAAATATTAAAATGATTGTAGTTGGTTTTTGGTTTTTGGTTTTTGGTTTTGGTTTTATAAACAAAGAGCGGAAAGAGCGGAAAGAACGGAAAGAACGGAAAGAACAGAAAGAACGGAAAGAACAGAAAGAACAGAAAGAACAGAAAGAACAGAAAAACAGAACATTTACTTCCGCAATAGAGCATTCACACGGTCTGCCTTAGAAACCTTCTTGCGCTCAGGTTGCTGTTGGCGCGGTGCACGCTGAGGCGCAGGAGCAGCAGGAGCAGCAGGCGCAGCAGCAGGCGCAGGCACAGGCGCGGGCGCAGTCACAACAGGTGCGGGCGCAGCCACAACAGGCGCAGGCACAGCAGCAACAGGCGCAGGCACAACCGTGGGCACAGCAGAAACATCACGACGAGCAGGTGTGGGACGAAAGTTAAGGGTAACGCCAGCAGTGGCGACTTCCTTATTGAACTTCTCCTCAACGGTCTGCTTGCGAAATGTTTCGGCATATGCCATAAACTCTTCAAGAAATTCTGCGGACTTCTTGTTGCGGGAATTGAGCATCTTGATGGCACTCATAACCATATCGAATTCGGGCGATACCACCTTAGCCTTCGGACGGGCAGAGCTACGCAGAACACGCTGTTCTTCGTAGTCTGCAATCTCAGCAGTCCGTTGGCGCTCCTCAGAATGGAGCTTGTCGATAGCAATCTGCGCCTCAGCAATTTTGCTGCTAAGACGTAAACGCTGGTCGTCGGTAGTAGTTTTGGCATCATACTTTTCCTGGAGCGAATCAACCTTCTTCGTTGCAAGAGCAATCTCACAGGGAATACGTCGAAGAGCCATGCGGGCCTCCTCGAGACGTTCCTTGAGCTGTCCAATCGAGAGTAGGTTATCCTTTTCAGGAGTCGGTGAATAATACCAATACGCCTTCTGGAGAATAACTCCAAGCGAATTCTTCAATGTGCCCACATAAAGACGTTCATCGTGAACGTTGAACTTTGTGTGGACTTCGGTGTCATCATCGCGTGAGCCAAGCGTAGAACGTATCTTGGCTGCCATAATGCGCTGAATGTCCTTCTCGAGAAGAGTGTAAAGCATCACTGGAAATGATGACTTTGCAAAATACCTCGGTTCCGGAACAACAGCACCGCCACCAGCAGCGGCAGCGGCAGCAGAAGCAGCAGCGGCAGCGGCCGCAGCTTTCTCCTGCTTCTTCTTCATCGACGCGATTTTTGCAACAATCAGTTTGCGCATATCAGCGTCGGTTAACCCATAACGGCTAAGGAGAAGCCCGTTAAATACTTCAACGGGAGTTCCATCCGGCGCGCGAAGCACGTCGTAATAGATAGCGTTCGGGTCGTCGTCGTCTGCCCAATCGTCGCGTTCCTTCACAATGACCGCTTGGTCGATGGTGAAAGGAAGGACATCTGGGAAGATATCGTGGAGAAATTTAACCTCTTCCTCCGAGAGTGCCTGGTTTACGGGTTCAGGCTGACCGGTTGAGAGAAATGTGGTAGTAACTCGATTTACGACTTATGTGCTTGCGGAGTCAGTGCGCACGTCGGGAAGATTTAACGTATCCTCCAGGACCTTTCGGGCCCACGGTGTTCTATTTATCCGG
>JACCDO010057100.1_pt1 | contig 24320 bp, 22 predicted proteins | sample 7446101 | NCBI WGS metagenome assembly JACCDO01 (sample SAMN15323440, study PRJNA562643) | freshwater metagenome | isolation source: river surface water | place: USA:Blue River Watershed | collected 2017-08-16
GCAGCTGCTTCATTAATAGTTGAGGTTGAATCTGGTAAAACTTCAGCATGAATAGCTTCCACATTTTCTACATTTACTGGAGTGGCATAAACATGAATATCCTGATTTTTCATGTCCTAGTAACGCTATGAACGTTAGGTAAAAACCAAACCTGTTTGTGTTCGCCAAATTTTTTTTTTGGAGCTGTAACAAGATTACCGTATTTTCGAACATGTCTAATGCAACGACTATTCTAAAAAATATATGGAAGTTGGAGATAACCACGTAGTGCCTACTATAGACTGTGTTTTCCGACCTATCCTATCGTTATCCTTGATATCTTTAATAAAAGTCCATCCGGATAAACCGGTACCGTAAGTACCAAGGGATTTGACTTTTTGAAAAATTCCTTCATCAGAACAATTATCCATATCCAGTTACTATAATAAGTAATACATATTCAAATGGATACAAGCAATATCGTATCCATTCAATCAAATCTTGATTTTACGAATAAACGTGAATTAGGAAGTGAAGCAGTCTTCACAATATCTACCGCAAAACCAGGTAATGGTGTAGACCAACTTCGCGATAATAATTTAGATACATATTGGCAATCAGATGGTATTGCACCGCATTTAATAACGATTCAATTTCCGAAAAAAGTTACTGTATCTCAAATTTGTTTCTATTGTGATTACACTATGGATGAAAGTTATACCGCTAAAAGAGTCTCCATAAGAAGTGGCACAACAATGCACGATTTGATTGATATTACTACAATTGAAATTAATGACCCAAAAGGATGGGTTACAATAAATTTGTCTGATAATTACTCATCAAATGATAGCCTATGTCAGTCACCTTTAAAGTCCAGTATGTTACAAATAAGAATATTATCTATGCATCAAAATGGCAGAGATACACATATAAGACAACTCAAAGTATTAGGCCCAAGATCAGCTCCAATTATTTTTGCAGATTTAAATTTGGAGAGTTTTACAACAACTGAAATGTCACAATTTACAACATTGCGATGAAAAAAATATTATTAATATTACAAAAAAATACAAAAGTCAGTAGTATTCCATAGAATAATCATTGAAGTTAATAGTTCATTTGTATAGTGTCTTGCAAAGGCTCACTTAAGTTATGACGATCAACTAATGATGCGGCAAATACTTGTGATGTTTCACGTTTACCATTAGCTAAATTTAATAATTGTTGTCCGCGTAATGCCGCCGCAGTAGTATTAAAATTTTCGCGTTTTTGCCATAATGCAGACGGTTTAATTGACATTTCTGGCTTAAGTCTTCTTTCTTGTATATGAGCATGTTTCATATCTTCTTCATGAATTGATAATCTTAATTTACATACTTTTAATGTATTTTCTCGACGCCGTAATTCTGTCCATTGAATATTTTTTAATTTTTCGCTCAATCTGACATCATCTTCGATGTGCTTAAGATTTAATTCACGACGTTTCGATTCAATCATTGAATTGTGTTTCTCATAAAACGTTTTCTCCTCGACAGGAAGAATTTTCTCTAACATATACCTGACTTTTCTTGCATCATCATATTGATTTAAACGAATTAGTTCGTGTTCGGCTCTTAACAATTCTTGAGTTCTTTTAGAATATTTTACTCGTGGTATTGGCATTCTAGCAATTTCTAACTCTAAATTTTCACTTTCAATAGCATGATATTTTTTTTGATTTTTTTCTACGTTTTTACAATACTCATTTACATTGAATTCTTGTGACTTTAATTCAGTCTTTAAGCCCTTTTCTATAATATACGAAGCCTTTTCTATATGTTTTGTTTGATCACTATGTGAAGTTTTAACGGCATTCGTTTGTAAGTTATCAAATTCATTGCGTAATTTTGTTAAACGAAGACGCATTTCTTTAGCATCTTCATACTGTGATATGCGAGCAAGTCGCGTAATTTCTTCTTCCATGAATTTTTTAACTGTTCCATACATCATACATAATTCTCTGCGATCAATTCGATCATTCTTTGAATAACCAAATCTTTCAAGTACCATATCAAGATCTTTAACTGATAATAAGTCAGATGCACTTTGACGAAATAATTTAGAGGCGTCAATCTCATCTTGATCCAAGTAATCAGTAGACATGTGATGATATGGAAAAATTGGCAACGATGAATGAAAACTTCGACAAGGCGACCAAAATTCGTTTTGCTCCGAGCAAATTGCTCGCCGAAAAAAGGACCGTTTCTTCAAACTTTCTTGAAACTAAAGTTTCAAACTTTCAAACAAAAATGAATTCCTGAGTAAAACATTTAGTTCTATATACTATGGTTCTACGTTTGCGAGATTATTGACTTATTCTCTCATTTGAGCGTAACTAATTGCGTTCCTTTTTATTATAATTACTAATCCGAAAGTGAAGTAGTGCTCAGTAGATGTATCTCTACACATTTTATAAAAGTTATCTATACTTTTCATTACAATTAATGTTTGGCAACTTTAGAAAGGGCCGAAATATTTTTGATTTCGGAAGAATCTGAACCAAAGCGAAGAGCCTGTGTGCTGTATAATGGTATGTCGGTGATAAAAGAGTGCATTCGAAGGTTCCGAGAAGAGGTACCTAGATCCAAAGAAACTCGAAGTCTTTTAAATGAAGAATCTTTTTGGTGGATTCGTTCGTCATCAGAACAAGAATCCAGGCAACAAATTGAAACCAGAAATTCGCTTGATAGTGCCAGTAATAGCACAGAAGATAAAGCAAGAGTAGTTGATGACAGCAGTTACTCCGATGATATTATCGATCAATCTAGTAATAGTGACAGTGAAGAACCTAGTGAACACGATAAAGTTATTGATAAAAGTAGAAATGATGATAATTACATTGAAGATGTTTATTTAAAATACGACGATACTGATTTTGATCATTTAGAAAATTCTAATCTTTTTCGCTTAAAGTCCGCTAATTTGACTATTTTTGATGATAATCTTATTTTAGATCATCTTGATGAGTACGCATCAGATTTGTTATTACAGTGCGATCAATTTCTGGCCGTAAATATGAATGACAATAGCGAAGAAAATGGTATGATTTGTTTCAGTAGCGAAAGAAATATTGTCAATAGTGTTGACAAAGGTATTGTCACATCTAGTTTATTAGACAGTAACATATCAACAATTGAAGTAGGCACTACTGATAAAAAAAATATTGAATTACAGGAGCAGTATTTATCCAAAGAAGTGCAAACTGAAAGTTGTAATGATGACGATATTTGCAAAGTTGATGAAATTTTAGAAATGAAGCATTCAATCGACATACTACCCTTACAAAGTAGAGTTAAATCGGTTTGTAAAACAATTGGAATCAATAATTCTATTGAATCGAACGATATATTTTACTTATCATCAGTAGAAAATTCATTAGAAACATTTAGTAATATTTTTCAACCTAATACAGACGTGTTAAAAGAAAGCAATCAATCAGTAAAAAATAATAGTATAAATTTATTAATCGATGAGACCATTCCATTGAGCATTGATACAAGTAGTACTTCAAAACTTGTAGTGAGTAATGAATCTACTTTGAAAGAACCGTTACATGTAGATAATGCTGTAGGTGCAGTATCAAATTGCGATAATATAAATATTTGTAATATGAATGATACTAAAATTATTATACCAGACAATAAATTTGTAATAGAATCAGATTGTACAAAATTAAGTGATTTTGTATCACATGTAGAACCAATAATTGACACACAAATTGATATTATTCCAACTTTAGTTGAAGTAATAGATGACAGCACACATATTGATCCGTTAACAGGAATTGATTTACACGAATTTCTAGTGAATCCAGTAATCAGTAATCTTTGGCACAAAGTTATTAATAAGAAATAACTGACTTTTAGCATCTTTAAATTGTTTACTATTTACATTTAGAATTATATATTCTCTGTATATATACCTGTAAATACTTTAACGAATCGAGCATTAATTGGAAGATTCCCGGGACGTCTTTTAAAGTTCTCATCTTTAGCGTTAATATTTTCAATTGGAGGTGGGACGACTTGCAAATTACAGCCAGGTGACGTACAAGCCTTAAATTGCACAGATTTTTTTAGCATTACAATCGGATGCATCATTTCATTTTCACCAATAGTTTTCCTTTTGTTTTCTTCCTTGACTATATTAAATTTGTTAGTATTAAAATTACTAAACCTTTCACCTCGTCTCATATATTTATCCATTTTTTTATTTAATTGCACGATATCGTTTTCGTGAATTCTTAGTACGCCATAGTTTAGTAAATTTTCCCATGCGTATGCATCAATCATACTCAGCATAATATTTTTAAATTCTTCATATTTAATTCCAGCAGCATAAGTTGATGTAAACCTGCGAATTATTTCCTGTGCAGGAATAAATGATTTCATTTGTGCCATAAATAACTGCAAGATCTGCCCTAGTATCATAAAAATAATGTCACAAACATTCGATGATGTGGAAAACGTCTTTGCAGTTTGACGCTCTTTTAATATAAATTCAAATGTAGTGTACCACATAGTAGGATTTGATCGATCACTGTATCTGGAACACAAACCGATTGAGCAATGCACAAGATGATTAAGAAGTTGAAAACTTGTCAATTTGACTACTATGTCATTCCGAGCAAATCCTTTCGTAGAAAGGATTTGAAGTAAAATGGTATGCTCAGGGTGGCTTTTGCTATGAAGTATTTCATTCATTTCAATTTTAGTACTTTGAATTATTTTAGAAACTTCATCAAGTAATAATTTAAGTGAACCGCTTAAATCACCTGCTCGTTCTAGTAACAATGCTGTTGCATCAACTGCTCCTCGATCCCTACATAAATTGAGACATTCGTCCACGGGGAAGTTATCATACGCCGATACAAATGATAGTACTGAATCTTTTGAAAATGTCAATAATAATGAGATAAATGAAATCATGTCACTATGTGAGAAGGTGTCGCTAACTTGATCTTTACCACCTATTTCTTCCGCTCTACTAATCATACATTTAAATAATTCATATTGAACTGGCTTGTATTTGTTAGTGCTCTCTATAACAATAGTGCTGTAATGAAGCATATATTTTGCTACTAAAAATTTGGTCTTTTCTAAATTAATTTCTGCAAGTTTAATCAAATAAGAGCAAATAATTTCAATTCCATTATTTTCATTACTGGTTGATAATTGTTTTAATATTGTTTCTAAATATGCAAATAATTGAATTAATACAGCCTCGCCTTCAACTTCATACATTAAGAAGTATCCATTAATTGCTAAATGAAAACTTTCAGGAATAGTGGACGAGTTATTACTACGTTTATTTTCTAGAACTAGTGATGCTCGCCAAAAGTTAATCGCCTGTAATTCGTTTATGATACTGGATGGTAATAAATTGCACTTCAATTGATTTGTAATAAGTGACAAAACAATATTTTCCGCCTCATTTATAGGTTTAGTTGAAACTTTATGAAATTTTATGAAAGCAATTATTAGATTTTCTGGTAATGCATTGCTGATTTCGACGAGATCCAAAGAAACGTTTTCAAAATAGAGATTATAATTTAAATTGTATTTGACTGTAAAGTCGAAAAGGTCGCAATAAATGTTTTCCAATACATGATTCTGTCTGTAATTGTGCAAATTGTTACTTTTACGAATAAGCATACTTAAACAATAGTACATCGCAGGCGCGTCAATTTTAACCAGAATATACATATATGGGTAACAAATACTAACAACTGCATTTGAACACGAAGAGTTTACAACCCATTCTTTGCTAATTAATAACGCCACCAAATTATGTATCTGCTCCGAAGATATATCAACTTTGTCACCAGAGGGAAATGATCGCATTTCACCTGTATATTTCAAAAAAAGTAATAACTTATATCCAATATCAGCTTGTTGTGGAGAGGGAAAATTTTCATCAATCGTACTACTACTTGTATTTATTTTAAATAATTTTTCGATTGCAACATTAAATGCAGTCCTAAAATCGCCAATACCAAATGCATGGATATATAAAAATGAAGAAATCATCAATTTTTCTGATAAAAATTGACTACAAAATTGAAGATCTATTAATGACAAATCTAGCCAAGGAATACATCGGTCAATAGAGCTTTTCTTATGGGGGGATAATTCTATGTATCTAAATAATGAATTTATGATATTTGCGGGAATTTTTACTACTTTTTTTGCCTTGATATATGTTTCGAGAGAATCAAAGAATACACTATCTTGACCCGCAACTACGAATGAGTTAAATATTTCTGTAAACAACAATTTGTCTAAATTAGCAGCTATACAGTATTCGATACAAACTCCCGCAACAAGAAAATAATGATTTCTAGTTTGAATTCCAGAATTTTTCAAGTTCATTGTTTGTGTAGATTGTGTTACAGCAAGTGTGACATAATTTTTAATGTATCGAACTAACAATAATGAATCATCAGTCATTTCATTAAATTTTTCTAATGATATAGTCAACGCTTCTAACCATTTTCCATCGTGTATCAATTGATCTGCTATTTCCATCCATGACTGCATATGAATGGATAGTACAGTATCAGATGAAAGAATATACAACATATTACTATCGGCTTGTACAGAACCGTATAAACTATTATTTTCATTTATTTGTTTTGCTATTCCAGAGCACACTTCTGGTGATAATAGACATTTATCAATTACACGCAAATCATTAGATAAAAAATAAACACAATTCTCAGAGATTATAGCAATATTAGAGTTACCAACCCATTGTAATGAAATTATATTCAAATTATGTAATGTGACAAAACACTTGACCGAAAAGTTAAAATCAAAATCGGGGAAACCTTTTGTGGAAATAGAAAGAATTTCGATGTAATTACCTCTACTTCTAACCAATAAAGGATTGAATAATTCAGAATTATTGTTTAACCTATCAAATTCCCAATTCCAATTGAGACAAGTAATAGAGGATTCAATACTACTATCCCATTTAAAAACAATCCTAACACTAGGTTGTAATTGAATTATATACGTCCTATTCCCAATATGCACCGCTAGCAATTGTGCATTCTGATGGAAAAGTAGAGATTTATCCTTTGATATTTGTGTTATGTCAAATTCATCATTTGTTGAAGTTTGAAGACAAAAGTTATCATAAATAGAACCTAATGGTGCAATACTAGATACCAAGCCTATAGCACCATCAAGCAAACAGTTTGCTTCATATGTATATGTTGACCATAGCAAATGTTTCGATAACTGAAATTTTTGAACCACCCCTTTAGCATCAACACTAACCGCATCGATATTTGTATTGAATGTATTGTTAACTTTCGAGCCATCTAAAACATTTACAACGAAAAACAGACTAGTAATAGATGTGTGGTGCAAATCCGTGATAGTTTTCAATAAAGATCCTTTAATGTCCCATAGTGTGATTTCACCTGTGCTATATCCCACAAGAATCAAAGTTCCAGCATTATTAAGTGAAATAGCAGTAACTTTTTCAGAACATCTATTTATAACAGGGACAACAGACCCAATGACTTGACGAATTTCTTGTCCATGATCAAATAGTAGCACTAAACCCTTGGATGTTCCTATAGCAATAAATTTAGATGAAATTTCAATTACAGTAGCAATACCAGGACCATGCTGCTTAAAATTAGTATTTCTACGTAATTGATTAGAAACTTTACCAAAGTCTCCAAACTTTAAATTTGAATGACTGTTATCTTTTCCTCTATGACTAATAATATCTATAGGTTTCTCACGATTATAATTTAGGATAGAAACCGAATCTTGAACACCCTGATACAACATTTTTAACTCCCTCCTTTCAGCTACCATGAGTGATTCTAATTTAGTAGATACTGAATGAATGTTACTATTTTTATTATCATCAATATCATTTGACGAATTTGGTGCAATATATTTTGCATTTTTAACATTGAAGTTATAATGCTGAATATCATTGCCTTCGTTATTTTCAATATTTTTGGTGTCGTCAACAGAGTAATTCGTAGATATTCTAGTGCAATCATTCATATTGTTAATAATATCATTTATAACATTAATTCCATTATTTGAGTCTTCAATAGTAGTTCGTGAAGCGAAGTTTTCCCCTGCAGTAGAAATAGGTTCATCATCGTCATTTTCGTCAAGTAATGCATCAATATTGACAGCACTAACGTCTATATCAGAATCGTCACTACCATCTTGCAATATGTCCTCTAAATCCATCGTTCATTTGTCAATTGTCCTATGGAAGACATGGTCTCGAAAAAATCCAAAAAAAGGAAACATGAAATTCTGACATCTGGATCATGATGATAGAAACGTGACTATACTGTTTTGATCACGGATCAGTTCTGAGGGGCTTTAAACTGTAGTCTATAATGGAAATTGAAGAAAAGTTAATTTTCAGTCCTAAGGATACATTTTCCAAAAGATTTCCTAATTTTTTCTTCACATTTAGTATTGATGAGTATGAGACCAAGAATTCTCTTAGCGATGATTTCTGTTTCTTTGGCATTCAAAATAAGTCCATAATTATGTATAAAATTAATATTATGCGCGGTCACTCATTCACTTACTTACTTACTTACTTCCTCACTCATTCACTCACTCACTCAGGTAGAAATACTTATTGTATATATCGACGATTCAGTGAATTTTTTCGATTACAGCAGGATTTATACGAATTAATGCTGAAATTGAATGTTACTGACACAAGAAAAACGTTTTTAAAACGGACTTATTGTGATATTAGTAATAATAAAGAATTGCTCGATGAAAGATTGTTGATTTTGAATAGATTTATGACAGAAATTTTAACGATTTGTAATGATCACAATATTAACAATATTACACCAATCAAACAATTTCTTGATTTAAGCTAATTTTCTTGTTCCAAGACGATATAGTGCTATTTTATTAATGTAAAAAAAGAATTATTTTTCAGTTGTTCATATACTTGGTTTCTATATCGATATATTGTGTATGATCAAGTACTTTTCTTTTCTTTGGTTCCTAGTGTAACATCGCTTTGTAAACTCATTTAATTCTTAAATAAAGTGTACATCTTATATTAATGATCTTCCTCATTTTCGCGCGCATAGTTAATACTCGTAATGCGCTTAATCCTTGTAGCTTTAGTAACAAGGTAACAGTACCCATTTACGGGCAATATCAATAACACCCGATGCACTCAATCAGTTCATGTACAATACAAATAACGGATATTACGATTGATACCTATCGATTAAACTATTAATAACGAAAGAATTAGAGCTGTGAGAAATATTATAAAGAATTTTTTGCTAATATCAAAATACCTTTTTAATTCTAATTCAAGTGCTATTGCTTTGTCTAATTTAAAGTTCAAATCCTGCAGTAATACTTCTCTGGCAGTATGTGTCCTGTATTCATTTATACAATTATAAAAATCATTTATTGTGTTATTTAGTGCATGTGACAACAAGGAAGTAGTTGATGAATCTAATGTATTATCCACACGTTTGGAAAAGTTAATGGAGTCAACTAATACTTTTGTTAAGAGTCTACAATCAACACACATGTAAAATTAGCTTGGCAAAAAGAATATATAATATTATTAATACCTTTTCAATTCTTTCTTATAGTCTTTGGCATCAAAAAATGGTTTCCTTCCTTCTAATTGAACACTGACCACGCCATTATATTGTTCCGGCAAAGTCGCGTAACAAGAAGGCGGGATATCCTCAGGAGGCACCATCTTATTCGTGAAATATAATGGTGGAGAAGGGTACGATAAAATGAATTTGGTGTGTTCATCTTGCTGAGTCATCTTATCTAGTTTGAAAAATTTAAACCCAAATATTCTTGCAGAAGTATTAACGAATCAAGTAAAGGTATAGTATCGCTGACAATCTAGGCTGCCAGCCTGTAACAATTTCTTCGATAATCGAATTAAATCGATTCCGCTCGAAAACCGGTACTGTTCACACCATATTGTACTTTATGTAAAGTAAAGTGAAAAGGTACGTAAAGATCAAACTTGCACATCAACATTTACGTTGCGCAGTGTGCAACAAACCTGTCATTTTTACTTGCATTTTTCCAACATATTTGTCACCGTATTTATTAGGGTACCGGGTAAGGTCTCAATTAAACCGAAATTCACAAAACAGTTCTATACTTCTATGCCATGGCAGATCAAATTGATTTGGAATTAGCTGATTGTCTGACGAAGTTGAATAAGATTCAACAAGAAGTTGGAGGTGGTAAAAAAAAAGTCAATATAATTGGTGAGGATGGTAAGGTGGATAAATTTTTAGAATTAAAAGCTGCTGTAGAAGATCGACTACAAACTATTAGGGAAACTTATGAAGTAGTTCAAAATCTTGAAAAAGCTGGAGTTAATAACAAAGATGCTATTCAAAATAGACAGAAAGTTAAAACTGAATTGTTGAAATTAAAACAAGAGTATGATGACCTAAGCGCTACTTATAATGCAGAAGCAAAAAAGAAAAGGGTGAGAAATATTTTTTCAATTATTGTTCCATTAAGATTATTGTTGTTATTATTATTTTTATTTAGAGTAAATATACTGCCGATGATTTGGCATTACGACAACAAGTATTACTAAAATTTCAACGTGAAATTCGTGCAATAAATGATGCTCAGAGAACAGGTTTAGTCCCAGATTATCAGGCATTTCAATTAGTAAGTATGGAAGAATCTGAATTATTCAAATCAAATGGAAAGAGTAACAATGAGGCATACGGTGGTGGAGGTGGAGGTTATATAGGCGGTAGGCAAAATATGACTGACGAACACAGAACTGCATTGCACAAAATAAAAGAACGGGATGCACAAATGGATGTTGAAATTATGGAAATAGGTAAGGTTGTAGATGAATTAGGTGGAATGGCAAGGACAATGAATGAAGAAGTAAAAATTCAAAGTAAAATGATAGATAGCCTTGGTGCTAAAATTGATAATGTTCATGGACATGTTACTAATATTAATGCTAAATTAAAAACCACCATAGAAGAGGCTAGAAAGTCTGATAAAATTTGTATGGATATATTATGTCTCATTATATTAATTGGTATGATCATAGTATTGGTGAAAGTAAGTGAAAAAAACAAATAGTGCAATGTTTTTCGTTTGTTGTATTTATGTTAATGATGTCAATATATTTTGTCATTAGTAATTATCTAATTTTAGTTTTAATAACTACTATGACTTGCTTTTGGAGTTTGAATAAACGATTGTTTGTCATAATTTATAAGCGTATCGCAGTAAGTGTTAATCTCATCCACTAACTTTTCTTCTGATAAATGCAATTGTTTTGCTAATTCAGAAAGCCTATTCCGAGTATTAGGAGCTATTAGATATGTTCGTAATACATTTGAAATATCACTGGAGCTATAATCTCCCTTATCAACTTTATTTCTATCAACAGTTCCTGCAGGTAATATAACTGCCTTGGATCGTGCTATATGCAAATATAAAGCAGACATTATTGATCTAATTTCAGTTATACCATGATCTTCGGTAAGAATATCACTTTCTGGCTCAGTGACATAATACTTTTTTATAAATGGGTGCTCTAATAGTTGAAGACATGAATACCTTTCGTCCGGATTGTGTCTCAAGCACATATTTAAAAAATCCCTTAATTCCGGTGAGAATTTGCTGTTTTCAGGTAAAGTAGGAGGGGCACTATCTCTAATAGAATGCAAAATGCTCCAGTAACCACCTTTAGTATCTATAGGAAGTGTTCCGAGGGCAACGGTCATTAAGGATAAACCGAATGCCCATATATCGGAGGGATAACTATACTCCCTACCATCGATTCTTTCGGGTGCCATATACGTCGCAGTTCCAACAAATGTATTTGCTCTTGTAATTGATGCATCTTGATTGTGGTTATCATTATTCAATACATCTTCATCATTATTATCATTATCGTTATTCACCATGGACATTTGTCGAACGATGCCCATGTCAGCAACTTTAACTTCACCATGTAATGAAATCAAAAAATTTCCAGGTTTTAAATCCCTGTGCAATTGAGAACAACTATGAAGAAATGCCAGACCACTTAAAGCTTGTGCAGCAATACTGGCAAGAGTATTTTCGTCATCACAGCCACCATTGTCCACAATATCTTGTAATGATCCACCATCCATATATTCCATCATTAATGCAACACCCCCTTCATCAACATTGCTAAATGCATCATAAAAGTCTACAATATATTCATGCAAATTCTCTTTCAGATTAATTTTTTTATTAATATTACTCATAACATTTTGATCTGCATTATTATGATTCATTAAAAAATGTTGATCGTATCGTTTTTGTCTAAGCATTTGAAATAATGTATTCAATTCTCTTACCATTTGTCTTCGCTTTGATCTTTCATATACGGATATCATTTTTAATGCAACTATTCTCATATCTATTAAATCTAAAGCCTTATATACAACACTACTTGCTCCCTGACCAACTCTACATAATACTAATAATCTATCTCTCATCGGAACCTTTACTGCACGAAGTTCCGCACCATTGTCTACAATTCCACCTTTACCAATACCATCTTTAAAACCATCAATAAAAATTGTACCAGATTGAGTGAACAAATATGATTGATTTGGCAAACCGTTAATATTTAAAGTTTGTCTGGGAATATCTCTAGGAGATATTTCACCTAAATCATCATCGTCACCCCCTTCGCCATCTGAAACTTGTATCCAATCAATATCATCTTGAATATTGATTCTTAAGTTAGGTCGTTTTCTTCCCTCGTTAGTATTAAGCGATACAGTTCCATTATTTGTACCCTCTATATTAGTTATACTATCTTTAGATGATTTTTTTAGCGAGTTATTTGAACCTTTTTCTTTACTCGAAAAAGAATCATTTGTATTAGAACCAAGACCTTTTTTACTACTAGGAAAAACTACTGTACTTTGAGGTATATATGAATTTTTCTGACTAGAATGGTGCCTGAGAGCTAATACTTTTAAACTTTTGGTAGATGCATTCATTTTATAACAAGAAGACGTTTTATCACTTATTATGGAATAATCTTCCGTAGAACTAAGTGGGATATTCTTTTTAGATGTTACGGCTTTAATTCGGTCATCAATAAAGTTAGTAACTATTTCATTTGAATTTTCAGTACGAATCGATACTGATGCACCCATTCTATGTATTTATAGATAAACTCCACGGCCTATAATGTTCATGCTGTTTTATAACCAAAAAGTATACTGTTTTTTGTAACAGTCTGGCCGCTGATTTTATCAGCGAAGTTTCTTGACCGATCTGAATAAAAGCAGTTTATTGAAACTTAAAACAAGAATTTTATGAAACCTATGAATATTATAAAACCTATGAAACCTAAAATTAAGATAGAATAATACCTTGATTTCTACTTACAATCATTGATTGATGTTTTTCACTAAAGATGAGTGTGCACCTTAATAAAGGAAATAATGAAATATTATCAGATTGTGGTACAATTATATACTTTTTAATTTATAACGGTTGATCCTTTATTTTTGAATAGGAATAAGGCCCGGTTGTGGTGTCCGCCACCGTGATGGAAAGACGTCATCATAAAAAAGCATTCAATATGTGTGGTATTTTTGCAATATTTAATTCAACTTTATCTGAGGTAGAGTTACGCAAACTTCTTATTACCTGTTCGCAACGTCTTCGTCATCGCGGTCCAGATTGGAGTGGTTATTTAGTGGAAAATTGTCATGGTATCGCTCATGAGAGATTAGCCATCATAGATCCCGAATCTGGTGCACAACCAATAGTTAGTCTCGATAAAAATATAGTAGTCGCTGCAAATGGTGAGATATATAATTACAAGGAGCTATATTCTGACTTAAAAATGCAATATAAACCAAGCACTGGTTCTGATTGTGAAGTTGTTGTGCCTTTATATCTTGAGGTAATTATCATTTTTGTAAAACATATATATTCAGTTTATTTAATTAATCAAACTTAACTTTATAGGGTGGAGTTGGAAATTTTCCAGCTAAATTACGCGGAATGTTCTCTTTTATTATTTATGATCGACGTGATAATTCATTTCTTGCTGTAAGAGATCATGTTGGAAAAACACCATTATATATTGGTTACGGTGCAGACGGAAGTACATGGTTTGCATCAGAAATGAAAGCTTTCTCTGGCGAATGCTCACGCTTTGAAACATTTCCTCCTGGAATGTATTATTCAAGTAAAACTCCTGGTAAATTTCATCCATGGTATCAACCAAAATGGAGAGAAATTTCATTACCTACAAATAAGTTTGATCCTGTTCTTTTACGGAAATCATTTGAAAATGCTGTGAGACGTAGAATGATGTCAGATGTTCCATGGGGTGTGTTACTTTCTGGTGGACTTGATTCTTCATTAGTTGCAGCAGTCGCCAATCGTATAATAACAAGAGAAAAGGAAACTGGTGGAAGCCATATTAATTGGTTTCCTCAATTACATTCATTTTGTGTCGGTTTAGAAAATTCCCCTGATTTAGTGGCTGCAGCTAAAGTAGCTAATTTCTTGGGTACAATACATCATAGTTACACTTATACAATTCAAGAAGGTTTAGATGCAATTAGAGAAGTTATATATCACTTAGAAACTTTTGATACGACTACTGTTCGAGCGTCTACTCCGATGTTTTTGATGAGTAGAAAAATCAAGGCAATGGGCATTAAAATGGTTTTATCTGGTGAAGGATCCGATGAAGTTTTCGCTGGGTATTTATACTTCCATAAAGCACCAAATGCGGAAGAATTACAAGCAGAACTTAAAGACAAAATTTCAAATTTGCATCTATATGATTGCTTGCGTGCTAATAAGTCAACTTCGGCATGGGGTTTAGAAGCTCGAGTGCCTTTTTTGGATGCCGATTTCTTAGATGTTGCCATGAATATTGACCCAGAAGAGAAGATGATTAAAAAGGATGAAGGAAGAATAGAGAAATACATTATTAGAAAAGCATTTGATACACCAGATGATCCATATTTGCCTCATGAAATTTTATGGAGACAGAAAGAACAATTTAGTGATGGTGTTGGATATGGATGGATTGATTCCCTAAGAGATCTAGCTGAACAACGTGTGACTGATCAAATGTTTGCTAATGCTAAAAATAGGTTCCCAGAAAATACTCCAAACACAAAAGAAGCATATATGTACCGCTCAATATTTGAAGAACATTTCCCTTCTATTTCAGCTTCTCGAACTGTCCCTGGAGGACCATCAATAGCTTGTTCAACTCCTAGAGCTTTGGCTTGGGATGAAAGTTTCCGTAATAGAGCTGACTGTTCTGGTAGATCTATTGCCGGCGTACATAATGAAGCATATGATTCAAAATTTATCATTCCTTCAGATGAAATTATTGAAGAGAAAGATCTCCATGCAACAAAAAAAAAGAGAGTATAAGCTTATCATTATGTACAAAATAGTATACATCTCTTATTAACAAAGAACCATATAACTCATCTTCGTTGTTGTTCTTCTGCCTTTATTTGTCATTTTTATTGGTTATTTTCTTTGAAGCCAAAATTAGTAATCTCGCTAGAGCCTTATTTTTTAATATATCTTTCATTGTAATACCACTTTTATTACCAGATTGTTTGATGGTCTCCTCCTCTATAATCTTATCACAACATTTATTTTCCGATGAAGTAACTGGTTGTCCTAATGTAGCCATTGTCTGGTATAGTTTAATTGTTCTATTAAAAGCGTCACTATGCTCTGGAGCTCGTTCACAACATGGACCAACAGTTTCAGTAAAACAATTGAATCCTAGTATAACTCTTTTTTTAGATCCATCAATATATTCTATTGGGGTAGATAAATGTGGCAGGTCTCCATCGTGAATTATCCCTCTATTTTCTTTATACTTGATAGTTATCCAATCAGAACTAGAAAGATCAGTTTCTAATGTCTCACGTGTAACGAGTTTACCTTTATAACCAAATTTCTTATAGTGACTTAAACCTTGAAGATTAACCATAAAATCGCCACCAATAATTTCCCCAGTTTTTAATGGAGAAACTTGACACGTTCCCGCATATAATGGAGGGCAAATATTATTGTTTTCATATCTGTATAATTCTGCATAGTCTATATGATATTGAACCTCATTTGATATTCCAGATGATAAACTCCATACAACAGTTCCATGAATATATTCTAAATCTTTGCCTATAATTTCTTTACACTTGCCTAAAATATGAGATCTTACAGTCACTAAAGCTATCGATTTTTCAAATTCTTGTAAATTCCATAATACTTCGGGATCTATATTACTGTCTAATGCATCTTTTGTTAGTATAAATACACCCCAAGGTTTACCTCTCTCTAAAGAATAAGTATAAGCGCGATTGCACCATATTTCTGGTAAACATTGATCAAATACAGTTGCAAAATTACTTGACTGTTTTCCTGAATGAAATGTTAAAGTAGTTGGAGATGTAGTCCGTCCAGGTTTATGACCATCATCTATGGTCTCCCTTACAGCACTCACCAAGGAAGTGTCCATTTCAATTGTAATTCCCTTTGAAATACTTCCAATTGATCGGACGATTGTCCTGGATTGTGATTGTCTCATTATACTCAACAAAATGGTAAATGCCATTTGCCGGTACTTCGACTAATAGATTATTATAGATAGTTACAAGAGAACACATATTCAGAAATTCAAGCGCGGTGTCCTTGAGCGACTTAACCGAATCCTTGCGAAAAAAATTCCGTTCTCTTTTGCGTTTAAATGTTGCCCGAGTTCGATACATGTATGGACCGAGCCCTGCTGGTGGGACATACCAACCTGCTGAAGAAAAAAAAATCATGATTATAAAGTACGTAATCTGTGAAGACGGTGATGACCAAGTTCATCCAAATGTATTTAATTTATCTGGACACTCGAATCCAACATTAGGAATGATAAAAAAAACTTTTCCTGTTCCTGGGGAATATCATTTCAGATTCTTGTCAACTTTAGGTAATTCGAAAGTTTGGATTGATATATTAGATAACAATGCATCTTTGCCTTCTATTGATGGTGGTGTATTCATGAAAGTGTCCAGATTAGAAAAACTTACTCAAAGCTATAAAGTGAATAATACCTCTAGTGATATAACGAATAATAATTCAAACCAAAATATTACACATAAAAATCCAGCCATAAATTCTAGTAGTAATGCAAGTAAAAGTGATAAATTGTTAAGTTTTGAGTCTGAAGATGATAACGATACGCCACAGCGTCTTACTCAAAGTAATTCATTTAATGACACAAGTGATTTACTGGGTATTGATTCACCTTCAAATGATATCTCAGCTACAAAACAACAGCATGCACCCATTGATTTGTTTGGTCTTGACACATTACAGCAAACTGCAAATCTTTCAAATAAACCTATGCAATCAGGAAATAATTTTTCTTCTATGCCACCTCGTGGTATGCCTATAAATAACAGTTTTGATGCATTCAATAATTTGCAACAATTTCCACCTAGAGGTCCTCCTTATCAACAACGCAAATAAAGAATTGAGAAATAATAAATATGTATATTAATTAGTTTAAATAAAGGTCGACTAAGATTTGGTACCATTTTCTATTCTCTTTTGGAACAGCACGATCATTAGGATCAAATGGAAACGTCGCTACATTTGGAATAAGTAATGCATCCGCCCTATTCAATACAGGACCTTCTTTGTGTTCATCATACAATTTATTGTAATCAATATTAAATAAAACGGAATTTGGATTGAACAAATAACTTAGGTTAATTTTAAAAGGAGGGTATGGTTTGTCTCTTATATATGGATTATACGCTCCTTGGGTAAATAAATATAGCTGTCGATCATTCCTATAAGTTATCAATTTTTCATACAAATTATTAAGTTCATTTTTGTAGCTGAACAAACTTTTAATTTGATCCTTCGATAATCTACTTTGATTTGTAAAAATACCATTATTTGAACTAACATTGATAATATTTTCAAATTTATCTTTTAAAGTTTGCATGGTGTCATCAAAGTTCTTAACGTGCGCATTGACTAAACTGTCAAGACTTTGAGGTAGTCTAGTATTGGGTTTAATACCTTTAACAGCAGTATCAAATGCACTAATTGTATTTAATCTTATTGCTTGCACTATATTTACATAGAATGAATACAGATTGGTTGATAAACACAGACGGGCACGAGTTCTTAAGCTATGTAATGAGCTACCTAAAAGTAATTCATTTAAATTAATATTCGTATTGTATTCACTTATAAAACGATTTAAATTATCTAAATATGCATTAATTTCATTCATAGATATAGTTTCATTAATATGTATCTCATTGATTTTATTAGTGAGACCCGAAAAAAAATAATCATTTGCTACACTTACATCGTAAATATGTAGTGATTCAATATTTGTAAGATTTTTATTATTTGGATTATGTATATTATTACTTATAGTCGACTCAGCAATAAAATTATTGTTTTCTATCATATCCTTTATCAACGGAAACAACTCAGGATTTTCATCAATTAATTTTATTTCCAAGTAGTCATCAATACTATGAAATTTATCAATTAATATTTTTGGTACAAGTGACCATGCCTCGTTAATACTATCCTGTAATAATATTTTCATTTTAAGTGCATTTTCTTCGGTCTGTTGTGATCTAGCTCCTAATATCATGACTACTTTAGAACGTTTTTTTTCAATTGCGGCATTACGAGTATGTCGTACTATTTCTTCAAAATATACGCTGAGATCGGCTACTAATTTTGTACTATCACCCCCTTGAAAATGTATATCATCTACATAATATGCAAATATTGATAATAATCCACTACTTGGCAATTTCAATAATTTTATCTCGTCATTGAAGTCAATATTTACAACTCCTGTTAAATTATCGTTATAATTTATGCTCTGGATATAATCAGAAATAGATTTAATCGTTCGTTTCCCTCTTGACGAGGTTAAAAATCCTGTGGTCGCAAATAAAACTAGTTTTTGTTGTTTACCTACTTGTTTTAATGAATGTAATTCAGAAATATCTGATGCTGATCTATAGAGTAATTTCGAATTCGCTAACAGTATACATAACAGAAGTGTAAAAAAAACTATATTGCTTCTCATTATATAGGATGGAACTTCAGGTGCAATTTTGGTTGAAGGAAGTCGAGTCGATTTTACTGCGTACGATGCCCGGTTCCGATCAAATACTTTGTGATAAAGTTATAGTTAAGTTGTTTTACAGAATTTTTTTGGACCGATCTTTTTCAAAAGCATAGTGCCTCTTCATTACAATGATTGTGTGCAATAATTTTGATTTGCCAGGGCACTATCCTGTCGGCAAAGGTAAGGCCCAGGCCCAGGCCCATGCATCAGCACTGTCATGCTCATCAATGACCAAAAAATAATTTCTCAATAAAATGCTGTGTCCCTTGGTCAAACTACCAGAAAACTACAACAACGATGCAGATGTAATGCTTGTTGATTTTATTAACAAACTGTGTATACTTGGACCTATACTTCTGAAATTTAGTCCCGGTAATATTACTCCAAGTATAGAATTTATCCGTAATAATATATTACATTTATCTGTATCATCTTCTATTTATGCTGATGGGTTTACTTCGGATAATGACGAAATAGTTACTATTTTATTAGATAATGGTTTATCTGTCGCATTTTTTAACTATATTGAAGATACAATCGAAAATGAAATACTCAAAAAAGTATTAGCATCTCTACCGCGATCTAGAATTGGTATTACACTTGACAAAGAAGAGTGTAATCTAGATAAAATGATGAGTATCATAGAAAGTAATATTCATTTATGTGGAAATTTTATTTTTAATATAGATTTATCATATGGTGATGAAGAATTATTTATGGAAAATGCTCTAGGATTAATAAAAAATAAAAATTTAAATACTAGTGTTTATTTTAAAACAGATTCCGGTATGTCTGAAGTATGTGCTCGAAATATGGCTCAAAGGGATAGTAATATACACCCAATTATACTACCAAAAATTTTGTATAATGAATTATTATATACAAATCCGTATGACAATGATGATACAACGAAAGAAAATGAGATGGATTATATCAGTATTTATACATCATTACTAAAATCTGATAGAGCTGATCAATTATATACTACTGTTGTATGTGATGAATTTGATACTTGTCTAGGACTTGTGTACTCAAATGAAGAAAGTATAAGATTAGCGGTTTGTGAAAAAAAAGGAATTTATTATTCACGATCAAGAGCAGGAATTTGGAAAAAAGGTGATACAAGTGGATCGCATCAAACATTGATTTCAATAAAGTATGACTGTGATGGTGATGCATTAAAGTTTACAGTTCTACAACATGGTAATCCTCCATGTTTTTGTCATTTAAATACCAGAACATGTTGGGGTCATTCTCGTGGTTTAAAAAAATTGGAAACAATGTTAATTGACAGGAAATCAAATTCTCCGGAAGGTTCATATACTGCGCGCTTATTTGCAGATTCAGGTTTATTACAGAAAAAATTACTTGAGGAAGTACAAGAATTGGTCGAAGCTACTGAACCTGATCACATTGCGGCTGAAGCGGCTGATGTGATATATTTTATGATGACAAGGTGTATTGCTGGTGGTATTGGTCTGAAGGAAATTGAAACTCATTTAGATAAACGATCTTTCAAGATTACAAGGCGGCCTGGTAATGCAAAAGAATGGCGTACACATAAAGCTAAAGAAATTCTTGGTGAAAAAATTCAAGTTACTTCTACAATACCAAAAAATGTGAACACTTCGGTTACCAATGATAATAATGATAATAACAATAATAATAGCGATCCAATAGTTAATTTCACTGAAAATGAGAATAAAGTATTGAGTGTAGCAGATAGAATTAAAAAATTTAATAAATAACTTAATTAAACAACAAATGATAAAATGTCATTAGGAAATAATATTTGATCTAACTTATTCATCATATCATTGTCTAAGAATTGATCTAAGCCTGAAATTGAATCAATCTCATTACTACCATCATCTGAAAATATACCATTATTTTTAAATTTTGGTTCAATGTTGATATCATTTATGTAATTTAAATAACAATTCGATTTACTATAAGCTGACAAATTAATCTTCGCTCCCGTAGCAAAAAGGAAACAGTTAAGATGAAAGGCATGCCTTTCTTAAATTAGTCATGAACTTCTGCAGGTTCATCACGTTGTTGAAGATTTTTATTTGTCATATCATTTATATCGATTATTGTGTTATTGTAATCCTCTAATGTTAAAATTGATCGTAATTTTGTTCGTAGATTTTTATTCTCGAAAAGTAAGGATTCAATATTATCACGAATCCTTTTACGTGATTTTATTGCACTTTCTCTATTCTTTATTTTTCGCAACTCTTCTTTTGTCTTTTCAGTACAATCATCATCTCTATTAAAGAACTGATCAACAGCATTTTTCCGACGATTCTCGAGAAGTAATTTTCTATCTTGTCGACGTTGTTTACACTGCATTCCACTTCCTCAACGATTTTTTTCTGCCTTTTTCTGCGACGCGCGTTTGGTATTGTAGTTCCTAGAATTCTAAGAATTTTCTCAGGAGAAATTTCTTAAACGAAGAAGATGTTGCAGAATCAGCCAGGTTGCAGAGAGCAACAAAGATAAACCGAATAGAAATGCAGAATCTGGTCAAGCAGATAATTTCATAATGATCTGTCAGCTTATTAGGTGAACCGGTAAGTGCGTGTCACCTATAAGTTACAACTGCAGCAAGTTTCTTTTGTTTTTGTTCGTTATTATTTACTGATTCTCTTTTAATTACTAATTGTCCTTTTAATAACGAATAATATATTTACTAATGAAAAACCGTCAATGTTAGTGAACCGGTTTTGGTTTGGTTTTTGGACCAAAATTTTGGTACAGTAAAGTGAAAAAAGGAAGACTTCAAGAACTTGACAAGAAGTTAAAACTGCTGAAGTTTTGTGACAAATTAATTGTAAGTTCCATTTCATTCCTTTGTGAATATTAAAAATGAGTGATGACATTTCGAGGGATGAACCTAAACTTCGTGTTGAATATCCTGAATTTTTGCGTAAAATGACAATTAAAGAAATGATTCAAGCAAGTAATCAAAATGAAATACAAATGGGTAGAAATTTATTACACGAGGAGCTTCAGCGAGCCCAACCTGATGAGTCTGTAGTAAAGCGGTTGATACAAACAATGCCACAGCGTGTTTCGGTGCCAAATGAACACGGATCAATTGCGCTACATGTAGCATGTAGTAATATTAAATCATGTGATTCTAGTTTAATGTTAATATTATTAGATGCGTATCCTGATGGAATAAATATAAAAAATAATTTAGGTTTATTACCAATACATAAAGCAGCAATGCAATGTAGCGATGTCTCTGTGGGATCTTTGAATATTTTAATGGAATTTAATAATAATAAAACTTTAACAATTCCAAACAAAGAGAAGCAATTACCATTACATCTTGCATTAGCTTCACCCAAGGTTATTTGCTTCGAAGTTATTGAGACATTAGTTGATGCATTTCCTGGTGCACTCTCGGTGCAAGGTTTGAATTTATTATTTAACTTCATAATTTATTCATTTATTTATTTATTTATTTATTTTTAGATGTATATGGACACACACCATTACACAAAGCATGTGCGAAGAACAATCTTAATCCTGATATAATTGAATATTTGATAGATAAATGTGGTCAAAGCTGTGCAGTTAAAGATTATAAGGGGATGTTACCATTACACTGGGTTGTACTAAGACCAAAACCATTATTTGAAACAGTTTTTTTCTTATTAGGTAGTTTTCATTTATTAAAATAAAACTATGATCAATTTTTTTTTTATTTATGTCATTATATTAGATTCCTATCCTAAGGCTACTATTGAAACGGATGATGAAGGTAGGAAACCCTTAGATATATATTTATCATTAAGTGAAAATTTAGTAGAAATTATTCAACAACTGGTCGGTGCGCAGCAAAAAGTTAGACAAATTGAAATTGACGCAAAAAAGCAGCAGAAAGATTTAGAAAAATTGCATAAACTGCAAAAACTAAGGGGATATTAATTATTTATATATTTTTTTTATAAACAATTTTTATTGACTCAACCTCTATACCCACTTACTTAGTAAACAAAAATAATACGAATAATGCTAAAGATTAATGATCCAATCTTGTACAGCTAGAATTAATTTATCTGCAATACTACAACCACAAAAGTAATCGATACTAATATTCGCATTATTAATAAATTCGATTTCATTATTCAAAAAATTATCACAAATTATTTGAGCCATCGGATCACAAGTATCATTTTTATTAAAAACTATAGCAAATGGAATAGATTTATGTGTGTTAGCTTTTATATTATTGATAGAAACGAATATTTCATGAAATAATACAATTGTCGATGCAATTGAACCTAAATCTGTTAAATCAATAACATAAAGAAGTATGCTACAATGTTCTATATATGATATCCACTGAGATGACATCAGACCACCAACTTCTCGCACATTATAATCAATACCTTGAATTTTTATAGTATGTAATTCTGTTCCAGTTGTAGGTATTGTTGAAACTTTTGATAGGTCATAATTTGACAGTAAACGAGTGAGAAACAACGTTTTACCACTTGATTGATTTCCTAGAATAAGGATTTCTTTGATATCAGTCATCTAACACAAGGCTTTCCATACATATCTAGATTCTAGAGATAAATAATGTCAATAATTTGATATTTTTATTTTGGGGATTGGGGGATTAGGGGGATTGGTAAACCAATTTAATACATGAATATCATCATGAATATATCATCTAAATCCAATTAATATGGTATCAATCGATCGCTATTGAAAAAAGTAAATGGTCTGAAGTACTTGGTTTTATCATTTTTCGGATTCGGAATACTCCGGTACTGTACTGGATTGACAGAAATTGAATTGAACTAGTTACATGTTAGAAAACCTATAACCTATTTATAGTATCAGCTTTCCTCACTTTGTTCGCAAGACCATAACTCCTGGCCACCAACTGATGACGAGTGTTATCACTTGTAGCTTGCTGAGGGGTATTTTAATTAAATATTTTCATTACGACTTCGATTTAAATAATCAGGCCTCTCTAGACCTAACAAAATCAAATAAGCAAGATAATAAATATTTTTAGCTGCATTAATATCTCTATCCCAATGGATCCTACATTCTTCAACGTTTGTACAACGAATAAGACC
>JACCDO010372595.1_pt1 | contig 24316 bp, 19 predicted proteins | sample 7446101 | NCBI WGS metagenome assembly JACCDO01 (sample SAMN15323440, study PRJNA562643) | freshwater metagenome | isolation source: river surface water | place: USA:Blue River Watershed | collected 2017-08-16
ATTTATTAACTTCTTTTTCAAATCTTTCTTCAGTTGTAACTTCTAATTCATTTTTAATTTTTAGAATATTTTCCTCAATTAATCCTACAAATTCTTGACAGGATATTTCAGATGGAAAATTTATTTCGAATGAAACTTTTGTAATTAACTGATCATATGCTTTAGTAGCTAGTTGATTATTGTTAACTTTTGTTTTATAATCTAGTTGATTAGCCATTAATGTACAAAATCCACTAAGAAAACCACTTACTGTAATGATATACCCAATAGAACTATTAGTTTGTGAAGAATCATTTGTATTTGTGTTACTGATTGACAAAATACTAATAGCACTAGATACTATGAAATTTAAAGCAACTAATAATATATTTCTAGGATAATAATATTTACTTGCTCTTCTATGTAACCATCTAGATCTTCTTAATTTAAATAATAATTCTTCTAATTTTCTTTGTTTTTCTTCTAATGTATGCTCTTTTTGATAAGAATTATCCATCATTTTTTATTATAGTAAAAAACATAATAATATTATATTTTTTCTATCCAAAAATAAAAAATATAATAATAATTGTATAATAAGTGTATAATAATAATATATTTTATATCAATATTGAATAAAAAATGGGTGGATATAATTCAAAAAATAAGAATACAGATTTAATATATGAAAAATTATTAAAAAATAATAATATTAGCGATTCAAATGATTTATCAGTATATATTGAATCTAGTATTAATAATTCAATAGAACCATTGAAATTTGAAATTAATAAGTTGAAAGAGGACAATCAAAAAATTAAAGTCGAAATTAAATTTATTAAAGAAAAAATAGATAAATTAGACTATGAAATTAATAAGATTCAAAATAATCATGGAAAAGAAATATTTACATTAAATGAAGCTTTTTCATTAATACAAAAAGATACTGTTACATTAATAAATAATCAAAAAATTATATCAGAGGTTTTACAAAAATTATCTGAAGAAAATGATAATCAAAATCAAAATCAAAATAATAGTCTAATTAAACAAAACATTAGTTCTTTCTATAATTCAATTAACCAATACTAATTATTTATAGAATATTAGATAACAAATATAAAAAATATAAAAATCAATAATAAAAATCAATAATAAAAATCAATAATAAAATTAAAAATTATTAATTAAGCCACCAGCTATCATCTAAATAAGGTGGAACTTCATTAGTATCAATACAATTACCTTTTCCTGGACCTGATTTAACTAGATATTCAATTTGTCTAGGTTCTACAGCATGATCAAAATATTGTAATTTGGAAATATAACCTTCAAAACCACCATACATATTGGTCCAAACATTACCATAATTTTGTCTTGGTAAGCTACTTAATTCTTTTTTAATTTTAAGATATCCATTAACGTAAATAAGTAGACTACGATTCTTTAATACAATTACCATATGAACCCATTTACGAAGTGGAATATTATCAATGTCAACATATTCTAATAATGTTTTCATTGTATTCATATAAACTCTAATCATATTAGTATTTGGATGAATCCAAACACCAGGAGCACGATTAGGGTAACTAGAACTATTACCTTTATGGAATACATGTTTCCATTCACCTTGTTTGTATGAAAAGTCGGTGACTAAAAACCAAAATGCATAACTAAATTCGATACCATCTTGATTTACAGAACGTTTAATTGGGACATAATTTGTATGATTAGGATCCTGTGATATTACCATCGCATTTTTAGCATTTTTACTACCATCTATTAAAATTGGATTTCTAGTTCCATCAATATCCCATTTAACATAGAAATATCTAATAATATTAATTAAAATAACAAGAAATATTAAAACTAAAACTACTTTAATAATTAACATTAAAGTTTCATTACTGGATGCTTCCTCAGCATATTCTGATACAGTATTTTTAGCTGAATTAAATAACCCTTTTTTATTATTACTATTATTAACATTACTATTATTAACATTACTATTAACATTACTATTAACATTACTATTAACATTACTATTAAGATTACTAAAATTATTATTTAATTCTTTATTTAATTTATTCAAATTGTTATTAAAATTATTATTTAAATTGTTACTTAAAGTATTACCGTTTAATTGAACAATACCACCATTATTATTTCCATTATTCACAGCATTCACAATATTATTACCTATTTTATTACTATTACCAGGTTTTTTTGCTACAGCATTATTTGATGTATTTGTACCTGTAGTTTTTAAATTGTTTGTTGAACTCATATAATTATCTTTTATATTAAACATACAAATTTTTATTTGAAAAATAAAATTTATATCAAAAAAACTAAAATTAAAATGATAAAATGAAAATTACAAAATTACAAAATTATTTAATTATTCCGAAAAAACACTAAATAAACGCTTAAAGAATATACCAATTGATTCAAAAAACCCAGTATTAACTTCTGGTCCTAACATATACATTTTTTGAATATCTTTTGAAGGCAAAGTCATATTTGAATATTTAATATTTGATATAAAACCATCAAAACCACCATTCGCACAAACATGCATATTTTCTAAATTAGGTTTAGGAAAACCTCTTAATGAACAGGTTTTCATTAAACTACCATCAATGTAAACTTCTAAACTATTATTAAATACAGATATAACTACATGAGTCCATTTTTGTATAGGTATATTTTTAAGTACACATTCATCGTACATAATTGGAATTTTATTGGTTTTATCACCTAATGAATTATCAGTTGAACTAGATGATTCAGAAGAACCAGGTGCTGAAGTATGGTCAGCTTGCATTCCAATTAATTTTTGCATTTGAATTTCGATTTTATCTAAACGACTATTTATATCACCCACCGGAGCTTGTGTATTTTCAGTACCAGTACCAGTACTAGATGTTGGTAAAGGTGTTCCAGAAGATGATGTAGCTGGAGGATCATTGTAAAAATTTTCACTTATTTCATTTCCACTAATATTGGATTTAGGATTAAAATATTTTAAAGGCAATGGTGTTGAAGTAAAAGTTTCAACAACAGCATTACCACTATCTTTAACAGTATTTGATTGTAATTGAACTTTAATTGTCATATCATTACTCATTGGATTAAGAAATATGTAAGGATTTGATTCAGTATTTTCTTTATCACCTCTGTATAAAATAGTTTTATTACTACCATAACGATAATTGTAATCTTTTACAAATAACCAAAAAGAAATAGAATATTCATTACCTTGGGCGGATAATGGAATTCTTGATTTATCAATAACGAGATATTTATTTCCACTATGTTGATCACTAAGTAAACTTTCTACTTGATAAGTAACTGATTTTCTAGTTTTATAAAATCTCATTATTCTCAAAACTATATAAGCTAAAATAAGCATTAGTAAGAATATTAATATTATTTGAAGAATTGACATTTTAATTTTATTCGATTAATAATATTTACCAAATGATGTTATCTTTTAAATAACTGAGAAGAAATTTTTTTATTTATAAATTATTTTATTAATTTTGAAGCCATTAATATTTCATCATATTTAAGAGGATACTGCCAGTAATAAACTGGACCTAAAAACCCTTTAATATTATTATTTTTTTCACCAACAGATAAAGGTTTAGGTTTAATAATTGGTGGGTTTTTAAGTTTTTTATTTAAAATCATTTCTTTATCGAGATATACAATGATTCTGTTAGCTGTATAAACAACAATTATACTTAACCATTTTTGTAATGGAGGGTCATCATATCTAACTGTTTGAAAACTACTCATTTGAATATTATCTCTTATTTCAACACCAAATTCTAAATAGTTGTCATATGGATGATATCTAACACTTGGTGAAAAATTTATAATTGATTTAAGTTGATCAAATCTTTTACCCCATTTTTCATTTTCCATTGCATTTTCCAAGAAAACTCTAAACCCAAATGTAATACCTAATTCATCACCTTTTTCTAAATCTGGTAAAACTATTTCATTTGAAGTGTAACTTTTTACAAATGATGGATCCAATTCAACTGTTTCTTTCAATAAAAGTTTAGGTTCTACTTTAAATTCAGGTTTTAAATACATTATTATGAATATTATAAACATTACAATTAATAATATAATAGCACCATAAATAAAAACATTGGCAACTAACTCCATTTTTATCTATTTTAAATTTATTTTTTATTGAGATAATTTATATAATAAAAATACTATTTATAATTTATTATTTTAATTTTAACTTTCAAAAATTTTCGTATAATAAATTAAAAAACTAAATTTTAAAAATCAAATAAAATGTTTATTAAAGTCACAGATCCTCAAAGCGCTGAACAATTCAAAAAACAAACTAATAATGGTTATTGGGTTGTATTATATTATGCTGATTGGTGCCCTCATTGTCAAACAATGAAACCAGAATGGCAGAAATTTGCTGATAAATACAGAAATAATACTAATATTAACGTTGCTGAATTAGAAAGCAAATTCCTCGATATGGTTGATTCTAAACATCGTCAAAATGTTCAAGGTTTTCCTACAATTATTAGTTTAACCGAAGGTCAAAAGCAAGCTGATTTTATGGGGGCAAGAACAAGTCAAGATTTAGATAGCTTCGCCAATACTCAATTCAGTAATGTTAAATCATCTTCAAATCTTAATAAACTTTTAAGAAATGATATGAAACAAACAGTTCATAAAAAACGTAAATACACCCCTAGAAAGAAGTCAACACCAAGAAAGAAGTCAACCCCAAGAAAGAAGTCAACCCCCAGAAAGAAGTCAACCAATAAAAGAACTCGTAAACAAAGAAAATAAATTCATCAATTGAAATTTAATTTTAATTTCATTTTTATTTTTTTATTTAATAATTTTTAACAAAAGAATTATATAATTCTTTGACATGTTCCCCAGTTACAGCACCTGAAATAATTTTTAAATCGCTTAAAGTTCCTTTATATGTTTTAGGATTATGAACATATAATAGACCATTATTCCATGTAGCAGTACCATTTAATATTTTACTATTTCTATACAAACCATTAATATAAACTTCTATAATAGAACCTTTAATTGAAACATCAATTACCATTGGAATATTTGATTGTAAATCTTGTATATCAATATAATCAATTGATTTCATTTCTTTGAAATCTTGCATTTTTTCTTGATCATTTTCTAAATCCCCTGTTTGGTCTGTAATCCAGCAATTGGTACAATTAAGTTTAGAATCTTGTTTTTTTTGTAAATCTTTTATTGATTTGGTATTTGTAAAATTAAATTCTTGACATTTACATTTTTCAATATTAGCGTGTTCATAACTTAACATTTTAGGTACTTTAGATATAGTTGTAACAGCAATACGTAAATTATTTTGAAATGGTGATAACCAACAACCAATTGTTTGTTCAGGTATATCATTTTCAATCATTTCCCAATTTGTATAATTAATTGTTTTATTTTTATTATTAACAGATTTATCTATTGGTGTACCTTTATGTAAAATATGTCTCCAATAGCTGAAGTTAAAATACCAATCTTTTATATTAATTACAAAATGATAAGAGTATGAATCTGGAAAGGGTGGATATGGTAAATCTTTTGATTGAATAGAAACATATTTAGATGAATTAATATTAGAAATTAAAGGTTTAATATCTGACACAGTTGAAACATTTCCGGTAATTTTTAATTTCATTTGATTTGGGTTTCTAGATTTAACCCAAGCCATATAATTATCATCATCCGTTCTTAATCGCCCATTTTGTTGACCAATACAAGTACCATTATTATTATCATAAGTAATACCATCGCAATTAGAATAATTTTGACATAATGATATACAAGCATCCGCATTATCTGTTGTTTCAGTAAATAAAGGATCTAATTTTTGAATATCATTTGCGTAATATGTATATCCTTGTAATGGTTGATTTGTAACAGCATATTTATAAATAATATAACCAGTTACTAGAAAAAATAATAAGACTAAAAGAGCCATTATGTAAGGATGGTTAACTACATCATCTTTGAATTTACCTAATTTACCTAAATATGTATTATTAGCGTTATTAATGTTATTGTTATAAACCATAATTAAAATAAAAAATTTTTAATTAATATTAATTTTATTATACATAAAGAAAATAGTGTATCAATAAATTCTAAGTCGATTTTATAATCTATTCATTTTCATCATGGTGATTGTGATTGTGATTGTGATTGTGAGTATTATGTTCATCATCATCATCTGACGAACTTTCATAATCAATTGCTAAACATGAAAATATATTTCGGTTATTGATTGACATCTTATTACTAAAATTTTTAACTCCAACAGGTTCTTTACTTTTTAAATTATTTCCTAAAAAATTATTAGAATTATTGTATGATAACCAAAATTTATTTTTAATAGGATTACTAATATTTTTTGGAATATACGAGAAATCAATAATTTTTTTATTTATGTCTAATTGGTTATTTTCAATTATATTATTTGACTCCAAATATTCTTTAAAAGAATCTAACTTGTGAAGTACAATATATAACTCTTTTTTTGATAATTCACGATATTTACTTTTTTGACAATTAATATCAATCTCCATATCAATATCGGTGTCAATATCGGTGTCAATATCATTATCAGTATCATAATCATCACCTAAAAACTGTTTTAAAGATTTTATTTCAAATTTTAAAGGAGGAACATTATTATTTCTTTGTCCATTAATGATTTTAAACCATAAATTAATTTCTCCAGAAGGTAATATTCTAGAAGTCTCTTCTTCACCATTAATATTTAGGACAACTATTTTATCATTCACAAATTGATAAAAATTAGACTCTTGTGAAACAATTGTAACCAAATCATTCGGAAATGTATTTTCAATTAATTTTACAATTATAGCAATAATATCGTCTGTTTCTACATCATTATAATTAAAATTTATATACCCACGTTCTTCTATAAATTTATTTAATACGGTATCAAAAATAATTTTCCAGATTGGATCATTTTTATAAGTATAATACTCTTGATTGTATTTTTTTATCCAATCTGGAAATATTGAAGTTCTCCAAATCCACGAATTTGATTCAGATTCAATCCTATTATTAACCAAAATTACATGATTATTTTGTATAAATTTATTAATTGAAACCAAATTAGTTATTTTATTTTTAATTTGTTTAGATAATTCAGTAATAAATTTATTGTTATCACACCATCGATAATTATCAATATCAATGTTCGAATTATCAATATAATCGTTTTTAATGTAATAATTTTTTAATCCAATATAATGTCGTCGAAATATATTTTCTAAATCAATAATAATCCAAGCAGAATACTTAGATTTATTTTTTTTAATAGTTTGATATGACATTTAATTTTAACTACTAAAAATTAATAAATTAATAATTTATTAAATCAATTTTTTGTTTTAACAAAATTAAAAGAATAAGAAAAAATAAAAATTTTTTTCTTTTAATATTTTAAATAATCATTTAAAAAATATAAATGTCTCAAGTTGTTGTTGATGCTCAAGAACTCGTTCGTAGAGCTGTTACCTATATTGTTGAAGGCTTAGTAGTTGCTATTGCTGCTTTTGCCCTCCCTAAAAAGAAGCTCGAACTCGAAGAAGTCATTATGATTGCCGCTGTTGCTGCCGCTACATTTGCTCTCCTTGATCTCTTCGGTCGTCGCAATGCCCAAGGTCAAAACCTCATGGCCGACTGGGCTCGCTCAGGTGCCGGTTTTGGTATTGGTGCCAAGATGGTTGGATTCCCAGCTTAAATATTTTTTATTACATTAAAAAAATATTAAATTTTTAATTTTTTATTAAATCAATTTATTTTTTATTCTTATATATAATAAAAAATGAATCAAACTTTAGGTAATTATTACGACGTTAAGACTATTTTTCCCATTTTTATGGGGGCCTTAACAATTGAATTAATATTTTTAATAATGGCTAGATACCTTCCTTATTACTTCGGAAAACCAGTCAATCAATGGTGGACAACATATGGATTAAGTGCTGTATTATGCGATGCTTCAATTATGGTATTAGGTGTTTTATTAGCTAGATATGTTTACACAAAACTTGGATGGAAATGGTCATTAAGTAAATTCTTAATGATTTTAGTCGCAATTCAATTAATCCATGACTTTTTATTATATGTACTAGTTATTAACCAACTCCCACAAGGACACAATGCTATATTTGATTTATTCAAAGTATATAGTGTTGGTGGATGGAAAATTCTTTTTGCTGACGCTATTATGATAACATGTACTGCTTTATTTGCTATCTACTATTCGTCAATTAAAGAAGTTAACCAATATATGGCATTATTTTTAATGTTATATGTATTACCATATTTCTTACATAAAGATGGTGTTAATCATATATATTAATATATAATTTTTCTTCAAAAAAAAATTGAAAAATATAGAAAAAATAACTTAATAATAATTAAAAATTTTAAATGAACAATTTATATTATTATGAAACTAAATTATCAGTTTTTCAAGGTACATTTGAAGAAATTTTAAATCATATTAAAAAAATATATCCAGACATTCCAACCGATAAAAGTGGTGTTCTTTCACTAAATAATTATAAATATTTTGATAGTGAAACTTCTAATAATTATAGTTATATTACTCATATTCAAAAACATTTAACTGGAGATTATCAACTTTATAAAGGTTTGCCTTATGAACCTATAATTGTTGATAAAGGGATTTTTGTAAGAAATCAAATATATAAAATTAAATTTAATTATGATGATAAGATTATTACTAAAATTATTTAATTAAACACTAACATTTATATTTATACATTCTTCATCTGAAAACAAATCATTTCCATTTCCATTTCCATTTCCATTTCTATTATTATTTTTATTTTTATTTATTTCATAATCATTTAGTTGATCATAAATATGTTTTTTTTTATTATTTATAATTTCTTTGACTTTATAATATCCAATAAATATTGATGCTGCTACTGTTACAATATTATTTATTAACATAAGTAGACTATCAATTTCAACCGAATATGCGATCCAAATAATGTTACCAATAACTCTTAAAAACAAAAACCATTCACTAAAATCACTCGTTGATTTAGTTTTATATGTTTTTATAACCTGTGGCAAATTATAAATAATATTTATAATATTTGCTATCACCAAAAATACATTCATTGTAGTGGAAACATTTTTATCTAGTAAATTAAATTTCATTATATATTTAGTATCTATTTCACATATTATAAATATTAATTATTAGTTATATTATTACATCATAGATATTTAATATATATTTTAATGTTTCGATTCAAAAATAAAAGATATAAAAATATTTAAAATTATAAATTGTAAAATATTACAATAAATTTATACCTAGAATGGAAGAATTTAATACTATTTTTTGTCCACTGGATGATCGCTATAAAGATAGTTTAAAAGAATTAAAATATGGTGGTGAAGTTGGTTTTATGAAATTTAGATTAGAAGTTGAAATTAAATATTTTTTAGAAATAATAAAAATTAAAAATAAAAAACCTAATTTAGATGATGAAGTGTTAGATAAACTCAAAGAAATAATGAATTTGCCATTATCATCTTCATCTTCATCATTTCTAAGTATATATCTAGAAATAAAAGAAATTGAAAAGCAGACAAAACACGACGTTAAAGCAGTCGAATATTTTTTAAGAAATTTTTTAGAAAAAAATAATGTTGATCGTAATTTAATAGAAATGGTTCATTATGGTTTAACCTCCCAAGATATTAATACTCCTGCTTTATCGTTACAGTTAAAACATTTTCATGATGTTCTATACAAAAATTATCAAGAATTAATTAAAATCTTAAATCATCTTGTTGAAGACTACAAGGAACAACCTTTACTAGCTAGAACACATGGTCAACCAGCTATTCCTACAACATTAGGTAATCAATTTAAAGTCGTACATGAAGCTTTAAAACATCAAATAAATATATTATATCATCATACTAAGAATGGTATCCCCACTAAATTTGGAGGTGCTGTAGGTCATCTTAACGCTCATTATTATGTTGATCCTGAAACTAATTGGCATGAAAAATTTGATAAACATATTTCAGAAGAGTACCAACTAAATAGAATAAAATACTCAACCCAAAACCTACCTTATGTTTATTGGTCACCTATTTTTGATACTTATAAAAACATTAATTGTATAATTTCTGATTTTTGTCAAGATATTTGGTTATTGATATCAAATGGTATTTTTCATCAAAATATAGATGAAGGTCAAGTTGGTTCATCAGCCATGCCTCAAAAAGTAAATCCAATTGATTTTGAAAACGCTGAAGGTAATGCTGATTTGGCAGTTAATATGTTTGAATTTTTTAGTCGTCGTTTAACTAAATCTAGATTACAAAGAGACCTTACTGATTCAACTATTTTAAGAAATTTACCAATGCCATTTGGTTATTCATTATTAGTTGTAAAATCATTAATAAGAGGTTTAAAAAAAATATCACCTAATCGAGAAAAAATTTATAGTGAACTAAAAAATAATCAAGTTATATTATCGGAGGGTCTACAAACTATTTTAAGAGATATTGGTTGTCCAAATCCATATGAAATTTTAAGAAAAATAACCCAATCCAATCATAATTTAACTTATAATGAAATTCAAGATAAATTATTTGATGAATTGAAAAAACTACAAGATAATGGTATGATTAATATTACACCTGATATAATTAAAAATATTACAACATTAAGTTGCTTTAATTATATAGGTTCTTTCTAAATTATTTTAATTTTGGTATTTTTAAATTTATACTAATATTGAAAATTGATATTTATAAATATATTATTAAATACTGTCATCTTTCGCATAAGTTTGACACCATCCTGACTATCCACCAACAAAATGGGTAATTCATCTTCTACTTCTTCTTACCTTGAGGAGAGCGTCCGCAAGCAGGAAGCTTATGTTTCCGCCAACTTCGACAAGTGTTACGCCAGTGCCAATTCCGCAGCGAGGGGATATGGTAGTTCTGGTTCAACCACATACAGTGCCAACCAAGTCCGTGGTAAACTCCGGCAGGAGTATCATGGAGCGGGGCGTAGTAACGACTACGTTCTCAGTCAACATTGGCGTCGTTAGATGCGTTGTTCTGAGATTTTAGACTGAATGTAGCTTGTAGATAGAATAAGTTAGTAATTTTTATTTTTTATTTTTTTTTGTTTCATTAAATCAAAAAAAATAATTATAAAATAAAAAAACAGAAATACATAATAGAAATGACTAAAAATTGTCTTTCATAATCTGGGAAGTTTCATCATCATCACATAGAAAATAAATTTCATCAAATAAATCAGATAAATCATCTTCTGAAAACCATTTTGTTACTTCATCAAGAGGACCTCCTTCTAATCCACATCCCCAAGGACCTAGAATGATTTTGGTATGTCCATATTTAAGAGCAACAGTATAAATACGATTTATCCGTTCTTTCATAATTTTTTGATATTTTTCTTTTGTAAAATTTTCATTTTTTGAAAATGTATTATAATTAATAGCTGGAATACTAATTACATTGATTGTGCTATAATTGTCTTTCCAATCTTCAATTAAGTTAAATTCATCATCACGAAATACAGGTACATTAGGTGAATAAATTAAATCAGAACGATACACCCCATCCTCATTTTTTGATTCTAATTCTTTATTTTTTTTATACATTACCATTCCTTCTCCTTTAGTTAATGAAGCATATAAACCTGTTGAAAGAACCAATGTTTCTTCATAAACACTCGCATCTTTTTCAAATCCACCCCCTGGAGTTACAGGATTCGCAAAATTAAGTAGAACTATTTTTTTCAGTAATTTTTCATTTGAACCAGCTTCTTCTAATAAATTCCATAAAAAAGACATCGTATTTTCAACTGGGAATTCAAGATTTGGTCCATCTTCATGAATAGGTTCTATATTTTTAGATAATTTAATTTCTGTATTTTGAGGAAAATATTGTGTATCGCTGATATAAGAATCATCAAAATTATTGTTTTGTTGGTCAATAATATCTAATGTTTCATTTTTAAGAGACATTCTAACTTTGAATCCAAGATGACTAATTTCAGCTAATTCAGTTGATGTTTTTTCTTTTTCTTGAACTTTATCTTTATGCCGACGAGCCATTTTTTTTCCATCTTTAAAATGTTCAATCGCTGCTTCTTTTTTAGCATTTCTGCGATTATCTTTTGAATATTCTAAATCAAATTCAGCCATAATTGTTATTTGTTATTATAATTTATTAAATTATATATTATTACTATATAATATTATGATTTTGTCCATATATCATTTTAATTTATATTACAAAAATAAAAAAATGAAAAATATAATGCTTAATAATATTTATTTATAATATTATATATTTTATTAGTACTTAAATTAATATCATTCATATTATTATTCATATTATTATTCATATTATTATAAGTATTCGGTAAAATGGGTTTTTTTTCTTGTGAATTCAAAGATAAATCATTATTCTGCTTATGTTTTAATTTTGATTTATCTTTCATATATTGTCTCGATAATTTATTATTATAGAAATTTGAAATATTAAATAAATTATCATTCAATTGATTGTTATTTGCTTTATTAATCATATAATCATGCGCTTCTTTTAGAATAAGTGCTCTTCGTTTACATAATATATTATAAGCATCTTCGATATTTACCCATTTAACAAATTTTAATTCATTTGGGATACAGCATTGTAAAGGAATAGATTCAGTTTCTTTATCAACATATCCAATGAAATAATAAATTGTAAAAGTCCCTTTATCTGGGTCACCCTTTTTTTCACCAATTAATGAACTATCATGTTTGTATTGTTCTGGCAATAAACCTGTCTCCTCTTTAACTTCTCTATAAGCAGTTTGATGAACTCTTTCTTTGTATTCTTTACCTCCCTTAGGAAAACCAATATTACCTCTATATGTTTTAACAATAATAGTTTTTGTAAAATCAGAATTAAAAATAATCACCCCAGAAGCATACCAAACATGAGGTGTTTTATAAGAGTAATTTATAATACTCATTCAATCAATAATATAATGAATATATTATTATATCTGCGTTTCCTAATATTATTTTTTATCTAATCATTTTTTAAATTATTAAAATTTGAATTGTATTTAAAAAGTGAAATGGAAGAAGCAAAATTAGCTATTTTAACTGATGCCAAGCAAGAATATAGTCTTCAATTAGTTAATATTTTAAAAAATCCAATTTGGACTGGTTTAAAATATTTATATGATGAAGCAAAAAAGAAATGTATTGCTGAGGATAGATTTAATGAAGTTTTAGCAGAATTTCAAGAATTTTTATCTCAGATTCGTCTCTGGAGTCAAAACATGATTGAACATGAATATCTTAGAATAGAAGAAGAATCTGGGTGTGATTTCATAAAGGAATTAATTACAGCTGTTTTTATGAGTCATACCCAAATACTTCAAGCAATTCAAGGTAATAATAAATCAAAGCAAAATCAAATTGATATCCCAAAACCAGATCATTTCTTACATAAATGTTATATTAATGCCGGTCGTGAATTTTACAAGAACCCATTCTTCTTTTATGATGGTCCAGATGTTAGTGTTTATGAAAGACAAAGAAATATCCCACAATGTGAAGCTATAATAGCTAATTCAATCAATGAAACAATTCGTCAATTATTACCAGTTAGACGTATATTAAAGACATATCTTTCTGAAAATTATAATCAAGAATTGAATGATGAAGAAGAAAAAAAAGAATCGATGAAGGGGTTTAGCAAAACATACCAAAACAATTTAAGAGAAATCGTAAAAAAAGAAGTTGAAGGTCTTATGACTGATAAACAAGATAAAGAAAAAATTGTTGAAGAATTAATGAAAAAAGAGTTTGAAAAACTAACATTAAGCTCTTCTGACTCCCAAGAGGGAGGACATATTACTATGACAACTGAGTCAGGATTAGAATCAATTTCGGATTCTTTTTCTGACGAGATAAAAAAAAAAGACTTATCCGATTTGACTCAGCCAGAAGTGCCTTTAGATCAATTAAATGAAAATTCTACAATTGATGAAATAACTATAGCTGTAGCTGATACTAATAATGATGATATTACTAATATTACATCATCATCTGATTTAAATATGGAAGGAGTAAGTGTATCTCCATTAGAACATACAACATCACCACAATTAACTCCTTCAATTCCTTCAACTCCTTCAACTGAAATAAAAATAGAAAATAATGATGAACAAGATTTAGAAGCATTACCAGAATTATCATTAGATGAAATAGATTTAATTGTTACTCAACAAGATGAAGAATATATATTAGCTGAAAAAGAGAAAGCTGAAAAGGAAAAACAAGAAAGAGAAAAACAAGAAAGAGAAAAACAAGAAAGAGAAAAACAAGAAAGAGAAAAACAAGAAAGAGAAAAACAAGAAAAGGAAAAACAAGAAAAAGAAAAAGAAGAAAAGGAAAAGAAAGAGAAGGAAGAAAAGGAAAAGAAAGAGAAGGAAGAAAAGGAGAAAGAAGAAAAAGAAAAGAAAGAGAGTGAGGTTTCTGAACACAGTGTTAAAAATGTTTTAATGGATAGTCAAATTGGTTCTGGGAAAAAAAATAAATTAGATAATAAAAATCAAGAATTAAAGGTTGAAAAACATGATTCTACCAATATTATAAATATCGATGAAAAATTGGAACCAGATACTGTTCCAGTAGCTCCTCTTCAAGAAAAAGAAAAAGAAAATGAACAGAAACTCCAAACCAATAATATTAAAAAGAAAACTTTTGAAGAAGAAAAATTAGAAAGGGCTACTGAAGCAAATATGTATATTGCTGATTTAGATTTAGATGAAGAAATCAATTTACTTGATGATATCTCTTTAGATCTTCCTCAAAAACCTGTCATTCCCATGACACAAAAGAAGTATACATTTTTTTAATAAATTAAAATAAAATAAATCAAAATGAAATAAAATTGAAGGGAAAAATTATTTATTATTATTGTTTTTGATATATTTATTTATATATATTATCTGTAAAATCATGGATAAATATACTTACGCTACTCAATATCAATCTTCTTTTAATAACGATCATTATTTAAACAATTATTTGAAAACAGGAATTATTGATAAAATATATCCAGTTGATTTATCTAAAAATGAAGAATATAGTAAAAATTATAATAAAATTATGAATTATCTTAATATTTATAATTATTTGAATCACAATAAAAATTTTACCACTGCTGAATTATTTTTGACCCGAGTTGATGATTATTTTACAGGTTTCTTTGAAAGTGATAATCTAGATTATAAAACCAAATTAATAAAATATCTATATGAAATTCAAACATTATGGTTATATCCAGAAATCAAAAATAAGAAATGGTCAACATATTTTAATATATTTATGAAAAATTTAGTTCAATATTATTTAAATAAATGTAACTATTGTTTTCCTAAGTATAAATATAAAAAATATCTAAATATTACAGAGTTATTTATTGATTTAGTAACAAGTGATATTTCTAATGAAACTGAAAATGAAAATGAAAACAAGTATGGGGATGAAAACAAGTACGTGAATAAAAAAATAATTGATAATATAAATCAAAATATTATTATGTCGATGTTAGATGACTGTTCTAGTTACAATACAAATTTTAGTATTTTTGATTTAAAATCATTAATTAAATTAGATCTAAAACAAGAATCACAATTAATTAATTTGGTAAATATTAAAGAAAAACTAAAATATCAACCAACATCGAATATAGTTAGTTTTGATAAAAATACCATTATTGAAAGGATGAAAAAAATGTCAAATGGTTTAATCAATGATAATTTTCCTTTTGATTCTGAATCATTTATGATATCGGGAGGTTTCGCCGTTAATTCTATAATTGATATTGTTTCAGATTATACAGACATTGATATTTATATTTTTCAAGATTTTGAATATACAGCAAGTAAATTAATTGATTATTTTAGTTCTATTTGTCCGGATAATATTAAAATGACAAATAATTCATCTATTATTAATATTTATCCAATTAATTACAATATGAATATCCAACTAATTAAGATTTATGGAAATCCTCATAGTATTATCAATCAATTTGATTTATCTTATACACAAATAGCTATTCTCGATTGGGATAATATAATCATGACAAATAAAGCAGTAACATCTTTAATTACTGGATATTTTACACTTAATCGTAATAATGTAATTCGTAGTTATAGAATTATTAAAGCATATGTAAAAGGGTTTGTATTAGACCCAAAAGAATTTCATCAAGTATTTATTGATGATAACCAAAATAAATTTAGTTATAAATTACTAGATGAAGTTAAAGATATTGTTAAAAATTTATATCAAATCTATGTTAACTTCAATAAAAACGTAGTTTGTAATTTTAATAACATTCATAACATTAATAACATTAATAATCTAGATAATGATTTATCACATGGTCATATTTCAAGTATTGAATCACTTTTAATGAATTATTTAAATGATGAATTAGTAAATAAATTAATGACTAAATCAGTTACTTTAACAGATGAAATTATTAATAAATATTTATCAACTCAAAATTATGATCTGTTTAAAGGGTATCTAGAATCATTAACATTGTGTGATTACTTTGAAAAAAAGGATCTATATAATATTAATTTTAAAAATTTAGAACAATATCATATTAATTATGAACAAAAGGAATTATCGACTTTAATTTCAAAAAATAATTGTTCTAAAAATGTTCTAAAAGAAATTATGAACTACTATTATCCTGATCCTAAAAATATTTCCATTTGTATCCCTTATGTAGATAATCCAACAGAATTTTCAATTTCAGTTAAAAGTGGATATTATGATAGCGTCGAACGTTATTTAAGTTGTTATTATTTATATTTGAATATTAATATTAAAGATTTCAAATTAATTAATAAAAATGGTCATTTAACATTTTCAATTGAATTAAATGATAATAAATCTAAAAATATTATCAAGAATATTGATTCTAAATTAGAAGATTTTCATAAAAAATTAATTTGTATGGATAGATTTAAATCTCAGAAATCATTATTTGTAAATAAATTAGACAAGAATGGTAAAATTGATGTAAATATTAGTTTTGAAGATTTTGTAAATAAATTAATTCTAAAGAATGATAAGCTAGAACATAATAAAATTTCTAATATTAAAAAATTTTCAAAATATTGTATTCATCAAATTAAAAATACCAAATTTAAAACCTTATCTGATCTGACATTACTTAATAAATATGATTTAATTAAATCTGATAACATAATTATTCAGCTAAAACTTTCAAATCTAGTTGTTGAAGAACAAACTAATACAAATGGGGAAAAAATCTTAGTATACAAATACAATATCAATATTCATGATATTTGTTTTATCGAATAAACAGTTCGATTCAATAAACCTACTTTTATACGCAAAAATTAATAAAAAAATTAAAAATTAAAAATTAAAAATTAAAAATTAAAAATTAATAAAAAATATTTTTTTTATACACTTGGTATATATTCCCATCTAAGGTCTTCACAAATTTTTTCCCAAATAACATCTTGTTGGTGTAATTTATCACGACTTTTTAATAAATTTAAATATGGTAAATGTTCATCTAATTCTAATAATTCAAAAAATTTGTATAGAATATACGAATATGATAAGAAATTACGACGTTCTGTTGGACAATATTTAGCAAAAGGAATTTGAATATCATTAAACATTTCAATTAATCTTTTACGAACTTTACTAGTAATTGTTGGTGGTTTTAATCCAGTTAATTGATAAATAATAAAAGGAATATGTTCATAATAGCGGTTTTGTTCGATTTTTTTAAGAATGGATCTTAATTTAACATTTGTCAAATCAGACACTTTGGTAATTCTATTTTTCTTTAATTCTTGTAAAATTTCAACGTATACCTCTTCTGGAATTTCTGTTGTTTCACGACCTTGATATTGTGAAAGAACTTCAATAAAATGGTTACGACGTTTGTAAGCAAAATTAGTCATTTCTTTTGGTGTATCTCTATATGAAGGTTTATCTGAATCTATTAAGATAAAGTCAACATAGAAACATTTAGGACAAACTAATTTGCCTTCATTTTGATATAATTCTCGGTCTGTTTCACAAAAAGGACATTCATCATTTTCAGATGTTTCATGAATATCTTCTGGAACAAAATCATCGTCTACTTTAGACATAACATGATTATAAATATCTAATTTGCTCATCTTTTCTCTTCTAAAATATTTATCCATCAAATATTTCATATTTTCAGTTTCTTTATCTTTATCTTTATCTGTATCTTTATCTGTATCTATATCTTTAGAATCGTATTGGGTTCGATTGTGAATGTTGTGGTGATTATTTTTTTCGATAAATTGATTTTGTTGTTGATTGGCATTTTGATTAGTATTGGTATCATTTATTTCATCATTTTCATTGATCATTAATAATTCATTTTCTGATTGATTATTTTTATAATTATCAAATAAAGAAAAAACATCTTTATTCTTTTTATTAATTTTTTTTATAGGAGTTATATTCGAAGATGTTGAATCACTTTGACTTTGATGATTATCACGATTAATATAATATTGTGTCATTATATGACCAACATCAAGTAAATAATCTTCCTCTAAGCGATTACTTTCTATATCTTTTATTTCCTTTTCAATTGCTTGAATTTTAAGATCTAAGATTCTTTTTTGATCCATCAATTCAAAATGTTCAAAAAAATCATCTTTTTTGGCATCAGCATCTTTTTGAAGTTTTTTGATTTGTTCCTCTAATTTAGAAATTTCTTTTCTCTTTTGTGGTATCGACTTTTGTAACATTTGAAATTTCTTGATTTGTTTTAAATGTATAGCATCCAAAGTCAATCTTTGGTCTTGTACTATTTTATTTTTTGTTTTAACTTTAACAGACATGGGAAAATAAAAAAATAACCCAAAACACACAACAAAATTTTAATATAATAATGATTTTACTAAAAATTCTTTATATCAATATTAAAAATAAAAAAAATATAGAATTAAAATTTATTGGAAAAAAAATAAAAAAGTACATAAATATATCATGACCAATTTGAACCAATGAAAATTTAAATTATTCTAATAAAGAAAAATTAAATTTTTATTACTGCGTTTATTTTTTTTAATATCGATTATAATGAAACATCACTTATAATTTTTTCTAATTGTTCATAATTTTCATTATTATTTTCATTCGATTCTTCATTTATGATATCATCATGTATTGATATTTTTATATGGTTTTTATTAATACTTTCATCTACTTTAGATATTTTTTTTATTATATTATAAAATTCATTTAATTTTTTTTGAGATAAATTAATATCAAAACTACAACTATGATTTATCATTAATTCATTAGTTATATTTTTTTTTAAATAATTTAAATTATCATTATCAATATTAATATATTCAGCATTTGAAATAGCTATATTTAAAATATTTGCTACATTTTTAGGATTTGATGTTATAAAACTATGACCTACATTAATTAATTCATAAACTGGTATCTTTTGATTCATTATTCTAGATAAAATTAATCCTTGATGCGGAGGTGTAATTGTATCTTTTTCACCATAAATAAAACTAATCGGCATTTGTAGGTCTAATAATTTTTGAAACATCGGTTCATTCCAATAAGATTTACCATTTAACCAATTCAATGAAATATAATTACCACACAATCTATAACAATATTTATCATCACTTAATATATGATATAAACGATAATTGTCGATGGATAATTCCATATATTTAAATATTTGTTCAAACATAAAATCACCGATATTTATTTTAGCAAGAAATTTCATTAAATTTTGTATTGGTAATAATTTGAAAAAAACACTCCAGTAAGAACTGTAATTGCTTTGAGTACTTAAAATACCAACTGGATCCATTAATATTAATTTATCTACCAAATTCTGATGTTGTGAAGCAAAAGCAATTGATAAAAATCCACCCAATGAATGCCCGCAAACAATAATTTTATTTTCCGAACCATTTTTACCAATATTTAATTTATAATGTTTAACAAAATTATATAAAAGATTTGAAATTATATTATGTCTTTCTTTTGAAGAAGCATTTTTTAATGAATCTGGAGTAGGTGATAACCCGAAAGAAGGTAAGTCAATCGCAACTATTTTATAATCCTTTACTAAATATTTAATAATAGGTAACCATGCTAAGGAATTACTAGCAACACCATGTATAAATAATAAATATTTTCTATTGTCGTCACTGTGATTATCATCAGGATTCCAACCAAAGAAATTAGAATGGATTTTCCATTTTTCATTAATAACTATTTTATCCTTAAAGTTATAATCTACTTGAATATTATCCCATTTTGAAATTATTTGATATGTTTCATTGCTATTGCTATTGTTATTGTTATCTGAACATAAATGATTCATATATTCATTTATAACTTCTTTTTCTAACAAATCTTTTAATTCTCTTTTATTCAAACTTTTATTTTTTAGTTTTTTATATATTTGATATGTTGTTTCTATTTTATTATCAATTTTATTATCATTTTTATTATCATTTTTATTATCATTTTTATTATAATTATCTTTAATAATATCAGATAAATATATAAATATTGAAGAAACTAATAATATCGGTATTATAACAAATAATATTGTAATAGATGTAACACTTGCTGATAAATAAAATATAGATGAATATAAAAATAAGATAATACTATCAATCATTGTATAAATTATGTATATATATATAAATTAATAATTATATTTTATATTATTATTCAATTATTAAGTTAAAAATGAAATAAAAAATGAAATAAATGTTTTTTAAATTAAGGCTTTTTTGATGGTCCTTTTGATGGTCCACCTCTAGTTGGAGAATCAACTTTTAATATACCTTCAACTTTCTTCATTTGCTCAGTTATTTGAGTTGAAATACTTTTAAAATCTAAATGATTTCTAACTTCACTGTTTAATTTTTTATTTTGTTCAGTAGGTGATAATGTTGTATATTTAGTATCTTTTTCAAGTTGCTCCTTAACAATTGGTTTAAGCTCATTAAATTTAACATCTGCTTTTATTCTTAAATCTTCGATAATTGGTAAAAGTGTCTTTAATGAACTTAATTCTGTATCATATGGTTTAATTTTATCCAAAACTTTTTTAAGTTTATCCCATTTTTCTTCTTTTTCTTTTGGATTCCATGTGTCTCTATATTCAGTGAATTTTTGTTTTAATTCCTCTTTTAATTTTTCTAGTAATTCATTAATACCTGGTGGAATAGATGTTATTTTTGCAGATTGTTTAGCAAATTCAGCCATTTGTTTTACTTTATCAGCATATTCTTTTAGATTTGTTGTTTCTTCTTCTAATGGAACTGTTAAAGCATCTTTCATACCTTCGATTTCTGTAAATCTGTTTCCAATATTATAACCTTTTAATTCTGCTTCACATGTTTCTCTTAATTTATTAAATTTAGATAAAAATGATTTATCGTTCTTTTCGTCAAACTCTTTAGAGTGTATACCTTTGATTTTTTGATTTTCTTCTTTCAATAATTGTTGTAATTCTTGTATTAATTTTAAAATTTCATCTAATTGTGGAGTAGTATAATCTTTTTCACTTGTCATAATTTCTGTAATAATTGATTCATTATCCTTTAACGTTAAATATTCACTAGTTTTAGGCTTCTTTTCATCTGACAAAGTATTAATATATTTAATTAAATTACCAAGTATTTTTCTTATTAGTTCTATATTTCTTGAATTATCTAAATTAGATGTATTAAATAGTTTTTTTAATGGGTTTTTTTCTAAAAATTTAACATCTACAATTTTTTCTTTTTTATCTTTTTTATTTGGTAAAAGATAAGAATTATCATTAATATTATTTAATATGACATCATTTAAAGAAATCGCATTATTTAATTCTGAAAGATTATCACTATGATTACTTGTGCCACCAACTTTAATTGCTTTATAATATTCAACCAGATGTGAAATTAAATTTTTTAAATTATCATCTGTTTTTGTTGTGTCATCTTTATTATATGCTGTAAAAGTAGGTAATACTTTCGCGTACAAGCCAATTAAACCTTGATAACTTGTATTTAAATTAGAAATTTTAGTAACAAATTCAGTAGTAGTAAAACCTTCTAATAATTTTATGAATTCCTCTAATTTTAAGTGATCTTTTATAGAATAATAATAACTAATTATTTTTTTCACCAAGTCTGTATTTTTACTGTTAAAAGCATCTATTTTTCCTTCAGTTTCTTTCTTAAATGATTCAATCTCTGGACGCAGTGTTTCCCAATCGATTGAACCATCAAGTCCGATAATTAGTCTTTCTTGATCAGTTACTAATGATTCAAAAAGGTCTGTAATTTTGCTATTTTTAATTCCAATTAAATTTATTAAATCTTTAATTTCGGTGTCTTTTGTAGTACTTAAAGCTCTTTTTTCATTTTTTGTAGTTTCTAATAATTTTGTTTCATCTTTTTCTTTTTTTGGATCAGCATTGGTAGCTTTTTTAAAATCAATTTCAGAAATAATAGATTCTGTATGTACTGCAATTAATTGTTTATAATCATCATTGTCATCTTTTGGATTTAAAAGTTTAAGGGTATTGGTACAATTTGTTTCCCATTCTACTTTAATAGAATCAATATTACTAGAAATAGTTGAAGAAAATTTTAATATTTCTGGAATAACAATAGCAATCATGTGGTTTGTCTTTAAAACTTCTTCTAAACTTGGGGTACCACTTGATGCGTCTGGTTTTGTTGCTAATGCTACCACAGCAGCCGCCGCTGACTCAGCTTCTCTGTCTTTTTTTTCTGCTAATGCTAATGCTTCTGTGGCTGCCTTAGCTATTCTATCAGCTTCTTCTTTTGCTTTTCTACCAGCCTCTTCTGCTGTTGAAGCAGCAGCACTAGATACTAGTGTTTGACTTGCCAGCTTAGCTTTTAATTCCGCGAGTTCTGCGTTTGTTCTAGCAATATCTGCTTCTGCTTTTAATCTCGCCGCCTCTGCTGCTGCTTTAGCCGAAGCTGCGTCTGCTTTTAATTTATCTACTTCTACTTGTGCTGCTGCTGCTGCTTCTTCTTTAGCTTTTTTAACTTGTGGTTCTAAATTTATTTCAATTCGAGTTGTTTGGTTTGTACCATTTAATGGATAAATTTTTGAAGCTGTATCAGAATCAGGGTTATTTGTAAGATGAACATCTTTTCCCGTATAAGTTGTTAAAATATCTTTATAAGTAATATTACGAATTGCATAACCTTTTTGTGAAGTAATAGAACTTATTGATGGGTTAACGATACTACGAAATGTTTTTGAAAATGTTTGATAATCATTTTTTTTAATATAATATATTGTCGCATTTGGAATTTTTTTTTGGAAAGAACCAGGTGCTTCTAATACAGATGCTAAAAATGAACCTATATCTGGATCACTAGAAGCACTATGTTTTAATACATTAATTTCTGTAATAGGTACAGTTTTTTTTGTAGATTCATTAAATCCAATATCTTCGATTATATCGTCTTTTTGATGTGCTAATGAACCTATTATAATTTGTTCAGGGGTTTTTTGTTTAAATGGTTCTTTTGGTTCTTTTGGTTTTTCACCAGTTTCTTTATTATCTACTGAAGTAGCAGGTTTTGGATTTGGTGTAACTGTTAGAGTTGTTGTTGACATATTTTTATTATTTTAAATTTAATGAAGATTTTTTATATAAACTTTATCCCAATAATTAAAATTAAAATAATAATCTTATTTTTTTCTTTTTATTTTTTTGATTTTTTGTTGGTTTTTTGATTTTTATTTTAAATTTAAATTAAAAAAAAATAGGAATTTAAAATTTCCGATGACTTTTTCAAAAATTTATAGAAAAATAAAAAAAATTAAGATTATTTTTTAAGGGTTAAAATAATAATTAGGATATTCAAAAAAAAGTTCAAAAAATAAAAATATTTAGAAAAAAAAATAAAAAAGTTTAAAAATTTTTTTCTTTTACAATAATAAAATAAATTTAATTTCAAATGTCCGGTGGTCTTATGCAACTTGTCGCCTATGGCGCTCAAGATATCTATCTTACAGGCAACGCTCAAATTACCTTTTTCAAGGTCGTTTACCGTCGCCACACTAACTTCTCAATGGAATCC
>JACCDO011665676.1_pt1 | contig 24311 bp, 24 predicted proteins | sample 7446101 | NCBI WGS metagenome assembly JACCDO01 (sample SAMN15323440, study PRJNA562643) | freshwater metagenome | isolation source: river surface water | place: USA:Blue River Watershed | collected 2017-08-16
TTACCTCCCGATGCGTAGAAGTAAGTAATAGTTGCATCGCTATTTGTAATAAGAAATTGGCCTCCAGTTTGAATAAACAAACCACCTCCAGTTCCATCAGTGTATAATCTTACATCGTAATCGTCAGATTCTGGAGCTTTAAGATCTATATATGCTCCGGAATTTCCACTTATTTCTATTTTTCCAAAACTTCCAGAAGTTTCATTTACAATAAGACTTGATGTCGTAATACTTGAAAATTCTGTAGCTTGTGGAAGAGATTTGATTGTATTATTATAACCTTGATCAAGAATATCAGTGGTGCAGGACGTGAATAAATTATTATCTTCTATAACAACACCATTTACATTTGTTTGTAGCCAAATACCCGTATCATAATCGTTAAAATTATTAAACGTAAGGATAGAGGAGCTATCGTCATTTCCTGATAGCACAATTCCGTTTTTAGCGATTGCTATTATACCAAAAAATGTATTTGAAGTTATAATATTATTTCCTTTCGCCCCAGTTGCATTTAAATTCATATTGATTCCTACATAACTTGTATCGACCCCGTCAGTTGCTTGTGCATATAGCAAATTATTATGAAAACTACATTGTAAAAATCCATATAATTCTATTCCATTTCTGCTGCTATTTATATGCGAAGACGAAACGTCTATAAAAGGCCTTCCTGCTGGGGAAGCAGAGCCATAAACACCGTCTCTACAAGAAACTACTGTGCAAGAATTAATATGAATTCCTTCTATCCATCCGCTGAATCTTATAGCTGTTTCTAAGAAATAAATAGAACAATTTGTAATGTAAATATCTACAGGCGCTCCTCCTGAAATGCCGTTATAATCACCTGTTATTTGAATACCATTTCCAGCTCTATTTCCATTTCGTAATCCGTTTATATAAACGTTATTAAAATGAGAATTAGTGGCATTTTGAAGGTATAACGCATTTCCACTGCCCCACCCACAATCTCCATTTGAACCAGAAATAACTACATTTTGAAAAATAGCTGTTTTTGCAGTGCTGCCTGCTCCTCCAGTCCAACTTGCAGAAACCACGTTTTTTGTAGAATTAGAGTCAGTGAAAAACCCAAAGTCGCTAATAAAAAGTTGAGCAGTATTGTAATAATCTGTTGCATCTCCTCCTGTAAATATAAATGATGCCGTGCTTGACATAATAAACCCAGTATTTTCACCAGCTCCTCTAATAAATACGCTTGAACTTTTTGTCAAATTGCTTGATATAAAGTATTTTTTAGGTGCAAATAGATATCTAATTCCAGAATTAAGAGCATCTTGAACAGCAATTGTGTCATCAGTTAGACCATCTCCGACCGCTCCAAAATAAGATAAATCTACAAAACCATCTCCTTTTATACCAACCGAATCAAAATTACCAGACACTGATAAAACGCTATTGGGTTCTGACGCGGAACCTATTCTTGAATTTCCACTGCTTGATGCATAAAAAAATGTATTTCCAGAATTTCTTACAGAAAAGTCTGAAGCGTCTGTTATATAAATCGACCCCCCAGTTCCAGATGAAATCAGTCTCATATCATAATCATCTGTATATGGAGATTTAAGATCTATATAAGCTCCAGAACTTCCTCCCATTTCAAGGCGAGCATATCCAGCAGGGCTTTCTATATATAAATTTTCAGTATTGATATTTGGAATAGTTGCTCCGGTAGTTTCAACTAAATTTTGAGAAGTAATATTAACAACTGTAAGAGTTCCACCAACTATTAAATCATTTAAAACTTCAATGTTATTTGCATAAATAGTTTTAGCTACACCTAATCCTCCGCTTAAAACAACAGAGCCGGTCGAAACATTTACAGAATCCGATGTTGAATAAAAAAGAGTTTCGTTCCCAGAAAAATCTATAAACGGAGTCATTGTTGTATTAATAGCCGTCGGAAAATGATACAGTGTTATAGGAGTAGTTGAAACAGAAGCTAATCCTATACCACCCCCTCCGACTAAACTTGCATTGGCAATCATTAATCGATTAGTAGTTTTTTGAGTATAAATGCTCGAGTAAAATTCTCCGTCTTCTCTTTCAAACATTATTTGACCAAGCAAATTACCAGTGGAATTATCAATATACCCTAATCCTAAACCTGCATTATATCTTATTGTTTGATTGCTCCCAGCCAAAACATTGCCTTTAATATATAAATTTGCAGCTTTATTTGTCGTAACGTTAAGATTTTGAGCTGCTAATGTAGGGCGCGCTATATAATTTCCATACCAAGATTGAACAGAGCTTGTCGAGTTATTGACATTATCTGTATATATAGAAGGTAAAATTGTTAATAAAGCGCCAGAAGTTTGTCTAATATTACCAGAAGTATTACAAATTAAACTAAATTTATTATTTACTACAACATTACTTAAAGTAGAATTAGAAGAAACTAAATTAGATACAGACAAGTTATTAGCATTTAAATTAGGAGCTGTTAAATTATTAGAATAAAAATTTGAAATAGTAGATGTAGTTGCATTAAATGTTCCATTAACTGAAAGCGTAGCGTCTGGAACGCTTGTATTAATACCAATATTACCTCCAGATGCATAAAAATAAGTAATTACATTGTCTGTGATTTGAAAATTACCAGAAGTTTGAATAACCAAGGCTCCTCCTATACCTGATGTAATTAAACGTATATCGTAATCATCGGAACTTGGTACTTTAAGATCTATATATGCTCCAGAACTTCCTCCTACTTCAATGCTGGCGTACCCAAAATCATTTGATAAAACTAAATTTTGCCCAGTAGCATTTGTAAAAGTTAAATTTGGAAAAGTTGCATTAGCGACATTCAAATTTGAAACACTGGCGTCGTTAATATTTGTATTTGAAATAGTAGCCGTTGAAAAAAATACTCCTCCTACGCTCGAGTTTGAAATTATTACATTATCAAGAGTAGCGTTTATTAAAACATTATTTTGAATTGTAGAATTATCTACAACAGCGTTTGTAATATAAACAGAATCTTCTGTTGTATTTGTTATATATCCTCCTAAAATTAAAGCATTGTTTGAAACTGTAATTGAATCTACAAGTATATCTGCAGAACTTATACTACCAGAACTAATATTATATGAATTTACACTTTGTGATGTTAAATCATTTGTTAAAATGGTTTGAGAAGTTAAATTTGTTATAACCGAATCTGATGCGAATAAATTCTGCGCGGTTGAATATCCGATTAATAAATTTTGAGAAGTTAAATTAGTAATAGAAGCGTTAGTAGATAAAATATTGTTTAATGTAGAATTATTTGATTCCAAATTACTTGAGCTTATATTTGTAGAAAAAAGATTGTTTAATGAAATATTATTTGAAATTATATTCGCAGAACTAAAAGCATTTATACTTATGTTTGATACCGATAAATTTGTAATACTCGAATCCATACTGTAAAATGAATTGTTTGTTAAATTTGTAATATGCGAATCTGTATTGTAAAAAGAATCAGTTGATAAATTTGTAAAATCAGCATCCGTTATAGCTAATGTATTAACGTTCATAGTTCCTGAAATAGTTAAATTAGAAATAGTAGTATCTGTTAATGTAGAAGTTCCATCTATAATTAAATCTTTTTTTATATAAACCCCGCCGGACACCATTAAAGCCGAAGAAGTGCTTCCGAGCACAGAATTTGTGGTATTTGAAATTAAAACAGGAACAAGAGAAGCTAATTTAGTAGAATCATAATCTAAATTTTGAGCAGACAATATACTACTACCTCCATTGTAATATAACAATTTGTTTGAAGAAAATGTTGTAGTTCCAGTTCCACCATAAGGCAATGCGATAACATTAGCGTTCCAGGTTCCAGAATTAATAGATCCTAAACCTGTAACGTGACTTAAATTAGCATTAACGTTTAAAGTAGTGCCTACTAAATTTAAACCGGTTCCTGCAGATAAAATACTCGAAGCAACTAGAGAATCAACATAAGCTTTATTAGCAGCGTCATTTGGAGCCTCTGGTGTAGCAACTGAAGTTAATCTTTTATTGTTATTATCTATAAAATTTAAAACTTCAAGTCCTCCAAAAATTTTTGTAACATTTTTTGATTGAGACATTATTATTATTAATAAGTAAAATAATAATTACTAAAAAGAACCTAAATCAATATTATACTTTATTTCCATATACTTTCTTGATTGAACCAAAGATTTATTTACAATATCTCTTAATATACTATACTGTGTTTTCAGTATGAGGTTTAAATCAGAAGGAGTATTAACTCCAATTTGCGTTTTCAAGTTGTCTTCATAATTTTGTAAAAGTTTATACGCAACGTCTATATTTGATAAATAATTTCTAATAATTTCTTCATAACTCTCGCATTTAGTCTCTATTTTACAATACTCCTTTTTCATATCATTCATACTTTGTATTATAGTGTTTTCTTTATGTTCTTCTTTTAATGTTTTTAATTCTAAATTTAAAAGCTCTATTCTAATTTTTAAGATATTGATTTCATTTATAGCATTATTTCTCTCAAGAACTACTAATTCATAATCTTCATCTACTGAGTTGCTATATTCTTCTTCGTGCATTTAATATTTATAACTTAAAATAAAAATGAATAAATTATAAAAGAAACAGATTCTAATTGTATCGCCGTTGAAAATGAACAGTTACTCTGAATTGTCAAAAATGCTTAGTTCTTCCGAAATAGTTGATTTTAATGCGCACGGAATTGATGTCAAGTATCAAGGTGATTTGGTTATTTATTCTACAAAAAAAGAAGTTTGTGAAAGTGGTTGTGAATTAACAGAGTTGCAAAACGAATGTAATGGAGTTATCATTTCAAAAGAAACTGGTGGTATAGTAGCAGGGTGTCAAAAAAAATTTTATAAACTTTTAAACCAAGAACATTTTGAAGAATTGTGTAAAAAACACGATGGTCAAACTCCTGAATTTGAATATTGCGAAGACGGAACTGTTATAAGACTTTATAATTACAAAAACGAATGGAAAACAGCTACTACAAGATGTATCGATGCAAAAAATAGTTATTGGAGTTCCAATAAAACATTTGATGAAATGTTTTTCTCTATTTTTGACAGTTCTGATTTAAATATTCTTGATAAAAGTTTTACTTATATTTTTATTTTGCTAAGCCCAGAAAACAGAATTGTGGTTGAACATAAAAAAAGCGAATTAGTGTTTGTGTGTAAAATTAAAAACGAATATAACGAAGCAAATTATTATTCGGATTATTTGCTTTCCAAAAAATATGATAGTGTTAAAAGAATAATTCCTAAAGAAAACGAATTCTTAGAACTTGAAAGTCTTTTTGATTACAGTAAAAAAGGAATTATTGTGATTTTTGGTGACAAGTATTATCAATATAATTTTAAATTTTATGATTTTGTAAAAGATATTAGAGGAAATGTTCCAAGAATTAAAGATAGGTATATTGAATTAATCAACGACGCTTATTATAAGAATCTTTTGAGAGTTTATTTTGAAGAACACACTTCAGTTTTTGATAGCGTAGAAAATTCTATTGAAATGGTTGTCAAACAAATCCATTCTTTGTATATAAAAAGTCATGTAAAACACAATATTAAAATTATGCCTGCTCATAAATATTACAGAACTCTTATTCAATTACACGCTACTTATAAAAAAATGGGGCATGTTATAACTGAAAATATTGTAGAACAAAAAGTAAAATCTCTTCCATTTAAAATACTTAAAAGATTTATTGAGAGTACTTTTTATATATAAAAATGACCTGCATTATAATTGAAAATATTGTAAAACAAAAAGTAAAATCTCTTCCATTTAAAATATTTAAAAAAAATTATTGAGAATACAGGGCGCGAGTATTGATATCACTTCTTGATTTTTCAAGAGTAGTGACTTTAAAAATAAATAAATTCTGATAAGCTTTAGTTAATGTAGAATCTCCTCCAAATTCAAAAGGAAGCCCGTCGGAGTCACAAATTCTAATACTTAATCTGCTCAAAGAAGCCCTTGGAGTTTTGTATTCAAGTATCACATTCTCGTAATCACTTTTATTAACATTTACAAATGCTCCACTTGAAGCAGGAATGCTTAATTGTATAATAGAAAATGCTTTTGAAATATTGTTATCGTTTGAAGAAATAAAAGAATCAAGTTCGTCAATTTGAAGTAAAAGATAAGGTTCTAAAAGAACACTGTTTTGATCTGGAATAACAGCTTGTATAAGCTCTATTCTAACAATATTTTTATATTCTTTTTGAAGTTGAATTGTATATCTATTTGATTTTGGAAAGATAGAGACGTCTCTATCTTTCGATGATACTGTAAAATAATCAACGCGTTCATTGTAAGATATGTTTTTTTCATATATCACACTTTTTTCTTCATTGAATCGTTTAGAATAAGCGTCAGTGTAATTATTTGTAGAGGCAATGTTATCAAAATAATTTCTCGGTGTCGCCATTATAATTATAATTGTAAATTAAAAAAAAAATAGAGAAAAAACAAATAGCGTCTATAATTAATAGATGATTAATAGAATTAAAAAATTTAACCATTTAAAAAAAATTAAAATAACCAATGACGTGATTGTCAAACAAAATCCTAATTTTTATATTACTAAAAATTCATCAAATGGTCTTTATAAAATTTATCCGAATTTTGAATATGATATTTGTATTTATAGTTGTAAATATAAAGATTTAGACAATTTTTTAGAAAATATTTCAGACTCCAGTTTTGATTTTGTTATTTATAAATATAATTATACCAACTTTTCAGACTGCATTGTATTTACAGATTATAATATACATAACGTCTCTCAGGTTGATGGTTTAATTATGAATAAAATGTATAATTATTTATTAGAAAAAATAGAACACCTTGTATTTTTAACAAAAATTAAAGAAAGAGGTAATTTAGACAATAAAGTCAAACATATAACTAAAATTATAAATCAATATTCTTCTTTTTTACCTCCTAATTTTTATATAGAAAAATGAATAAATATTAAATTGTAATAAATCAATAAAATGCCTAATTTTTACTACAGGTGTTATTATATTAGAGAATTTGGAGCAAGATTGGACAATAAACGTGTTAAAACTAAGCAGACAGAAATGGACAAAAATAAAATTATAAATGAAAAGAAAGATTATTTTTGTTCGTTTTTGTTTATTATGTAATAAATTGAAATTATATTAAAATTATTATAAATTACAATGTCTGTAGAAGAACATTATGATTTAAAACGAGAATACAACAGAAATGAAAGAGCTTTATCAAAAACTTTTCATCTAAATAGTTATAATAATTGGGTAAAAGCATTTGTTTTCAATATGTATGCAAAAAGTGGTGATAAAATATTGGATCTTTGTTGTGGAAAAGGCGGTGATTTATTAAAATGGAAAAATTTGAATGTGGCTAAAATAGTTGGTTTTGATTTATCAGGTGTTTCCATAGAACAAGCTAATGATAGAGCGAGAAAATTAAAAATAAAAAATGCAGAATTTTACAAAAGCGATTTAAGCTGTGAAAAAATACATTTATCTGAGAAATTTGATATAGTGAGTGTCCAATTTGCACTTCATTATTTTTTTAAAAACGAATTTTGTATAACAAATATTTTTGAAACAATTAAAAGTAATATAAAAACAGGTGGATATATTATATGTTCTTTTCCAGATTACGAGATTGTTTCTAAACACAAGTCGTTTAAAAATAGTATTTGTTCTTATAATTTTTTAAACGAAAACGAATATTTTTTTACATTAAATGATGCAATTAATTGCTCAGAGTATGTTATAAAAAGATGTTCTTTGAATGCCTTATTAAAACAACACGAATTAGAATTAGTTTTTGAAAAAAATTTTAAAGATTTTTATGAAGAAAGAAATAAAAGTAATTTATTTGACAAAATGAAAGTTTCTATCAATGATGCAAAAGATATGGATGATTACTGGGAAGTGATAAATTTTTACAAAATGTGTGTTTTCAAAAGTTTATAAAATGAAATTTTATCAAAATTGGGTAAAATTTCATTATGGCTAAGATTTCTAATTTATCTAAAAGTTTAAAATCTTTTTTTAAAATTTCTCGCAAAAAGGAGTTGATTAAAAAAAATAATTTTAAAGAGTCTGTAAATCAAGAATATAGTTGTAAAAGCAGCGAAGATGAAGATACAAACGATAGTATTTATACTGATATTTATGATTACTATGGAGGCCACGAAGACCACGAAGACTACGAAGACCACGAAGACTACGAAGAATATTCTTCTGAATTTGGAGATTATGATTGTATAAAACCATTTGATTATAATTTGGAGACAGAAATGAAACTACTTTACTCTAATTGTCTAAATACTTTGGATTATGATATGAAAAATTTATATATAAAATATTTTTTTGAACAAAATGTTAAATTTATGAGACCAGATATTTTAATTTCTGATGGTAATAACAAAGACACTCTTGAAAGTTTATATTTATTATATTCTCAAAAATTGATAGCTTTATTTTTATTAAACAAAAATTGAAAAAAATGTAAAATTATAAATAGAATTATGCAAACTCCTCCAGAAATTGATGAAAGACTTCCTCCAACTCCAGATTTTAACGATCCTCCCCAAACTCGTTTAGACACCCCTGTTCCTGTAACAGATTATGAAACTTTAAAGTGCTCTATTTGTTTAGACATTTATAGCATTCCTCATATTTTAGAATGTGGTCATAGTTATTGCTTTTTATGCTTATGGAGTTGGCTTGGTATAAATAAGAAATGTCCAGAATGTAGAATTCCTGTTATGAATAAACCTATAAGAAATTTAGCACTGGAAAATACAATAGAAGCTATTTATGGAATACCTGAAAGAATAAGAATTGAAAAACGAATTTATACAGATTCTAATAGATCATTTTTATGGCATAAAAGATATTATGAAATGGTAAGCACTCCTATTTCTATTTCTTACGGTCCTATATATTATTATCAAGATTAATTAATTAGTTATTTAAAAATTTAATAAATAATTAATAAAGTTAAAGTAAATGGATATCATCAAGAGCGGAAATGCGAGATTCACTGTTTTTCCTATTAAATATGAAAATTTATGGAAATTCTACAAAACTCATTTGAGCACTTTTTGGACCGTTGAAGAAGTTTCTTTGGTATCGGACATTGAAGATTGGAATTATAAATTAAACGAAAATGAAAGATTTTTTATCAAAAACATTTTAGCATTTTTTGCTTCAAGCGATGGTATTGTAAATGAAAATCTTGTTATTAATTTTTACAATGAAATTGAAATTCCAGAAGTCCGCAACTTTTATTCTGTTCAAATAATGATTGAAGCTATTCATAACGAAATGTATTCTTTAATGATTGATACTTATATCAATAAACGAGAAGAAAAAGACAAATTGTTTAATGCTATAGATAACGTTGAACCTATTAAAAAAAAAGCAGAATGGGTTTTTAAATGGATGAATGGAGAACAATCGTTTGTGCAAAGATTGCTTGCTTTTATTTGCGTTGAAGGAATCTTTTTTTCTGGTAGTTTTTGCGCAATTTACTGGTTAAAAAACAGAGGTCTTATGAACGGATTATCTACAGCAAACGAATTTATAGCCCGAGATGAAAATCTTCATGCTGAATTTGCAATTGAATTATATAAAACTGTAGGAATAAAATTAGACCAAGCAATTGTTCATTCTATTTTCAAAGAAGCAATTGAAATAGAATCAGAATTTATAACATCTTCTTTACCTGTATCTTTACTCGGAATGAATTGTATATTGATGAATCAGTATATAAAATATGTAGCTGACAGATGGCTTGTAATGCTCGGGTATTCTAAAATATGGAGTGTGGAAAACCCTTTTTCGTTTATGGAACTTTTAAGCGCTAATACAAAGACAAACTTTTTTGAGCATAGAGTAGCCGAATATTCAAGAGCTCACGTTGGGACTAAACCGGAAGATTCAACTTTGACTTTTGACGAAGATGTTGATTTTTAATTTTTTTTAATAGTATCTATTTCTAAACTAATACCATAAGCATTGTGTATAGACCAAGCATTTTTAACTTTTAATAAAACCTCGTCATAAGAACATCTTGTATTTGGAAAATTAAATTTTTCCGGAGAGTTTTCAAAATAAAATTTTGTTGTTTTAGAAATTTTACATTTAACAAACAAAGGAGTGGAATCGGACTTTTGGTAATACAAAGAATTTAATTTAGGTTCAAGAACTGAATCATCCACTAAATTTTTGTAAATATACTCGTTTTGTTTTTTAAGATGATTTTTAGTTTGAAAGTCATCTATAACAAACGATACGCTTCTTGTTTTAAAATCAACCCATGAAACTTTTGGATTTTTAAGTTTTATATAAATATCTTCTGAAGGAAAATAATTATAATATCCTTCTCGCTGCTGGGATTTCTTTAAAAACGTTACCATTTATAAATAAAATTAAAACTTATTTTATTTATAAATTTCTAACTTGTGGAATATATTCGTGAGCAAGAGAGTATCCTATTTCTTCAGATGCTTTATTCTGACTCATTTCGCCACTCTGAATTTTTAATACAAGTTCAAGCATTTTATCTAATTTTTGTTCATCAAAATTTTTAGAATGAAGAATCATATCAAACAATCCTTTTGATGTTTTATACAAAACAGAATACTTTCTTTTAAACTGGGATTCGTCTAAGAGTTTTTCTTTAACATCTTTAAGCATTCCTATAGCTTGTTTTTTAACAAGTTTAACATCAGTATCTCCTATATTCCCAGACATTTACAATTACATATTAAATCAAAAATGAAAATATTACGAATTATATCTTAAAAAAATGCAGGGTTTGATAGATAATATAAATTTATTAGAACATAAAGAACTTGTTCATATTTTTAATATATTAAAAACTAATAATATAGAATACACTAAAAATAGCAATGGTGTATTTTTTAATTTGCAAAATATAGATAAAAATGTATTCCAAAAGCTTTCGGATTGTGTGAATATTATTATAAATAGTAGAAAAAAGATTATTTCTTTGGACAAAGCACGAGAGGCAGAGATAAATTATTACAAATCTCTCCTTGAGCATAAAATAAAAGAAAATGTTGCTTTGAAAAATCAAAATTCTATTGATCAATACATTATAAAAGATTCGGGTTATTACCCTTTTAATTATATAGTAAAAAAGGTGTGTAGAGAAAATATATATTCCGAAGACGAATTAAAAAAAGTAGATGAAAATATTAAATTTGCATTAAAAAATTCTAAATTAATGATAAAATGTAACAATATAACTAAAAAATATAAATGGAAAGTTTATAATACATCTTCTAATAAAAATAACACCCGGAGTTATGAAGAAGGAAGCACCGATAATGTAAATGATGATGTTGGAGACGAACTTGAAGAAAGTTATGATGATACAAAAGATTCTGGGAACCCAGACGACTATGAAGACGCAGATGTTGATGACGATCTTAAAACAGAGTTAGAAAAGGATGATGATGAATCTTATAGTAAAAGCGATATTGATGACGACAATGCTAACGATGATGAAATCTTGGATTTAGAAAATGAAAAAGAAGATGTGAATAATATTTCAACTGGCAATATCATTTTTGAAAAAGAAGTTTTGAATGACTCTGATCAGCAGCGAATTAAATATGTCAGTTTATTGAAAGAACAAGGATATGCCTTTGATCATAAATACTGGTATTTTCCAGTTAAAATTCAAACAAAATTAAAATAACTGCTAATAATAATGAATACAAAATACTGGGGTCCAAAAGCGTGGGATTTTTTATTTACAAGTGTTTTAGGAGCTTATCCTGAAAATATTGTAAATGGTAATAAAGAACACCTTAAAACGAAAAAATCATTTAGATTAATGCTAACAGGTTTGCAAGATACTATGCCTTGTATATTTTGCAGAAATTCGTTTAAAATATTTATTAAAGAATTGCCTATAGATTCTTTTTTAAAATCAAGAAAAGATTTATGTTATTGGTTATACCTTATGAAAGAAAAAGTTAATAAAAAATTGTTAGGTCAAGAAACAAAAGTTTATGTCGAAGAAAAAGCCAAGCTTAAACATAAATTAATAAAATCTGGAGAATTTTCTGATAAACTATACGAATCTTTGAAAAGAGATTTAAAAAAAAAGATTATTTGCACAGTAAAATCTCCGCCATTTGAAAAGGTTTTGGAACATTATGAAAAGAACAGAGCTGGGTGTTCTTTAAAAACACTTTCTTGTTCAAGAACTGTTGCTCAAAACAAAAATACCTAATCCATTCCACCAAGTCCATTTTCCTTTATGTTCTGGCATAGATTCCAAAGATTCTTTTTCTAATATGATTTCGTGTCTAAACACAACATCAAATTTATTTTCTCGCATCCATTCGAAAACGCTATCTCGCGTTTCGTACCAGTTCCAATCTTCTACTATTAAAATAAACTCTGAAGTATCAAGGTATTCTTTATAAAAATTTAAAAGTTTAATACTTTCTACAATTTCTGGTTTCATACTGTGACATACGAAAACATTAAACTTTCCATGTTTTTCTATAAACTTGTTTAATTTTTTATGTACTATGGGGTCGGAAACATCTCGTTCTATACAATACATATATTTTGACAAAAATTCACCCCCTGTTTTATGTGTTTTTAAATAGTCAAGGTTCTTGTCTATAAAAACAGCATTTGTATTGTTTTTATAACAAGCTGCCAATCCAGCAGCTCCTGTAAAACATCCTGTTTCCAAATAATTACATGGAGTCATTTCGCATAAATTATTAAGAAAATGTTTGGTTTTAAGACCGGTGTAACCAGGGTGTTCCAACAACGCTTCATTAAGTTTAGAAATTCCTTTGTCATCATTTGCGTTTTCAAGGGCTTCATAAATTTTATTTACGAGCTTGAAATTCTTCTTGTTTTCACCGAGTTTTTTAAATTTGTCAAAAGTTAGATAATCAGAATCGAGCATTTAAAATTACTAATATAATTTTTTAATTATTTTTTAACGATGTTTTGAAGCTTATTGTCTAAATTGTTTATCTTATAATCTCTTTCATTCAATAACGCGCTGCTGTCTTCTAATAATTTATTCTGACTATTTATCTCTTTACCCATTAATACAGCAATGTTTTTCATATTACGCACATTTTTATATAAATCTTCTAACATATCGTCGTTTTTTGTAAAAGAGTCTTCTTTATTGTATTCAGATAACCTTTTTGAATAAAATACTTGATTCTGATATTTTGGTTGTATCGAAATAGGTTCCGTTGGAACTTCTACTAATAAATCACCTTTGAGTTCTGGAAAAAGATGAACTATCATACCATTGTTTTTAATTTTTGAAAAATAAATGTTTAAATCTTTTCTTCGCTGTTCCAATGCTGCTTTTGTTAAAAAAAATATTTTTGGAGGAAATGTTTCTAAAAACAAATATTTTTGAACTAAAGTTTTGTGTAATTCTAATAATTCCGAGTATCGTTTTTTAAATACTTTTGATTTATCTCGCGTATTCACTATTATATAAAAATAAATAATACCGTCTTTAAATTCCGTAGTCGGAACAGTTATGTTTTTAACTTTATATTCTCCTTGATTCATTATACAAACTGTAAAAAAAATGAATTTTGTATAATTCGTATATTATTTATACAATAAGTATAATAAAATGTCGGCACCTATGAAAATCAAAAATCTTGACTTGTCCAATGTCACCTTCTCTGATGTAAAACTTGATAGCCACGGTAGAAAAATGATTTATGTTAATTATAACGGTGGAAAAATTTTGCTCCAAACTCCTAAAATGTATGTTCCAAATGGTATGAAAAGATGGAGAAAGAAGGATGCGGTAGATAACAAGGATGATTCTTTTGAAATGGAATTGTCTTTCAGAACTTCTACAGACGATGAAAACAATTCTTCTGAAATTAAAATGTTTGAATCTAAAATGAACACTTTGGATGAAATGGTAAAAAATCAAATTATAAAGAATTCAAAGGAATGGCTTGGAAAACAAAAGGTTACTATGGAACTTGTAGAAAATGCTTTTTATTCTCCAGTTGTAAAAATTCCAGTCGATAAAGACGGTAATGTCTTGGAGTATCCTAATAGAATCAAGGTAAAACTTGATAGAGAGCGCAAGGGTGATGATTTCACTGGAAATTTTGTTTCTAATAAAAAGTATAACACAAAGGTTCTCGCGTTTGATAGTTCAAAAACTCAGTTGGAGTTTAATGAATCTAATTTTGAATCGGTCGTTCCAAAGAATTCTCAAGTTGTTTGTCTTTTGGAGCTTGTTTATATTAGCATTTCAACTAAAGTTTCTGTTAAATGGAAGGTTTCTCAATTGAAGGTATTCCGTAATATGAATATTATTGATGGATACACTTTCTTGGATGAAGACCAGCCGGAAGAACTTCATGATACTAATGGAAACAATCACGAAGTGGAAGACGAAGTTGTAGAATTTACAGAAGAAGAAATCTGTCCAAATCCAGATTTTGAAGAATCGCCTTCTTCAAAGCCTAAAAAATCTAAAAAATAAATTATTATTGTTTAATTGAATTGTAATATTCTTCAAGTGATTTATCAAAATTTATACTTTTTCCAAAAAAAAATGCTTCTGGTCTTTTCTTTAATATAAAAACATAAGCCTCTTCAGGGCTTAAATTTTTATATTTTACAAGGTATGCTGCTATGGCTATGCAGGAACGCTCTCTTCCTGCTACGCAATGAACTAATACAGGCTGTCTTTGAATAACAGCGTGTTTGTGAATAAATTCAACCGCGGCTGGTAAAAATCTTGTCATTAAATTTATATCAACTTGTTTTAAACTATCATCTACTGGTATTCTCATATATTCTACATTATGATTTATAAAATAATTTGGAATGTCAATGTCTTTTGTGCAATTCAAAACAGCCTTTATTCCTTTTTTAACAAATAATTCTTTATTTTTCGCAGATTTATAATTACCGAGATATATATTTGAACAGATTTTATTATATTGATCTAACTCTTTGTCTTCGTCTTTTTCTTTTATTACTCCTCTTTTTATAGGAGAATGTTTTTCTAAATAAGTTTGGAGATACTTCTTGCTATTATCCTTTCCCATTTAAAATTACTAAATAAATAAAATATTGTATATTAATCGCAAAATAACAGATTATTCGGTTTGTGTAAAAACACTGTTTGTTTTAGAAGGGACTTGGGGTGGCGTTTCTAATTTTTCTTGCAAAGATTCGTAATCTGATTTTAATCTATTTGCTAAATCAAATATTTCTTTAATATCGTTTTTTAAATGATTTGGGATAAAAGTTTTATATTGTTTTAATTTATGCAAAGCTGTTTCTATAATTTTTTTTTCTTCATCTAACCATCGTTTAGATAAAAGTATTTTGGCAGAATCTTCCATAACTATTGTTTATTCTTCTTATTTGTATATTCTAACATTTTATTTATATTTTTATACTGCGCTATGAAAAATAAGAGTTCGTTTATCAATGATTCTAATAATTTATTAGAAGCGATTACTAATGTTATAAAAAAATCGTTTAGATTATATATATAGCACAATATCAAAATAAAAGCAATTAAGAATTTTTTAACGAACAAAGATGATGATAAAAATAATAAAGCTACAAAAACTTCAGTGTTAATTGACAAATCTTTATTGAGATTAATTGTTGAATCGGAAAAGATTGGTAAAATTAAATACTGTAAAAAGGCTACTGTTCCCCACAAAGAAAAAAACTTGTAAAGATTATATAAAAAGGATACCTTGAAAGGATAATCTGTTTTCATATTTAAAAAAGTTAAAGAAACAATCGCGTTTGAAAATTCTATTTTTTGGAGTTCCATCCATCTTTTTTCTTTAATAATAATATTTATTATATAAATACATTCATCCGAATTTAAAGTATTATATTTATAACCAGTGTTTGTGTAATATGCCCATTTTACAGCTTTATAATAATAATATGTGTTTTTTAAACTTTTTAATAAATTAAACAGTAAAATGAAAAGAATGTTGTAAAATATATTTTCTATAAATTTAAAATTGATAATGTTGTAAAGTATAAAAATATTGTAATTATTAATTCTACTTATTTTTTGATCTGAATTTTCAATAAAATAAATTATAAATTTTGATAAATTATACTTTATAAACATTTCTCTAAAGTCCATAAAAAATTTAATATATTTATAAATTCCTTTTGTAATATAATTTTGAACAGTCGGAATGGATAAAAATCCAAGTATAAAATTGTAATTTGTAAAAGGATTTAGAAGAGATATAGAATGAATAGCATAGTAAAGTATCATTCTATCGATAAAAGTTAGTCTATAAATAGTTTCATATTCGTTTAAAATTTTGTATAAATTTTTTCCGGAATGATTTATATTTGATACTGTAAAAGCCCAAGCGCATATTAGACCATCAAACAATGATAGTATAGAAAATGGATTTTGATAAAAAAACATTCAGATAAACTTGTTGATTAATATCTTTTATAATAAAATTTTATTTCATCTAACGCTTAAAATAAAAATTTTTTTTTAATATATTAATAATGAATATTTTGTATAGCTCTCTTAAAAATTATGAAAATGTATTTTTTGATCTAATGACAAAATATTTAGACAATTGTTTTAAATTCAATCATATTGTTTATATGGATTCAGAAGACGATTCTGAAGATAATTTTTTGATTTATAAATACAGGCTTGTTCAAGAAGAAGTTTTAAAAATACCAAAATGGTCAAAAGAAACCTGTAAAAAAAAGTATGATTTATTTTTAAATTATGCCAAAGATAAAGATGTTCAAGTAGAATTTTTATTCAATGATATACTTGCATTATTTCAAACTATTTTGGAATTTGATGATTCTAAAACAAAATTTACTCTTAAAATATTTTGGTATAAATGTTTAAGATTTTTTGGTAAAAAATATTATTATGAACCAAAGTTAATTTTTGAAGATCGAAAAATTAGATTAGAAGATATACAATCTACCGTCGTTAAAATATTTTACAATTTTATAGATATTCCAGAAGATAAATCTCTTGATTTTTATAATTCTGAACAAAACAAAAATAGTAGCGCACGCTTATCGCAAAAAACTTTAGAAAGCTGTAAAGAGAATATAGATTATATAAATTCCGAAGATTTTGAAGGCGAAGTTTATAAAAAAGATGTTAAAAGCGTAATAATTTGAATATTAAAATATTTATAATTATTAATGAACTTTATCAACTATCATCTTTTTGTTGTAATATTTACACTGTTTTGCTTTTTTATAAATAGGAATAAAGAACAGTATGATGAAACAAAGACAAAAGATGTATATGTAATAATAATTATACCTTCAATTTTATACAGTTTGCGATATATCTATACAAATTATCAAATTAAAACTGAACCCCAAATAGTAAATAAATATGCTGATATAAAATTATTAACACATTCATACCCTTCTTCTCCTGTGGAAACGAGTTCTTTTATTTTTTAATTAAATTTAAATAATTTAATTAATAATATTAACAATGTCTTATTACTCAGATTCTCCAGATATACTTTCTAAATACGAATTTAGAAATAAACCTCCTGTAAATTTTGTATATCAAACTCCGAGGCAAATTTTATTAAAAAATTTTATATCTTTAAACACGATTTATGATAATATACTTCTTTTTCATTCTTTAGGAACAGGTAAAACTTGCACTGCTATAAGTATAGCTGAAGGGTTTAAAGAATATCTTACAGATATGAATAGAAGTATAATTATTTTTACAAAAAATACAAATATAGAAAAAAATTTCAAGAATGAAATTTTATCAAAATGTACAGGAAACGAATATTTAAATGACGCAGAAGACGAAGACAGCTCACCTGCAAAATTAATTAGAAAAATACATAAAACTTACAAGTTTATAACATACGGTACTTTTACAAACAAGGTTAATAGCGGAAAATGGGATTATAATTTTAACAATTCTGTTATTATTATAGATGAAGTTCATAATGTCACAAACAATGATGTTTATTTATCTTTAAAAAAAGTTTTAGAAAAATGTTATAATTACAGACTTGTATTATTAACAGCTACACCAGTTTATGATAATCCAAGAGAAATTATTGAAATTTCTAATCTATTAAATTTGAATGATGATAAAAATATATTACCTATAAGAGGAGAAGCGTTTCGAGGAGAAACTCCTATACTTTATAAGACAAAAGGTGATAAAAAAAATAGATTGATAAGAACACCTGTTATTGAACTTACAAAATATGGAGAAGATATGCTTAGAAAAACTCTTTCGGGGAAAGTTAGTTATCTTACAATAGATCCAACTTCCCATCCAGAAAAAATAGAAATGGGAGAATACATTGATAAAAATTCTCATTTAAAAATTATCCCTTGTGAAATGAGTTCGTATCAATTGGGTATTTACAAGACTTCAATAGCATTGGACACTACAACAGATGACGAACTTGGTGTTGGAAATGCTTTGTATAAAAATTCAAATGACGCCTCAACTATGACATATCCTCAAAATTATACTGGTAAAGACGGGTTTAATCTTGTATTTAATAAACGAGGGGAAATTAAATCTGAATTTAAAGATGAGATTACCAATCATCTCCAAAAATATTCAAGTAAATTATTTAATTTGTTGGAAAATATTGAAAAATATGAAGGAACTCATTTTATTTATTCTAATTACGTAAATTTTGGAGGAGTAAATTTAGTTAAAAATATATTAACTAACAAAGGATATTCGGAATATAGTAGATCTTGTAATAATATTGGAAAATGTTTTATATCATATGATGACTCTAAAAGTATAGGGTCAAGAGAAAGGTTGAGAGATATATTTAACCACTCTGATAATAAAAACGGAGATACAATAAAAATTCTTATAGGCTCCCCAGCCGTATCAGAAGGAATTACGTTTAAGAATATAAGAAATGTTCATATTTTAGAACCCTTTTGGAATTTGAGTAGAATTAATCAAATTGTTGGACGAGCTGTTAGAAGTCATTCTCACGATGATTTGCCTAAAGAAAATAGATTTGTAAAAGTTTTTAAATATTGTAGTATAGGAGATGACGACAGTGTGTTTTATATAGATAAAGTGAAATACATTTTATCAGAAGATAAAGATATTAATAACAAAAAAATAGAAAGGTTAATGAAAGAAGTAGCATTTGATTGCGAATACAATGTTAATAGAGAATTGAAAGGAAAAGATAATACCCCAGAATGTGATTATTCTACTTGTAAATATACTTGTTCTGCTCCTAAAAGCCCTGAAATTAAAAATAAAGATACTTACAAAATGTTTTTATCTTTTTTTGAAAATTATGATATACAATATGTGAATGGAGAAATAAGAAATTTATTCAAAGAATATTTTATCTGGGATTTGAAAACAATTATAAAAAAAATTAGAGAAAGTATTAATGTTAAAAATGCAATATCAGACGAAGTTGTTTATTACTGTTTAGATTCTTTTGTTGAAAATAAAAATGTTTTAGAAGACGTCTATGGAAGAGAAGGCTACTTAATTAAACGTGGAGATTATTTTATTTTTAATCCGGAAGGTATAGACGTTCAATCAAGTTTTTATACAAAAGTTATAAATTTTAAAAAATATATTAATAAATATGATTCCGTAAAGAATTATATTGAGAAGAAGAAGGGTTTGAAAATAAAAGGGGGGCAAAAAGGTAAAGGTAAAGGTAAAGACGAAGTGAAAAGTGTTAAACAAGAAGATGAAACTATAGACGCGGATATTTTAAATTATAATAAAAAACTGTTATCAAATAAAAAAAACACTATACTTGGAACTTTTAGACAAAGAGCTATCAAAGGTGAAGAATATGGAGCCGATGATGGAAAGTTTAGATTAATAGATTTGCGAAAATTAGATAAAGTTCAAGACGATTTAAGAAAAAAAGTTACTGGAATGAATATTACAAGTTTTAAAAAACAAGAATTGGTGGATATAGCTTCGTATTTGTCTTTAGGAACAAAAACAGAGCTTTTAGAATTAAATACTGCAGGTATTTCCAATCTTATTAAAAATTTTTTAATAAAAAAAAATTTAGTTCTTAGATAATATACAATTATATTATAATGACATCGGAAAGTGTTAAAATCAAAAAAAATTATACGCGATTGTTTAGATTTGATTCAATAAGAATTTCTAAATTATTAGAAATTTTGCAAAATTCTTTTATAGTCTTCATTCTCTCATTTTTCTTAGGAACTTTTATAGATAAATTTTTCAAATCAGAAGATGTAGAAAAAGAAGATGCTTTTACTCTTAGTTGGAAAATAGTTTTACAATTTACTCTTATTGTAATTTTTGCTTATTATATAAGAAAGGTTGTTGATATTATCCCATTCTTTTTTTCATTGACAAAAGACTACGTTCCTTCTAAAAAAGGTGAGAAAGCTACAGGTGTTAGTTTAGCAATGGCAATAGTGTTTGTGGGAGTTCAAAAGAACTTTTTGGAAAGACTGACGCGTCTTAGAAATCTTTACGGATTTAATGTTTGAATTAAATTGAATTTATTTTGAAAATTTTTAATTAAAAATGTTTTCAAGATTACCAAGAATTATATCTTTTAGCGGGAGAAAATTAAGTGGTAAAACCACTATTGTTAATTTATGTAAAGATTTAAGTCTGAGAAAATATAAAGAAATTAATTTTGCAGATGGTCTAAAAAATTTAGTAGCGGATTCTCTTAATATGGATTTAGAATCCTTAAATGCTTTGAAAGAAATTCGTGGAAATTATGATATTTCTAAATCTACAAAATTTATCTCTGAAAAAATAAACGTTGATGAAAAAGTTGTTGAAACTTATACAAAAAGGGAATTTGGGAGTATAAGAGAAATTTTACAAGTTATTGGATCTGATTTAATAAGAAGTCATAATCCAAAATGGCATATAAACAATCTTAAAAATACACTTTTAAACAACGCTGATCAATATTATTGTATAGGAGATTGTAGATTCAAAGATGAATTAGAGTTGGTTAAGGAGCTCGGTGGGGAACCTTGGTTTATCATACGTCCAGATAACATTCATTCTGTTTCTAATCACAAGTCTGAAATAGATTTGCGCTGGACCGATTTTGGAAATAATATTATAATAAATGACAATATTGGAAATTTTAAGACTAAATGGACAAATTATTTTAATGCGCGAATGGATTTGAATATGGGGTATTTAGCTAACAGAGAATATAAACTAAAAAATTTGAAAAATAAATTTGTAGATGACAACTGCGATGTAAATTATTGCTATAATTATTATAATATATGTCCTTTTGTATCTGCAAAATCGTCTTTGTTGTTTTACAAAACAACTTTTGATTCTATCGAAAAATACTTGATTAAAAACGTTGAATCAAGAAACGATGGATTTTACTTTTTTGAAAATAAAATAAAAAATCCGTTGTTGTGTGAGAATTTGAAATTGACTTTTAGTCAAGTTTCAAATTCAGCGTGAAATTGACTTTTAGTCAAGTTTCAAATTCAGCGTGAAATTGACTTTTAGTCAAGTTTCTCATTAAATTAAAATTGAATATTTTTTAAACGTTTATACATTTAATGAAAAGTTGTATAAGCGATGTCTATAAAAAACTTACCCAACACGAGCACGTGTTATTAAAACCGGGAATGTATATCGGTAGCAACAAAAAAGATTCTTTTGAACAGTGGGTAAAAGAACCTGAAAAAGATGTTTTTACAAAACGAATAGTAGAATATACTCCAGCTTTTATTAAAATATTTGATGAAATTTTAACAAATGCAATTGACCATTCTGTAAGAGACTCTACTAACGTTACGTTTATAAAAGTTAGTTATAATAAAGAAAATGGTAAAATAACTGTTCATAATAACGGAACAGGAATCCCCATTGTATTACATAAAGAATATAATGTTTATATCCCAGAACTTGTTTTTGGCCAATTGCTTTCTGGAAGTAATTATGATGAAAACGAGGAAAGAATAGTTGCCGGAACAAATGGTCTTGGTGCAAAAGCATGTAATATTTTTTCAAAAGAATTCGTTGTAGAAACTGTTTATGAAAATCAAAAGTTGGTAAAAAAATGGACAGATAATATGACTAAACAAACCAAGGTAAAAATTACTTCTGTTAAATCAGAAGATTATACAAAAATAACATTCACACCAGATTACAAAAGATTTGGAATGAATGGATTAGACGATGATTCTATTAGTTTAATAGAAAAAAGAATATATGATTGTATAGTATGCGCTCCGAAAAATATAAAGATTTATTTAAATGGAAATCTTATCAAACAAAAAGGTTTGGTTGGGTATATAGAATCAAATTTTGATAAATCGTGTATAGCTTATGAAAAGATAGAATCTGGAAAATATATATGCGAAATAGGTATTGCTCACTCTGATAAAGGATTCGATCAAGTTTCGTTTGTAAATGGTAATTCTACATATATAGGAGGAACTCACGTTGATTTTATTATTAATCAAATTGTTAAACGCTATAAAGATGTTCTTGAAACTAAAAAGAAAATAAAAGATATCAAAAACGCGAGTATAAAAGAAAAGTTGTTTTTGTTTTTAAACATAACAGTTAAAAATCCTGTTTTTAACAGTCAGACGAAAGAATATTTATCCAGTCCGTATAAAGACTACGGGTTTAGAATTGATATTTCAGAAAGTTTTATAACAAAGATTTTTAAATCAGAAATAACAGAAGAAATCTTAGAAGTGTTTAAAATAGGAGAAGAACTTAAATTAAAAAAGAAAACTGACGGTGTTAAAACTACAAAATTGTATATACCTAATTTAGAAGATGCAGTTTTAGCAGGGACTAAACATAGTAAAGAATGCACTTTAATTCTCACGGAAGGTCTGTCAGCAATGACGTTTGCTATGCACGGAAGAAGTGTATTAGGAATTGATAAATGGGGTGTTTTCCCAATGAAAGGTAAAGTGCTGAATCTTAGAAATGCTACAACTAAACAGGTAATGGAAAATAAAGAAATTATTAATATAAAATCTATTCTTGGACTACAAACTGGTATAAAATATGAAAATACAGATAAACTTAGATACAACAGAATAATGATTTTGACAGACGCGGACGTGGACGGGACTCATATCAAAAGTCTTATTGTTAATTTTATTCATTACGGATGGCCAGAATTGTTGAAAATAAATCCTCATTTTGTAGTTACGATGAGAACTCCTATAGTAAAAGCATTTTCTAATTCCGGAAAACTTTTAAAAGAATTTTTTGTAGAACAAGAGTTTTACAATTGGGAAAAAACAGCTAATGTAAATTATAAAACAAAATATTTTAAAGGATTAGGGTCATCTACAAAAGAAGATGCAAAAGATTTGTTCCGTAGAATAGATGAATTATCTGTTGATTATTACTACAAAGATAAAAAGTGCGATGAATCTATACTTTTAGCATTTGATGGAAGCGATGGGTTTACGGACAAAAGAAAAGAATGGTTGAAAAATTACGATAATGATATTTATATTTCATCTTCTACAAAAAAGATTTCTTATAACGATTTAATCAACAAAGAACTTATCCATTTTTCTGTATATGATAATCTAAGATCGATACCAAGTATTTGCGACGGATTCAAGCCATCGCAAAGAAAAGTTATGTATTATATGATTGAAAATAACATAAAAATTTCTAAAAAAGTTGGACAATTGTCTGGATACATTTCGGCAGAAACAAATTATCATCATGGAGAAACAAGTCTTCAAGGATGTATTGTAGGTATGGCTCAAGATTTTATTGGGTCTAATAACATTAATTTACTGTTTCCAGATGGTAATTTCGGAACGCGTTTTAATGGCGGAAAAGATGCTGCGAGTCCGAGATATATATTTACAAGACTTGCGGATTACTCTTCTATTATATTCAATCCTCTTGATAACTGTTTATTAGAATATAATTTAGATGATGGAGTTAAAATAGAACCTAAATGGTATTTGCCAATTATACCAATGATTCTTGTAAATGGATGTGAAGGCATAGGAACAGGATATTCTACAAACGTTCCTTGTTATAACGTAAAAGATATTGTTAATAATATTTACAATTTAATAGATAACAAACCCTTGAAAAGTTTAGAACCTTATTATAAAGGTTGGAGTGGAAAAATTATAGATGGAGTTAGTTATGGAAAATGGAAACAGGTAGCAAACAATAAAATAGAAATAATAGAACTTCCTATCAAA
>JACCDO010023558.1_pt1 | contig 24310 bp, 23 predicted proteins | sample 7446101 | NCBI WGS metagenome assembly JACCDO01 (sample SAMN15323440, study PRJNA562643) | freshwater metagenome | isolation source: river surface water | place: USA:Blue River Watershed | collected 2017-08-16
CGATGAGGGTGGTCCAGAGACCGAATCGCAGCGATGGATACATGCTCGCGACGTGCTGGTTGCGCTTGAGGTGGTACGCGGCTACCGCGACCATGACCGCACCGGCGAACATGATCGACGCGGTGATGGTGTGTGGGAACTGGTTCAACGCGACGATGTTGGTCAGCACCGCACCGATGTCGGTCAACTCAGCGCGGTTTTTGTCTGGGTTGAGCTCGAAGCCGACCGGGTTCTGCATGAACGCGTTGGCGGCCAGAATGAAGTATGCCGACAGCCAGACGCCGAGGACGGTCATCCAGATGGTTGCCAGGTGAATCTTCTTTGGCAGGCGGTTCCAGCCAAAGATCCAGAGACCGATGAAGGTTGCCTCGAAGAAGAAGGCCAGCAGACCTTCCATCGCCAGTGGAGCGCCGAAGATGTCGCCGACGAAGCGCGAGTAGTCAGACCAGTTCATGCCGAACTGGAATTCCTGCACGATGCCGGTGACGACACCCATCGCAAAGTTGATTAGGAAGATCTTGCCAAAGAGCTTGGTCATCTTCAGGAACTTCTCGTCGCCCGTGCGAACCCAAGCGGTCTGCATCAGGGCAACCAGCAACACCATTCCGATGGTGAGCGGCACAAACAAGAAGTGATAAACGGTGGTTAGGCCGAACTGCCAGCGCGCCAAGTCGAGCGCGGTCTGGTCGGCCGTTAGCACTGCGGATAAGCCGTGCATGTCGATCCTCAATTCCGGAGGAAGTTGCCCTCCAAAATCATTTGTATCCAAATGACTTTCGTTTTTCCAGTAAGGCACGCCTAAGTTTTAGAAAACTTTTCTGGCAATCCTGTCAGCGTTTTGTCAGCCCCGTCGAACCTCAGCGCTCTCCCCGCGTGCGAATATTGACCCATGAATGAATGGCTCGATTGGCTACTGGCAACCGTCCAAAGCGTCGACCCGCTGCTGCGTGCGGTTCTAGCCGGCCTAGCCATCATGGCCGAGACCAGCCTCTTCGTCGGCCTCATCATTCCGGGCGACACCGTCGTGCTCGTGGCATCTTCGGGCGTCGAGACCGGCGACTTCCCCGGTTTTCTGATTCTGCTCGGGTTCGTTCTGATCGGCTCGCTCATCGGCGAGACCATCGGCTTCTGGATCGGCCGCCTGTTCGGCGAACGCATCCGTGCCTCGAAACTCGGTCAACGAATCGGTGAGCGCAACTGGCAGATGGCCGACGCCTTCATCGACGCACGTGGCGGACTTGCCGTCGCCATCTCGCGTTTCTTGCCTGTATTGCACTCGCTCGTTCCGGTGACGGCGGGCATGTCTCGCATGTCGTACCGCCGCTTCATCCGCTGGACCCTCGCCGCGTGTGCCGTCTGGGCAACCGCATACGTGAGCGTTGGCGCGCTGGCGCACAGCGCATACGACCAGTTCGCCGGCCAGCTCAAGTGGGCCGGGCTCATCTTTGTGGCCGTCATCGCGATCTTTGCGACCCTGGTGCACTTCGCCAAGCAGCGCCTCGAGACCAAGGCAGCCGCGATGATTGCCGAGTCTGAAGCAGCCAAGCCAAAGCTAGATTCGCTCGAGGAATCCGAACCCGAACTGCCGGTCACCCCACCGCGCGCTAGCGAGCTCTGATGTGCGGCCGGTTCGTCGTCGCCAAGAGTGTCGGCGAGATCCTCACGATATTTGAAGTCGACGAGGTGATTGGCGAACAGCCTGGCGTCTCGTTCAACGTTGCCCCGACCCAGCCGATCAGCATCATCGTCGATCGTGCATTCGAAAAGGATGCCGATGGCGCTCCGCTCGGCGAGCTACACCGCGAGATCCACTCCGCGCGCTGGGGGCTAGTTCCACGCTGGAGCAAGGATGGCCCGACCGGCGCCCCGCTCGTGAACGGCCGCATCGAGACCATTCTCGAAAAGCCATCGTTCAAGGATTCGGTGATTCGCCGTCGCTGCGTGATTCCTGCATCCGGCTATTACGAATGGCACGTCGATGCCGACGGCAACAAGCAGCCCTTTTACATCAACGCCGGCAGCGATGGCATGTTCGCGCTGGCTGGGCTTTACGAATGGTGGCGCGACCCCAGCAAGCCCGAGGGCGACCCTGCGCGTTGGCTGCTGTCTGCGACCACGTTGACCAAGGCTTCGGCGCCCGAGCTCGCACACATTCACGATCGCAACCCCGTGCTGCTGACCCCCGAGTCGCTCGAGGCCTGGATTGACCCACACATCGAGGGCGACCAAGACCTACTGGACGCGGTTGCCGGCGAATCCGACGTCGTCGCCAGCGAGGCGGAGTTCTTCAAAGTGGGCGCGGCCGTCGGCCAGGTGCGAAATAACTCGCCCGAGTTGATCCTGCCGCTCTAAAAACCTCCCGACTTGAAATGTCGGACCCCATTCATACACTTCTAGTGTTCGAACAAATGTTTGAATAACTCTTTACTTGAAGTTTAGGGTTTTGCTCTGAGTCCGACCCCTAGCGGGATTCTGGCTCGCGAATACTGGGGTTAGAAATGAGAGTCGATGAGGCTGTCTATGTCGCCACCGATAAGGTCGGCGACCCGATCGGATTTAACTGGCGAGGCATCGCCTACCTGGTCAAGACAAAGCCGGTGCGCTGGTTCGCGCGCCGCGAATGGTGGGTCGAGGCCGCCCGAGTGCAACGAGGCATCGGTGCCGGCGTGGTCGAGGTCGAGATGTGGCGCCTGCAGGCCAGCCCGAGCATCGCCAACCCGCCCGGCAACGGTTCGGGTGGCCAGTTCGAGCTGATCAAGAGCGCCGACAGCAACGTCTGGCGACTAGTTCGCGTCTGGCAATAGGCAAATCGGATTCGATCGATGAGCAACTTCGTTCACCTGCATGTCGCTTCGGCGTTCTCGGGGCACTTTGGGGTCACTCGCCCCGAACTGCTTGCCGAGGCTGCCTTGGCACAGGGCTCGAACGCGCTCGCGATAACCGACCGCGACGGGCTCTATGGCGCGGTCAAACACATCGGTGCGTGCGTCAAGCTCGGCATCTCTCCGATTGTCGGGGTAGAACTCGTCGTAATCGACGAATCGGTATCGATCTCCAACCGCGTCAGCCACGCCGAACGCGGCCGCGTAGTGGTCTTGGCCCACGGCAGTGTTGCCGCCGGGCAACCCTCGGCACGCGACCAGACCGGTTGGGCCAAACTCTGTCGCGTCGTCTCGGCCGCCCAGGCCAGGCGGGGCAACGCGCGCGGGGTCAGCAACAAGCGCGAGAACCCGGTAGCGATCCGAGCGAACGAACTGGCCGAACTGCTTGCCGAGGGTGGCTGCACGGTCCTACTGACCAGCGATAGCGACCTTGGTCGCGCCGTCACCGCGGCAGACAGAGAGGCTGCGGAATCGGCTCTGACAAGCTGGAAGAAGCTTCTGCCCCAGCCGGGCGTGCTCGCCGTCGAACTGGTCAGCCACCTGACCGAACCCGGCAGCGACCGGTCATCGCTTCAGGCCCGCCGCCTGCTGCAGCTCGCCGACCGTCTGGGCGTTCCGGCGGTGCTCACCAACGCCGTGCGCTACCTGTTGCCCGACGACGCACTGACGGCCGATGTGCTCGATGCTGCTCGACACCTAGAGCCCCTAGGAATGTTCGAGACGCAGCCGAACGCACAGGCCTGGCTGAAGCCACCAGCTGCGATGGAGGCGCTAGCCTTCGAGATCGCCGACGATGGCAATCGGGCGAGGCTGCTGCTCGACACCACCGCAAAACTCGCAGAGCGCTGCAGGCTGGATCCCGTTCGCGACTGCGACTGGGGAAAGCCCAAAACCCCCGAGAAGGCCGCGTTGGGCATCGAGGGGAATCCGTTCGAGATGCTGTGGCAAAAGGCTCAGGAGGGCATCGAGTGGCGCTATGGCGACCTTCGCGGCGAACAGCTCGCCAAGGTGCAGCACCGGCTCAACCAAGAGCTAATCACCATCAACAAGCTGGGCTTCGCAACGTACTTTCTGACGGTGGCCGACGTCGCACAGATGATTCGCGATATGCGCATCCGCATTGCCGCTCGCGGTTCGGGTGCCGGCTCGCTGGTCAACTATCTGCTCGGAATCAGCGGCGTCGACCCCGTAGAACAAGATCTGCTCTTCGAACGCTTCCTGAGCACCGAGCGCACGAGCCTGCCAGACATCGACATCGACGTCGAATCGGCGAGGCGGCACGACATCTATCGAGCAATCTTCAAGCGCTACGGCTCTGACCGGGTAACCCTGCTATCGATGCAGAGCACCTATCGCGGTCGCGGTGCGATGCGCGATTCCGGGCTGGCGCTGGGCCTCGAAGACGACCAGATCGACCAGATTGCCAAGAACATGTGGCGCTTCAGCGCGAGCAGTTTTCGCGGTGCGCTCGAGAGTAAACCCGAACTGGCCGAATTCGCCGAGGCGGTGGAGGCCGACCGTCGCATGAACCTGCTGGTCGACATCACCGAACGGCTCGATCGCCTACCGCGTCACATCTCGATGCATCCATGCGGAGTGATTCTCGGCGATTCCAGCCTGCTTCACCTGACCTCGGTCGAACCAAGTGGCATGGGCTTACCCATGAGTCAGTTCGACAAAGACGACATGGACCCAATGGGCTTCCTAAAGCTCGACGTGCTGGGTGTGCGAATGCAGAGCGCCATGGCCTACGCGGTCGGCGAGATCGAACGAGTGCACGGTAAGCCACTCGACCTCGACCGAATTCCTAAGGATGACCCGGCCACCTTCGAGGCGATTCGAACCACCAACACCCTCGGCATCTTTCAGATTGAGAGCCCCGGCCAGCGCGAATTGACCGGCAAGCATCAGCCGACCGAGTTCAACGATCTGACCATCCAGATCTCACTGTTTCGTCCCGGCCCAATGAAGGGCAACATGATCGCGCCTTACCTCGATGGACGCCAGGGATTCGCGACCCCGCACTACATACACCCCGATCTGAAGCCGATACTGCAAGAGACCTTCGGTGTAGTGATCTTTCACGAGCACGTGCTGCGCATCTTCAATGTCATGACCGGGTGCGGCCTCGCCAAGGCCGATGAGCTGCGGCGCAACCTCGAACAGCCGCGCGTGGCGCCGTTAGTGCAGAAGTTCTTTCGCGAGAAGGCTGCGGAGCGCGGCTACAGCAAGCTAGTCATCAACGAGGTCTGGTCGATCCTTGAGGGGTTCGGCAGCTTCGGGTTCTGCAAGGCGCACGGAGCCGCGTTCGCGCTGCCCACCTATCAGAGCGCCTGGCTCAAGACCCACTACCCCACCGAATTCATGGCCGGTCTGTTCACCCACGACCCGGGCATGTATCCGCGCAGGCTGCTGCTCGCCGAGGCGCGCAGGCTTGGCGTGCGCATATTGCCCATCGATGTGAATCGTTCGAGCCGCGAGTATGTGGTCGAATCCGCCCCCAAGATCACCAGCAATCCGGCCGAACGTGCCATCGCCGTGCGATTGGCACTGAATGAGATTCAGGGCGTCAGCGAGGCCGAACTAGACCGAATCGTGGGGCAGCAACCGTTCGAGAGCATCAACGATTTCTATTACCGCGCGAAGCCATCGCGGCGCACGCTCGAACGGCTCGCGCTAATCGGAGCGCTGGACGACCTGGCAAGGGCGAGTGGCGATTTCAACCGCGGCGACATCCTGGCCCGCGTCAGGCAGCTCAACGCAATCAAGCCAAAGAGCGCCGCCAAGAGCAAGATCGTGATCGACGAACACCAGCCGATGCTCGACTTCGAGGCGTTCAACGCGGCCAACATGAGGGCACGCGAGCTCGAGGCAATGCCGAGCGGCAGCAAGCCACTCAGCAAGGAAGAACAGCTGCGCAACGAGCTGGCAATCACCGGGCTGGATTTCAGCGAGCATCAGTTGGAGCAGTACCGGCCGATGCTCGACGCGATGGGCGTGGTCTACAGCGACGAGCTGATCGACCTGCGCAACAAGACGGAGGTTCTGGTTGCGGGCGTGCGCGTAGCAACCCAGACGCCACCTATGCGATCCGGCAAGCGCGTGGTGTTCATCAGTCTCGACGACGGCCACGGCTGCAGCGACAGCACGTTCTTTGACGAGGCCCAGCGCAGGTGCAGCTCGGTGCTGTTCAACACCAGGCTGCTAATCATCGCGGGCAAGACCAGGCGAACGGGAATTCGCGGAGTCTCGCTAGAGGCAAGCAACGCCTGGGATCTGAAAGAACTCTGGCGGCAGTGGCAGGCAGGTAAGGTCACCGAGTTCGACTCGTCATCGGCCTCGGCCTAGAAGGCACTAGAGCGATTGAAGCTGCCGCGAGATCTCGCGCACGTGCTCGTGGCTGATCGTGTGGCCTCCGCCGTGCACACGAAGTTCGACTTTGGCCCCGAAGCGCTCAAACTCGGCGACCATGGCCCGAGTCTTGGCGGCAGGTGAATAGTCATCCAGAGCGCCGTTGGCAATGAACACGGTCTTGCCGCCCAGGTTTGGCGCAACGCCGTGGCGCACGGCTAGCGTGTCGACAAAGCTCTTGGTGGTGCCGAAGGCAATTGCGCCTCGGAAAAGTTCAGGGTGCAGCAACAACAGGGCACCAGACGCATTGGCCCCGTTCGAGAAGCCCGCAACCCAGAGGTTGCCCAGATCGAAGCCGTAGCGCTGCGACGCGGCCTGCACGAACTCGGCCAACTGATCGCAAACTCGCACGATGCCCGGTTCGTCGAAGCCGCCATCGGGAAAGCGCATAAACCAGCGAATCATGCCATCGCCAGCGGGTGGCAGCTCGGCGCGAACGCGACCGCGCGGCGAAAGCAGGTTTGCCGCAGGGTCTAGGGCGCGGCCGAGGCCAATTAGGTCGTGCTCATCCGCCCCAGTTCCGTGCAGTAGCAGGATCGTGCGACCAGCGGCAACGTCAGAGGCTGGCTGCCACACGTGAACGAACGATTTGAGCGCAGACACGAGTTAGGCAACCTGGAAGGAACGCTTCGACAGGCCCATCCAATAACCGTCGATGACCGTTTCGGCCTTCTGCTCGGGGTCGGCTACCGCACCCATGGTCACGAACAGCGGCGTGAAGTGTTCGACAGTTGGGTGAGCGTATGGCATTCCCGGTGCCAGCTCGCGATAGCGAACCAAGCTCTCGATGTCACCCGCATCCAACGCTTCGCCGGCCCAGACGTCAAACTCCTTAGACCATCCAGGAGCGGCCGCCTCGAAACGCCAGTCGCGGATGTACGGGAGGCCGTGAGTCATAAAACCCGAACCAACAATCAGGATGCCCTGCTCGCGCAGCGGACGCAGGCGTCGGCCAAGCTCAAGCAGACGTACCGGGTCGTGGGTCGGCATGCTCAACTGCACCACCGGGATGTCGGCGTTCGGGTACATGATCTTCATCGGAACCCAGGCTCCGTGGTCGAGGCCGCGCGACTGGTGGCGGTGCAGCGGCTCGTTGTCTGGCATAAGCTTTGCGACCAGATCGCCCAGCCAGCCGGCATCGGGGGTCTCGTACTTCATGTTGTAGTACTTGGGTGCGAAGCCGCCAAAGTCATAGACGAGCGGAGTCGCCGCAGCGGTCGCAGTGATCGATATCGGCGCGCTTTCCCAGTGGGCCGAGACGATGACGATGCCCTTAGGCTTGTCGATTCCCGCAGACCAATCCTCGAGCTGCTTGATCCACGTTGGGTCTTCAAACAGCGGTGGCGCGCCATGCGACAGGTACAGGGCTGGAAGCATTTGCTCGGTCATGAAAATAAGTAAAGCCCCACTTGACTAGATTGTCAAGCGACTCCGAATTACTCGGCTTTGGCGTCGAATTCGGCCAGGATGGCCTCGGTGTTTGACGAACCAGATCGAGTCACGCCACAGTCCATAAAGTCGCAGAGCTGGTCGAGCGTGCGTACGCCGCCGGACGACTTAACCTTCAGTCTGTCGCCCACCGTCTGCTTCATCAGGCTGACGTTGTGTACGGTGGCACCTTCGGTCGAGAAACCGGTTGAGGTCTTGACGTAGTCGGCTCCCCCGGCCTCGGTCAGTTCGCAGGCCTTGATAATCAGCTCGTCGTTCAGGTAACTAGTCTCGAAGATGACCTTGACCGACGCGCTAACGCCCAGGTCGTGCGCCGCCATGCGAGTCGAGTCGACCACGGCACGAATGTCTCGCTGAACGAGGTCGTAATCCCCTGAAAGCAGAGCGGAGATGTTGATGACCATGTCGATCTCGGTTGCGCCATTGCGCACCGCTTCGGCGGCCTCGAAGCCCTTGGTCGCCGAGGTAGTGGTGCCATGCGGGAAGCCGATTACGGTGCAGACCGGCACGTTCGAGCCAGCCAGAAGTGTTGCCGCTAGACGAACATCCATCGGGCGAATGCAGTAAGAGGCGACGTCGTACTTCAGGGCTACGGCCGCACCGGCCTCAACGTCGGAGGTCTTGAAATCTGGCTTCAGAACGCTGTGGTCGATGGTCTTAGCGATTTGCTCTCGGGTATAGCCGCGGTACGTCTTGCTCATGCTCTCAGTCTAAGTTTGTTTTGTGCGCATCACAGTTCAGGTGAAACCGGGCAGCAAGAAGGGCCCGCTGGTCGAACCGCAGCCCGACGGCTCACTCATCGTTTTCCTACAAGAACGAGCAGTGGATGGCGCCGCCAACGAGGGACTGATCCGCCTGCTCGCCGATCACTTCGCCTGCCGAAAGGCCGAAGTCACCATCGAGGCCGGATTCACCAGCAGGATCAAGCGCGTATCGGTTCCCGACGCCTAGGTCCTCAGCAGCTAAACCCAGAAAAGCCCGATAAAGGCAAATCAAATGCCCTTTAAAGGCAAATCCCCCGCCGAAGCGAGGGATTTGATTGGTGGACCTGAGGGGACTTGAACCCCTGACCCCCTGCATGCCATGCAGGTGCGCTACCAGCTGCGCCACAGGCCCGAATTGGGTTTGTTGCCTAAACAACTTGCCCAGTTTACACAGTTTCTTGGTGCTCCGCCAACTCGAGCTTGACGATTGGCTGATCCTTGTAGAGGCGCTCGAGCGAGTAATACATGCGCTCTTCCTCGTGCATCACGTGCACGATTACCTCGCCGAAGTGCAGCAACACCCAGCGGCCGAGCGCCTTGCCCTCGCGTAGCAGACACTTGATGCCGGCCTCGTGCATCTTCTCTTCGACGCCATCGGCGATCGCACCAACCTGGCGCTCGTTGCGGCCCGAAACCAGGATGAGCACGTCGTTCAGTGGGGTGAGCTCGGTCACGTCCCACGCGATGATGTTCTCGCCCAGCTTGTCGCTGGCGGCCTGGCCGGCGATGTTCGCATACTTGATGGCGTTGGCGGTTGCGGTCATGACTTCCTTAGGTTCGGCGTGCAAAGGCACTAGCCAAGGTTACTTGAGAATACCCAGAGCGGATGCGGCGATCGCCAGACCGCCAACCAACAGCGCGAGCACCGCGGTCACGACGATGAGGGTGCGGCGCTTTCCACTGGCCTTCGCTGCGCCGCCCTGAACGGCCCCCGCGAGGATCGCCTCAAACTCTGCCGCATCGGCCAGCGCCTTGCGAGCCGCGTCCGGTGATGGCGAAGGTATGCGCGACTCGGGTTGGGCGATGACTGCCTCGGCGACTGGAACTTGGGCAACGACGGGGTTAGCCACAGTCATCGGTTCCTCACGCTCGGCCCCGATCACATCGGGTGCTACGAACGGCACCGAAATCGTGTCGAGTTCCTCAACCACCGCAGGCTCTTGCGAAACCGGCTCCTCGGCCTGAGGCAACTCGGGCAGCTGAATCTGCGATGTGTGAATCGCCAGGACTCCGCCCGTCTTTTCTAGCTCACGCAGTTGTCGTCGGGTCAGCGGCTGGCCAGTTGACTCAACAGGAACCGATACGTTTTCGACACGAGGGACGCCATCGAAGGCAAGTTCCTCCGCCTGCACGAGGCCGGCGCGCTCGGCGTCGCGCAGTTCGCGACGGCTGGTGAACTTCTGCTCTTCGCTCATCAGTGCTCCCCTGCCTTTGAATAAAGTCCGTTCTTTGCGATGTAGTCCAGCACCCCGTCGGGCACCAGGTACCAGAGCGGCCGACCACTGCGCACACGTTCACGAATCGAGGTTGAGGATATCTCTAGTGCGGGAATCTCGACAACCGAAATTGCACCCTCCGGCGCGGAGGGTAGTTCGAGATTGAAACCGGGACGCGTTACCACGACGAAGTGCGCCAGCTGCCACAACGAGTCGACATCCTTCCAGGTTCCAATGCTCGAGATCGCATCGGTGCCGGTGATAAAAAACAGGTCGGCGTCTGGGTTAGCGGCTCGAAGATCGCGAAGGGTGTCAACCGTGTAGGTCGCGCCTTCGCGCTCTATGTCGGCACGGCTTGCCTTGAATAGCGGGTTCGATTCGGTAGCGATCACGGTCATCGCATAGCGATGCTCGGCATCGGTGGCTACGTCTTTCTGCCAGGAATCGCCCGTGGGCACGAACAGCACCTCATCGAGGTTAAATGCAGCAGCCACCTCGCTTGCAGCGACGAGGTGGCCGTTGTGGATTGGGTCGAAAGTGCCGCCCATCACGCCGATTCGACGACGCGACTGTGGTGCAGGCATTTGCTCGACTCCCCTGTGGGCCGCTAGTGCGGCCAAAGATTTAGTGGTGCGAGTTGGAGTTGCCCGACTTGTGGTCGTGGCGGTTCGCAACATCGCGGTATGACCAGGTCACAACACCCAGCAGGATGAAGATCGAGAAGGCGAAAATGCCAAAACCGACGTTCGAAAAGAAATTGTGCTCTGCCTCTGCGGCTGCTACTGCGTGCAACATTTGTACTCCTAGGTCTTGCCTCTAGATTAGCCTAAACGGTCTGCGAGCCGGCCGAACCCGCGCGCACGTGGCCCGCGCCGCGCACGACCCACTTGGTGCTGGTCAGCTCGGCCAGGCCCATAGGGCCACGGGCGTGCAGTTTCTGAGTCGAAATTCCCACTTCGGCACCGAAGCCAAACTCTCCACCGTCGGTGAATCGAGTCGAAGCGTTCACCATCACGGTCGATGCGTCAACGACCGCCAGGAACTTTTCGGCGTTCTCTACGTTCTCGGTGATGATCGCCTCGGTGTGCTTGGTCGAGTACTGCTCAATGTGTTCGAGAGCCTCGTCGAGGTCGGCAACGACCTTTACTGCCAGATCTAGATCGTGGTACTCCGCAGCCCAGTCCTCTTCGGTGGCTGGGACGGTTGCAAAGTAAGCGTGCTGCGCTGCCTCGTCGCCGTGAATGGTCACGCCACGAGTGCCGAGCGCATCCAGCAGCTCTGGCAGAACGCGCTCTGCGGCTGCGGCGTGTACGAGGACCGTCTCAACGGCGTTGCAGACGCTCGGGCGCTGCACCTTGGCGTTTACGACGATGTCGATGGTCCAATCGAGACGTGCCGACTCGTCGACGAAGATGTGCACCACGCCGTCACCGGTCTGGATGGTCGGAACCTTCGCCTCTTGGACAACCTGCTGGATAAGGCCAGCCCCACCGCGCGGGATCAGTACATCGATCAAACCGACAGCGCGCATCATCTCGAGGCCGCCATCGCGGCCAAACTCGTCGACGGTCTGGATGGCGTCACGGTTGAGGCCAGCCGCGGCAAGCGCGTCCTGTAACAACGCAACCAGCACCGCATTGGTGTTCTGGGCTGCGGTGCCACCACGAAGAACCGAAGCGTTACCGCTCTTGATCGCGAGGGTCGCGATGTCGATGGTCACGTTCGGGCGAGCCTCATAGATGCAGCCGATTACGCCGAGTGGCACTCGAATCTGAGATAGCTTGAGGCCGTTTGGCAGGCTCATGCCGCGCATGACATCGCCGATCGGATCCGGCAGATTGGTGATCTTGAGCGCTGCCTGCGAAATTTCTTGGATGCGTGCCTCGGTCAGCCTCAGTCGATCCTGCAGGCTCTCGCTCACACCGTTTTCGTCAGCAAGCGCCATGTCGCGGCCATTCGCCGAGAGAATCTCTGGAGTGCGGGTGATTAGCAGAGCAGCGACTTGACGAATCGCTTCGTCCTTCTGACCGGTGGTGGCCTGCGCGAGCGAACCCGCCGCGGCCTTCGCCAAACGAATCTTGTCTAGTGCCGACATGAGTGACCCATCCCCTATTTGCTAGGCGGTAACTGCTTCAAAGAACGTACCGACAGCTTCGCCGGTGAGCGCCTTAGAGACATTGTCTGTGCTGGTTAGGAGCACTGCAACACCGGCTTCGGTAGCGATGCGAGCCGCACCAACCTTGGTAACTGCGCCGCCGGTGCCAACACCCGTAGAAGTGCCACCAATCTCAACCTGGTCGAGGGCATCGTTAGCCGCAACGCGTTCGATGCGCTTGGCGCCGGGCTTAGTCGGGGGCATGTCGTAGAGCGCATCGACATCACTGAGCAGGACGAGCGCGTCGGCGTTAGCTAGGACAGCAACCAGCGCGGCAAGGCGATCGTTGTCGCCGAAGCGGATTTCCTGTGTGGCAACGGTGTCGTTCTCGTTGACGATTGGTAGCACGCGCAACGCAACAAGCCGCTCCATCGCGCGTGCCGCGTTCTGTCGGGTCTCTTCGCCCTCGAGGTCACCCGAGGTGAGCAACACCTGCGCGGCGATAATTCCGTAGCGCTCAAGACTGGTCTGGTAGCGCGCGATCAGACGGCTCTGGCCGACGGCCGCGAGAGCCTGCGACGTAGGCAGATCGTCCGGCTTCGACTCGAGGCCGAGCAACGGCATACCGGTGGCGATTGCACCAGATGAAACCAGGATTACCTCGGTGCCGCGTGCGTGAGCCGCAGCCAGGGCCTCGACGAGCATGTCGATCTTGCCCTCATTGGCTCCGCTAATCGAAGACGAGCCAACCTTAACTACGACGCGCTTCGCGGCCGCAAGTTCTGAACGGTCGGCAACCACCATTACTTGGTGTCCTTCCAGATTCCAGCTTCGCCTTCCTTGCGAAGTTCCTCGCGCGCGGCTTCCTTGGCGTCCATGCGTTCACGGTATTCGACGCGGCGTTCCTTGGTGGTGCGTCGCTCGCGCAGGTCGAGGCGGGCATCGGTACCGCGTGGGCCAGCGATGAGCTCGCCGGCAGAAGCGATAGTTGGCTCCCAGTCAAAGATTACGCCGTCGTCGCCAGCGCCGATTACGACGGTCGAGCCTGCAGCAGCGCCGGCTTTGAACAGCGCCTGCTCGATGCCGATCTTGCCGAGGCGGTCGGCGAGATAACCGACGGCTTCCTCGTTGCCGAACATGGTCTGCTTGACCCAGCGCTCTGGCTTGGCGCCGAGAATGCGGAAGATCTCGCCCTCGTGGCTGTTCTCGCGCTTTACCGAGAACTGAGCCTCGTCGCGACGAGCCTGCATCAGGGTGATGCGTGGCTTCTGCGGCACGGCCGAGAGTTCCTTGCGGGCCTGTTCGACCAGCTGGGCCAAAGCGAAGTTGAGCTCGCGCAAACCCTCGTGGCTGGCGGCAGAGATGATAAATACCCGATAACCGCGGGCCTCGAGGTCAGGCTTGACGAATTCGGCTAGCTCGCGAGCGTCTGGCACATCAGCCTTGTTCAAGGCGATGAGCTGCGGGCGCTGGGTGAGTGGCACTTGGCCCTCAGGAACCTCATACGCGTCGAGTTCGGCCAAGATCTTGTCGAGGTCGCTGATCGGGTCGCGACCAGGCTCGAGAGTTGCGCAGTCGAGAACGTGCAGCAACGCCGAGCAGCGCTCGACGTGACGCAGGAATTGCAGGCCGAGGCCCTTGCCCTCCGAGGCGCCCTCAATGAGGCCAGGAACGTCGGCGATGGTGTAGCGAGTCTCGCCGGCCTGCACCACACCGAGGTTTGGGTGCAGCGTGGTGAACGGGTAGTCGGCAATCTTCGGACGGGCCGCGCTCATCGATGCGATCAGCGACGACTTGCCCGCGCTCGGATAGCCCACGAGCGCGACATCGGCCACGGTCTTGAGCTCGAGGATTACATCGCCCTTCCAGCCCGGAACGCCGAACAGGTGGAAACCAGGAGCCTTGCGCTTCGAGCTAGCCAGAGCAGCGTTGCCCAGACCGCCGATGCCACCTTCGGCGACAACGAGTTCCATACCCGGCTCGTCGAGGTCGGCGATTGGCAAACCCTTGGCGTTGCGAACTACGGTTCCAACCGGAACCGGAAGCTTGATGTCGAGACCCTTGGCGCCGTTACGGAAGTCGCCGGCACCGTCGCCGCCGTCACCACCCGAGCGGTGTGGCTGGAAGTGGTAGTCGAGCAGGGTCGTCACATTTGGGTCGGCGACGAGCGAGATGCTGCCACCATTGCCGCCGTCGGCACCGTCTGGGCCGGCCAGCGGCTTGAACTTCTCGCGCTTGATCGAGGTGCAGCCGTCTCCGCCGTTTCCGGCGCGCAGATGCAGGGTTACCTGATCGACGAAGCTAATCATGGATTCCCTGCCTTTCTTTTGGTCTCAGATCGAATGTCGCGGAAACAGCAAAGGCGAGCCGAATGGCTCGCCTCGACTGTCTAAATCTTGTTCTGCTTACGCAGCCTCAACCACGTTTACAACGCGGCGGCCACCCTTGGTGCCGAACTCGACAGCGCCGGCAGCGAGAGCGAACAGAGTGTCGTCCTTGCCCTTGCCAACGTTTGCGCCTGGGTGGAAGTGGGTGCCGCGCTGGCGAACGAGGATCTCGCCTGCGTTTACAACCTGGCCTGCGTAGCGCTTGACGCCGAGGCGCTGTGCGTTTGAGTCGCGGCCGTTACGAGTGGAGCTTACGCCCTTTTTGGATGCCATTTGGGTTCAGTCCTTTGCTTACTTGATCTCGGTGATCTGAACGCGGGTGAGCTCCTGACGGTGGCCCTGGCGCTTCTTGTAACCGGTCTTGTTCTTGTACTTCTGGATGATGATCTTTGGGCCACGGAGGTCGTTGAGGACCTCAGCGGTGACCTTGACCTTGGCCAGTGCAGCTGCGTCGGTGGTGACCTTGTCACCGTCAACCAAAAGCACAGCCTGGAGCTGAATCTTGCCGTTAGCGTCAGCCTTGATTCGGTCCATCGTAACGATGGTGCCGACTGACACCTTTTCCTGGCGGCCGCCTGAGCGGACTACTGCGTAAACCACAGAATTACCTCTTCTAAGTTCTTCGTACGCGGAGTAAACCGCCCTCGAATTGATGATTGCTGCCGAAGGCTAGAAAGCCGGCAACGAGGGTCTAGTCTACATTGCCGATATCGCGAGGTCAAACACTTTTGACCCCGATTTTCCAGTCGGTTAGGCGTTTTCGGACGCGCTGCCCGAGCCACCGCTCGACGCACGGCGAGGCTTGCGACGCCCCTGCGAGCGACCCTCCCCCGGTGCCGCCGGCTCAGGCAGAGCCTCGAGCACGGCTTCGAGAAGCTTTTCCTTGCCGCTGTCGGCGTCCTTTTCAGGGTTCTTGCCTTGATCTGCGCCGCTATCGGCCTTTACCGACGGAAGAACGATTGGCGAATCCTCGCCAGCCGCCTCGTGAGCCGCGACGGTCGATGCAGCGATCTTCGAGATCACGCTGCCCAACTCGACGGCCTTTTCAGGCGTAACCACCTTGGCGACCTCGACCGGCTTCTTCTCGCCCTTGTCCTTGTCGCGGTTGCGGTTCTTCTTCGATGACTTCTGCGAGCCGCCGCCGTTGTCTTCCATCGGGTGCGACTTCTGGCGCATGATCGGCTCGTGGTGAACGATTACACCTCGACCGGCACACGCCTCACAAGGCTCACTGAACGCCTCGAGCAGGCCGATTCCAATCTTCTTTCGGGTCATCTGGACCAGACCGAGCGAGGTGACCTCTGCTACCTGGTGCTTGGTGCGGTCGCGGCTCAGGCACTCGATTAGACGACGCAGCACGAGGTCGCGGTTCGACTCGAGAACCATGTCGATGAAGTCGACCACGATGATGCCACCGATGTCGCGCAGACGCAGCTGGCGAACGATTTCTTCGGCAGCCTCAAGGTTGTTCTTGGTGACAGTTTCTTCGAGGTTTCCGCCCGAGCCAACAAACTTGCCGGTGTTTACGTCGACCACGGTCATGGCCTCGGTGCGGTCAATGACCAGCGAACCACCCGAAGGCAGGTAAACCTTGCGGTCGAGGGCCTTGGCGATCTGCTCGCCCACGCGGTACTCGTCGAATACATCGCGAGTGCCCGAGTAGTTCTCGACGCGCTCGAGCAGGTCTGGAGCGACCGATGCTAGGTATTCCTCGATCGTGCCGCGGGCGTCTTCACCCGAGATGACCATCTTCTGGAAGTCTTCGTTGAAGACATCGCGAACGATCTTGACCAGCAGGTCAGGCTCGCTGTGCAGCATGGCCGGGGCGTTGCCCTTCTCGACCTTCTTCTGAATGTCTTCCCACTGAGCCTGCAGGCGCTGAACGTCGAGGGTCAGCTGCTCCTCGGTAGCTCCCTCGGCCGCGGTGCGCACGATGACGCCGGCGTCCTCAGGAAGGATTTCCTTGAGGATCTTCTTCAGGCGGGCACGCTCGCTGTCGGGCAGCTTGCGCGAGATTCCGTTCATCGAGCCGTTTGGAACATAAACCAGGTAGCGGCCCGGCAGCGAAACCTGGCTGGTTAGGCGCGCGCCTTTCTGACCGACAGGGTCCTTGGTGACCTGAACGAGCACGGTGTCGCCCGACTTGAGTGCGAGCTCGATGCGGCGCGGCTGGTTGCCGGTCTCGGCGAGCTCCCAGTCGACCTCACCCGAGTAGAGAACCGCGTTGCGGCCACGACCGATATCGACGAAGGCCGCTTCCATCGAAGGCAGCACGTTCTGAATCTTGCCCATGTAGACGTTGCCGATCAGGCTCGCCTCAGACGCCTTGGCGACGTAGTGCTCGACCAGAATGCCGTCTTCGAGCACACCGATCTGAATCTTGCCGTCCTTCGAGCGAACGACCATGGTGCGGTCGACGGCCTCGCGACGAGCGAGGAACTCCGACTCGGTGATGACGGTACGACGACGGCCGGCGTCGCGACCATCGCGGCGGCGCTGCTTCTTTGCTTCGAGGCGGGTCGAGCCCTTTACGCGCTGGGGTTCGTTGCTCGGCTCCTTAGGCGCGCGAGGCTCGCGAACCTTGACCACTGTGTTGGCAGCGACATCGCTATCGACCGACTCACCGGCACGGCGACGCGAGCGGCGACGCAGGTGGCTCTCGCCATCCTCAGCCGGAGCATCGATGATCTTGCCCTTCTTAGGGTCGATCACCGGGGTCGGTAGGTCTGGGGCCATGAACATGAGACCAAAGCTGCTGGCCGGCGCGGCAGGCGCTTCGGCGTTGGTGTTCTCGGCCGTTGCCGTCGAGCCCTTCTTGCCGCGCGAGTCCTTCTTCGCTGCGGGTGCCTCGACCTCTTCGGTCTCGATAGCAGGCTGTTCGCTCTTCGACTTGTCGGATGCCTTGCCCCTTGCGGCCGGCTTTTTGGCTGCGGCGGGAGGTGCTTCGGCAGCAACGACCTCGGCGTCCGCAGGCGCTTCCTTGGTCTTAGTTGCTGGCTTTGCGGCCTTAGCGGTTGCCTGCTTTGCCGGCGCTTTCTTTGCGGCTGGCTTCTTGGCAGGGCTCTTCGCGGCTGCGGTAGGGGTGGTTTCGGTTACCTCTGAGTTGTCAGGGGTTGCGTTGTTTTTCACCATTTTGAGGTGTGCTCCAAGCTGCCCTCTGCGCTAGGCCACACTCACTAGCCCGTTGGGCCTAAATCGTTGTTGCTGGCTCTTGCCAACAACCAAAACTGTGGCGAGCAATCATTCTTTGCGCTTGGCTGCCCGATCTAACCGGGTCTTACGCTCTGTCTGCGCTTGATTCTCGCAAAACTTGCGTCGATGCGGGTGTGGCCGCGTCAACTGCTATCAAGTATGCCAGTTTGCTGGGCATATGTCACTTAGGCGCCGATAGTCCGCGCCGTGGTGCGATACTGAAACCGTGAGCGAAACAACAGTTGCAACCGCAAAAACCAGACGCACGTTCGGCGGAACCGTCGGCCTCGCCTGGGTTCTGATACTTGGCGGATTCACCGGCTGGGTTGGCGCATTTGCCCTAACCCTAGAGCGCCTGCACGTCGCCGCAAACCCCGACGCGACCCTGAGCTGCGACTTAGCATCGTTCATCTCTTGCAAGTCGGTGATGCTTTCGGCTCAGGCCAAACTGTTCGGGTTCCCTAACCCGCTGATCGGCCTCAGTGCCTTCATGTTCCCGATCGCGGTCGGTGTAGCCATCCTCGCAGGCGCTAAGTTCGCCCGCTGGTTCTGGAACACGTTCATGGTGGGCATCTCGCTCGGGTTCATCTTCGTGGTTTGGCTTGCCAAGGAAGCGATCTTTGACATCGGCGCGCTCTGCCCTTACTGCATGGTCGCCTGGGCGGGCATGATTCCTATGTTCTGGCACTTGCTGGTGTACCTGTTGGCCGAAGACATCATCCCAGTGCCGGTGAAGGCAATCGGTTTTGTGGAATCGATCCGCAGCTGGGCCTGGGTATTCACTCTTGTGACCGAGCTCGCGCTGGTCGCCGTGATCGCCGTAGAGTTCTGGGCTCAGTGGGTCAAGCTGTTCGGCTTGAATTAGCCGGATGCGCTTGCCGCGCAAACGAAGAGGCCCGACCAACTGGTCGGGCCTCTTCGTTTAAGACTTGTTGACTAGGCGAACCAGAGCGCTAGCTCGCGTGCCGCCGATTCAGGGGAATCGCTGCCGTGAACCAGGTTCTGAGCGACCTTTAGGCCCCAGTCGCGACCGAGGTCGCCACGGATGGTGCCAGGTGCTGCGGTGGTTGGATCCGTGGCTCCGGCCAGCGAGCGGAAGCCCTCGATGACGCGGTGTCCTTCGGCGCGAATCGCGACGATCTCGCCCGAAAGCATGAAATCGACCAGCGGCTCATAAAACGGCTTACCCTCGTGCTCTGCATAGTGCGCGGCAAGCAGTGCGCGAGTAGCGCTTACCTTCTTGATGTCGGCAACGACGTAGCCCTTTTGCTCGATTCGGCGAATAATCTCACCGATCAGGTTGCGGCGAACGCCGTCTGGCTTGATGAGGATTAGCGTCTGCTGAACTTCAGTCATTGCTGTCGACTCCTTTGTCGGCGAGGTTGATGCTGATGCCGTTCTCGGCGAGCACGTTCTTTGCTTTATCAATTGTTGCACCGGCGATCATGCCCCAGGTCCAGATGCCGAGGAAGATGATGCCTACGACCCACATGAGCGGCACCCAGAAGGCGGTCGCGAGCATGGCAGCCTGCAAGACCCAGCCGAAGTAGTAGCTCCAGCGGGAGCCGAGGAATGCCGGCGTCAGGATGAGCAGGAAAGTCAGTGTGAGCCCAACGGCCCAGATCTGCGCACCATGTTCCTTGTCTAGACCGAAAGCGACAAGCGTGGCGAAGAAGATGATGAATGATTCGAAACCAAGAACCATCGAACCGAGAGTGCGCTGCAGCGAACGTGGTCGTGGCGTGCGTTTATTCGACATCTGCGTCGACCTCCTGCTGTTGCAACTTGAGAACCTGACCGATGAGGGTGATCGAGCCGGTGACAACGACTGCACCCTTGGTTGGTGCGCCAGGCAGCAGCGACTTGGCGAGCTCGATGGCATCGAGCGGGTGCTTCGAAACGTGTACGCGGTCTTCGCCAAACACCTTGCGCGCGGTCACCGCGAGCTCTTCGGCCGGCACGGCTCGAGGTGAGTCCGACTGGGTGATGACGACCTCGACGAGCGAATCGTCCAGCAGCTCAAAGAAACCCGTCGCGTCCTTGTCGCCGAGCGCGGCCAGCACGCCAACGGCGTATGGCTTGCCAAACGTTGTGGCCAGGGCGTGAGCGAGGCTCTCGGCACCACCCGGGTTGTGAGCCGCGTCAAGAATCACCAGCGGGTCGCGCTGGATCACCTGCAGGCGACCAGGCGACGATGCATCGGCCAGCGAGGCGCGCACGATGTCGTCCATGATGCGCTGGTTGCCGGCACCCAGGAAAGCCTCGACGGCCGCGATGGCAAGCGCAGCGTTCTGCGCTTGGTACTCGCCGTGAACCGGTAGGTGAATGTCGTGATACTCGCCCGCGAGGGTTCGCACGCTAAAGGTTTGACCAAGATCGGTCGCGATGGTCTCGATCAGCTCGAACTGCGGTCCGTAACTCGCGAATGCTTCGGCCAGCTCGGCGGCCTTGGCCTGCAGCACGGGCATTGCTTCGGCAGGCTGCGCACTGCTAAGAACGTAGGCGCCTTCCTTGATGATGCCCGACTTGGTGGTTGCGATCTCGGCGATCGTGTCGCCCAAGCGCTCGGCGTGGTCCATAGAAATCGGGGTAAAAACCGCTACATCGCCGTCAGCAACGTTGGTCGAATCCCACTCGCCACCCATGCCCACCTCGAGCACGAGCACATCGACCGGGGCATCCGCGAAGACCGCGAATCCCAATACGGCCAGTGCCTCGAAAAAGGTGAGCCTGGTGTCACCCTCGGCCTCGAGTTGTGCCTCGATGATCTCGATTAGCGGCTTGATCTCTTGCCAAACCGTATACAGACGCTCGTTGCTAACCGGCTCGCCGTCGATGGCCATGCGCTCGTTAAGGCGAACCAGGTGCGGGCTGGTGAAACGACCGGTTCGCAAGCCGTGCTCGCGCAGGATTCGTTCGATGAAACGCGTGGTCGAGGTCTTGCCATTGGTTCCGGTCACGTGGATGACGCGGTAGGCCTTCTGCGGGTCGCCGAGCAGTTCGACAGCGCGACGGGTCGGCTCAAGGCGCGGGCGCAGTTTGTGTTCGGGAATTCGGGCAACCAGGTCGTCCTCAACCGAGCGCGCGCGAGCGGCCCACTCATCGTTCGGGTCTTCCTCCCCAAATTCCGGCTCGTACTGGTCGACGTCGATTGACTCCTCGTCGTTGAAGATGGCCGACTGTGAACCCTCGGCGCTCTCCTCGGACTCGAAACTCAGGTCGTCTTCGCGCTCGAACTCGCTCAAAGCTTGGTCACCACGATGTCGACGAACTGGCCCTCGCCCACGGCTACCTGCGAGGCTGCGGCCTCGACGGTTGCTAGCTCGAGCGAGAGGGTCTCGCTCTTGACGAGCTCGGCGTGAGTCGCGATGGCCTCGAGCACGTCGGCCGATGCTGTCAGCTTCAGGCTGATGCGGTCGCTGACGTCGAAGTCGGCGTCCTTGCGGGCTTGCTGAACACCACGGATGACGTCGCGGGCAAGACCCTCGGCAGCCAACTCGGGGGTAACCGCGCTGTCGAGAATCAGGAAGCCACCAGATGGCAGGATGCCGATCAAGTCGGTAGAAGGTTTGTCCTCGGCTCCGTCGGCAAAGTTTGCCACCAGGTCGAGCGTGTATTCGCCCTCGACGAGTTCGATGCCGCCAGCCACGACCTTGCCGTCGACGTCGCTCCAGTCGCCCGCCTTGGCGGCCTGAATGGCCTCCTGAACCGACTTTCCGATGCGTGGTCCGGCTGCGCGAGCGTTGACGTTCAAACGCTTGATCACGCCAAACTCGGTGGTCGAATCGAGCGAGAGCTCAACCAGCTTGACGGCCTTCACGTTGAGCTCGTCGGCGATGATCTCGGCGAATGGCTGTAGCGCGGAGGCGTCCTTGGTGACCACGGTGAGTGTCGAGAGCGGCAGGCGCACGCGGAAACCGTTGGTCTTGCGCAGGCTCAGCGCTACCGAACTGACGGTGCGCACCTGGTCCATTGCCGCGACAAGCGCCGCATCCTCTGGGAACTCATCGGCCGACGGGTAGTTCTCGAGGTGAACCGAACGACCGCCGGTGAGGCCCTGCCAGACCTGCTCGGTGACGAGCGGAAGTAGCGGAGCAGCAACGCGGCAGAAGGTCTCGAGCACCGTAAACAGCGTGTCGAAGGCCTCGGTCGATTCCTCCCAGAAGCGGTCGCGCGAGCGGCGTACGTACCAGTTGGTCAGCACGTCGGCGAAGTCGCGCAGAAGGCCTGCTGCCGAGTAGGTGTCGTAGACGTTCATGGCCGCTTCGACCTCAACGACCAGGTCGCGGGTCTTGGCGAGCAGGTAGCGATCGAGCACGTCAGTTGAGTTGGTCGAACGCTTTGCCTCGTAACCGGCTGCATTGGCATACAGCGTGAAGAAGTAGAACGTGTTCCAGAGCGGTAGCAGCACCTGACGAACGCCCTCGCGGATGCCCTGCTCGGTGACGATCAAGTTTCCGCCGCGAAGGATCGGGCTCGACAGCAGGAACCAGCGCATCGCGTCGGCGCCATCGCGGTCCATGACCTCGTTGACGTCAGGGTAGTTGCGCAGCGACTTCGACATCTTCTGGCCGTCGTTGCCGAGGATGATGCCGTGCGAGACCACGGTCTTGAACGCGGGGCGGTCGAACAGTGCTGTCGCCATGACGTGCAACGTGTAGAACCAGCCGCGGGTCTGACCGATGTATTCGACAATGAAGTCGCCGGGGTTGTGGGTCTCGAACCAGTCCTGGTTCTCGAACGGGTAGTGCACCTGAGCGAACGGCATCGAGCCAGACTCGAACCAGCAGTCGAGCACCTCTGGCACGCGACGCATAGTCGAGTTGCCGGTCGGGTCGTCAGGGTTCGGGCGGGTCAGTTCGTCGATGACGGGACGGTGGAAGTCGTCTGGGCGCACACCGAAGTCGCGCTCGAGCTCGTCGAGCGAGCCGTAGACGTCGATGCGCGGGTAGTTCGGGTCGTCTGACTTCCACACTGGAATCGGCGCGCCCCAGAAGCGGTTTCGGCTGATCGCCCAGTCGCGTACGTTCTCGAGCCACTTGCCGAACGATCCGTCCTTGGTGTGCTCAGGGGTCCAGTCAATCTGCTGGTTGAGCTCGAGCATGCGGTCGCGCAACTTGGTGGTCTCGACGAACCACGACGAGACGGCCTTGTAGATCAGCGGATTCTTGCAGCGGTAGCAGTGCGGGTACGGGTGCTCGTACGAGGCTTGGCGAAGTACGCGTCCGTTGCTCTTCAGCATCTGCGAGATTGGCTTATTTGCCTCGAACACGTGCTGGCCGGTGAAGTCGCTGACGATCGAGTTGTAGCAGCCGCGCTCGTCGATGCTCACATAGGTTGGGATGCCGGCAGCGTTACAGACGCGCTGGTCGTCCTCACCGTAGGCCGGAGCCTGGTGGACAATGCCGGTGCCATCGCCATCGGCGACGTAGTCGTCGACCAGAACCTTCCAGGCGTTCGAGACGTCGAACTTTTCGGTGTCGGCGTAGTAGTCAAAGAGCGGTTCGTATGCGATGCCCGCGAGGTCGCTGCCCGCGTGGGTCGCCGAGATTGCGGCGACCGCGTCCTCTGCAGTCTCGTAGCCGAGGTCTTTGGCGTAGCCGCCAACCAGCGACTTGGCCAGCAGGTAGCTAACCTCGCCCGCGACACCACCATCTGCGGCTCCGGCAGGGCCGGCCGGCAGAACGGCGTACTCGATTTTCGGGCCAACGGCGAGCGCAAAGTTGGTTGGCAGGGTCCACGGGGTGGTCGTCCAGGCCAGCAGTCGAACCCCGGCCAGCGCCTGACCCGCCGAAACCGGGAAGGTAATGGTCAGCGTCTGGTCCTGACGGGTTCGGTAGACCTCGTCGTCCATTCGCAGCTCGTGGTTCGACAGCGGGGTCTCGCAGCGCCAGCAGTAGGCCAGCACCTTGAAGCCCTCGTAGATCAGTCCCTTGCCGTGCAGCTGCTTGAAGGCCCAGAGAACCGACTCAGTGTAGTTCTTGTCGAGCGTCTTGTAGTCGTTGTCGAAGTCAACCCAGCGCGCCTGGCGGGTCACATACGTGCGCCAGTCTTCGGTGTACTTGAGCACCGAGGTCTTGCAGTACGCGTTGAACTTGTCGATGCCGTACTTTTCGATCTCTGGGCGACCCGAGATACCAAGTTGACGCTCGGCCTCGACCTCGGCAGGCAGACCATGGGTGTCCCAGCCGAAGCGGCGGTCAACCCGGTAGCCCTGCATGGTCTTGAAGCGTGGAATCGCGTCCTTCACATAACCCGTGAGCAGGTGGCCGTAGTGCGGCAGGCCATTGGCGAACGGAGGGCCGTCATAGAAGACGAACTCCGGAGCATCAGCGTTCTTGCGCTGATCGATGCTGGTCTGGAAGGTGTTGTCCTTGGCCCAGAAGTTCAGAATGCTCTGCTCTACGGCCGGAAAGCTGGGGCTTGGGTTGACGCCAAGGCCGTTCGAGCCCGCGGCTGGCGCGGCATCAGTGAGCGGATTCTGCTTTGGATACATGTGGCTTTCCAGAGGTAGTGGACCTGTTTTGCTAGCTAAACGCCCGTGCGGCGCTAACCCAATACGCAAAAGGTTTTCTGCCATCAATGTTAACCTGTATGCACCCCTATTTTTGGAGACTTCACTCGTGACTAACGCCCGTTTTCTAGCTTCTGCAACTGCGCCCGAAAAGGTTGGCGTCGAAGGCCTCGAAGAAAA
>JACCDO010614150.1_pt1 | contig 24307 bp, 33 predicted proteins | sample 7446101 | NCBI WGS metagenome assembly JACCDO01 (sample SAMN15323440, study PRJNA562643) | freshwater metagenome | isolation source: river surface water | place: USA:Blue River Watershed | collected 2017-08-16
AAGAGTATTGATGGTATCAGTATAGGATTCAAAGACCCCACAGACTGGGTGAGCACTGGAAATTTTGCTTTGAATTTTTTGATATCGGGCGACTTTAATCGTGGAATTCCACTGGGCAAGGTCACAGTATTTGCAGGTGAAAGTGGAGCAGGTAAAAGTTTTATTTGTTCCGGAAATTTAATTAAAAACGCACAGGCACAGGGTATCTATGTTATTCTCATTGACAGTGAAAATGCACTGGACGAAGCCTGGCTACACGCACTGGGTGTAGAAACCACAGACGATAAATTGCTTAAACTTAATATGGCAATGATTGATGATGTTGCTAAAGTAATCAATGACTTTGCCAAAGAATACAAAGCATTGCCCGAGGAATCTCGCCCCAAGGTATTGTTTGTTATTGATAGTCTAGGTATGTTACTGACTCCCACAGATGTTAATCAGTTTGAAGCCGGTGACTTAAAGGGTGATATGGGTCGTAAACCCAAGGCACTGACAGCACTGGTTAGAAATTGTGTAAATATGTTCGGTGACTTAAATATTGGATTAGTTGCGACCAATCATACGTATGCATCGCAGGATCCTTATGATCCCGATGACAAGATCAGTGGTGGTCAAGGTTTTATCTATGCATCAAGTATTGTAGTTGCTATGAAGAAATTGAAACTCAAGGAAGATGAAGATGGCAACAAAGTCTCCGAGGTCAGAGGAATTAGAGCAGGTTGCAAGATCATGAAAACACGCTATTCAAAGCCTTTTGAAACCATACAAATTAAAATTCCTTATTCCACGGGTATGAATCCCTATAGCGGGATGTTTGATATGTTGGAAGCCAAGGGTCTGGTAGCCAAAGAAGGAAATAGATATGTGTATGTGGATTTAGATGGCCAGATACATAAACTTTATCGTAAGGAATGGGAGCGTAACGAAGGTGGATGTTTGGATTTAGTTATGAAAGAATTCCATGATAAAAAACATAGAGTTCCGGATATCATAGAAGAAGAAGATGAAGAAGCAGTTTAACCGAGGAAAATAACAATGACAATTGAAGTAGATACACTTGTTGAAGCATATACGACACTTAAGGAGTATGTTCCTGCCAAAGAGCGACAGGCAGCAGCAGACACATTAATTAGTATTTTAGTAGACATTCTCAGTGATCGTGACCTTAGAGAATTTGCTGGCACTGATGCCTATACCAAACGTGCTGCCGAGGAATATCTCGACAGTGAGGACGAGGACATCGAGGACTACGACGAATAATGTGGTATAACAAAATAGTTCAGGACTTATCCAATATTCCCGACTTCATAAATTACTATGAAGGCGAATTGTATCAGGCCAAAGCCGAGTGTGGTATCTATGGAAAACTCGAGAAGAATATTGCTGGTCTACCGGGAATTACTGAACAACGATTCAATCAACTACAGGAGATTGAAGCAGTCTTGAACTATTTAAATATACAACTTAGAAAAATACGTAGGCGGCATTTTCAAAAATATCTGGAATCCTATGCTAGAGCATTAACCAGCAGAGATGCAGAAAAATATGTAGATGGTGAGGACGAAGTCATTGATTTTGAAACTATCATCAATGAAGTAGCACTACTAAGAAACAAATGGCTGGGCTTAATGAAAGGCTTGGAGAGTAAGAATTTTATGCTGGGGCACGTTACAAGACTACGCACAGCAGGTATGGAAGATATTTCACTTTAATGGCAATTATCAGCAGACTATTCCCTACAGACAGGGACTCACATAAACACAGTTTAAACACACTGGGTATTTTAGAACAATACACGGATTTTATGGACAGCGTTAGAACTGTTTACGATATGGGATCTGGCAGTGGTTTAGACACTGAGTGGTGGGCTACACGCCAACGCGATGATGGCTCGGCTTATAATATTAGAGCATATGGTGTTGACATAATAGACAACGCTAATAAAGTAAAAACCAGAGATAAGTTGGCATTTATTAAACACGACTTTGAGGAATACGATGAAGGAATCAAAGCAGATGTTATTTGGTGTCACGATAGTTTTAGATGCGTTAATAATCCCATACAGACATTAGCAAACTGGAATCGACAAATGACTGCGGGTGGTATGTTAGCGTTAATTACGCCACAAACTACTAATCTCAGCGATGGGAATTTACTGTTTAGAACTATGAGTGGTAGTCCCTTTGCTTATGATATTACAAATCTAATTTACCTACTAGCATTATCAGGATTTGATTGCAACTTGGGTCACTTTACTAAACAACCCGATGATTTTTGGATACATTGTATTGTTTATAAAAGTGAACACAAACCCATGGATCCAAGAACCACTAGTTGGGCAGAATTAATAGAAAAAAATCTAATACCAGAATCAGCAGCATTAAGTGTGTCAAAACGTGGAGTATTAAGGCAGGAGGATATCTTTACACACTGGATATCCGGACATTATTGCAGATGGAGCGAAGTATGACAATAGTAGTTTGTTCAGGTGGATTCGATCCGCTACATAGTGGTCACATAGCACAGTTCACTGCTGCTAAGCGATTGGGTGATAAACTTGTAGTTGCTGTCAACAGCGATGCTTGGTTAGAACGCAAAAAGGGTCGAGCATTTATGCCCATACATGAAAGATCAACTATAGTTGGTAGTCTCGGTATGGTCGATGAAGTCATCATTGACTATGATGACAGTGATGGTAGCAGTATTAATGCCTTGTTGGAAGTTCAACGTAGATATCCCGATCAGAGAATAGTCTTTGCTAATGGTGGTGACAGAAACCACGGCAATATTCCAGAAATGACTGTCTCGGGTATTGAATTTGCATTTGGTGTTGGCGGCGAGAATAAAGCCAATAGTTCAAGTTGGATACTGGAACAATGGCGTAGACCTAAAACTACCCGTGGCTGGGGCGAATACAGTGTATTACACGAAGTGGAAAAACATACCAAGGTCAAGGAATTAACAGTTAGTCCTGGTAGCACATTAAGTATGCAACGACACGAAGAACGTGCAGAACACTGGTTTATTGCCTCGGGAACTGCGGAAGTTTATACTATTAATCGCAGCACTGACGTAGAATTTATGGGTGTGTTTAGACGACATCAGAGTCTACATATTCCACGTGGACAGTGGCATCAACTTTGTAATCCCGGCAACGAACCACTACGTGTTATTGAAATACAGTATGGTATTCGCTGCGAGGAAGATGATATAGAACGAAAACCTAATTAGAAACTACTGCGTTGGTAGTTCCAACGCTGTATTAACTGCTCTACATCAGAAGTTGTTTTGGGATTATGGCTTTCTATATAATATTCAATATCGGTTTGCTTTAATGATTGCTTTAATTTTTGTAATAGATTGATGATAAACATGATTTTCCTTGTATCTAATACTATTTATTGCAGCGCAACATTCACCAATAACTAAATATAATAATGCGTTGGATACTTGATAACTACCCAAAAACTTTCAAAGACTATTGGGTCTTACTAACCTTTATAATACTACCAATAGCGGGTATCGTTTATTTTTATGAGTTATTTTGGTTATTTTTACCATTTGTGGTTATAGCAATTACTGCTGGCACATACAATCATCGTGCAATAACTCATAATTCTCTGGTATTATATCCCTGGGCACAGCACTTAATGTCTTGGGTAATGATATTGACCTATCAGGAATTTAGTATAGATGGATCGGTTCAGGGTCATCGCGATCATCATAGGTGTGCAGATACTGACCGAGATCCACATCCAAGTTTAAAAAGTTTATTTAATGGACGTAGATCATATTCTTTATGGTATGGCACATTTACAACAACAGGATTATTTGATCATGTAACCGATTGGTATCATATTAAACAACCCACGGAGAGATTTTATGTTAGATACCAAGCATTGCTATTACCAATAATGATGATTTTATTGTTTCTTACCTTGGGTGTCAAGTTAGCCTTATATTGGATATGTGTCACAAGATTTGCTGTATTTTGCTCAACTTATTCTGCTGTTTTTCCATTTCACTATGACTCCGGTGTTGGGGAATATGGCATCCCCACTAATCGCAACTGGTTATGGGTATTAGCGGAATCTCGTTGGCATAAAAATCATCATGATCGTCCCTGGATCTTTAATCAAGCTGATCCGGGTGGTTTTGACTTATACTACTACTTACTGAAACCTCTAGCAAAAAGATTTTTATGATTACATTGTTAAATGGGGATTGTCTGGATATTTCTCATGAAATACCTGATGAAACTGTCGATTTGATATTAACCGATCCTCCGTATAATATCAGTGAACGCGGAGCCAAACCAGAATGGATAGATCCTACTACTGGTGAGAACAAGAATACAGTTCATAGTCAGAAGTTTGATGAGTCATTTGAACATAATTGGGACAGTGTTTCTCACGAGGATTTCGTCAAGTTATTATCTCAGTGGTCGAATTTATGGTATAGTAAGTTGCGTCCTGGTGGAAGTTTTGCAGTTTTCATCAGTGACGTTTATATTAGTTATCTTTGGTCTGCTGCGGAGTCTGTTGGTTTAGAACCAAAGAGGATATTTACTTGGAAAAAGCCAGCGGCAGTTCCATTTAATCGTAGAGTTAATCCAGTCAGCGGTTGCGAGTATATCTTATGGGGTATTAAACCTATTAAGGGTAACTATCGTAGGACATTTAATGCAGATGCCTCTGTTGGAACTATTGTCGAGAGATATTCAGCAGCGGATAAAGTTAGCAGTATAGTATACAAGTATATAGCACAGGGGTTAGATTTGAAATCTGCATTTGATATGGCAGAAGCAGAATCTTTGGAAGTGTTATCAAGTAGAAAAGTAAATGTTTTGGGTCAAGTGGAATGTGTAATTCCAAATACCATAGTTTACAGTGGTGGTTCTACTAGGGATCGTATCCATCCTACGCAGAAACCGCAGGAAATTTTAGAATATTTTATAGCATTATTGACTAACGAGGGTGATCTGGTTTTGGACACTTTTGCTGGATCGGGTAGCACTGGTAGGGCATCATTAGACAGATCTCGCAGGGCGATTTTGGTTGAACGGGATCCGGTGATGTTTAGTAAAATGTCAGAAAAATTCAAGTTTGAGTAGAATAAATAAATAAAATAGTTAAGAAGTTATTGACAACAAAGCTAAATAAATCTACTATGACAGACATTATGAACACCAATAGAAAACATGAGCAATTAGCCATATCCATACCCCAAGGTATGGGCGTTTGCTATTGGGTAGCGTTTTCACGCACAAATAGTATTATTGACATGAAAGGGTCTTGTAGAGACTAGGAAATACGATTAAACACCTAAATTCTACCAGACCCTAGACTAAACCTCTAGGGTTTTTTTATTTTAGGAGAAAATTTTGACGTTGGATAAAAATAAGTTATCTTTTGATGAATTGATAGAGCGTAGAAATTTCATTTTTAATGATAAGTTATTGAAAAAATTCTATGAAATGAAGATTAGTAGAATGCGTAAGCAGTATGACGAATCTAAAAAAATTCTGTCATCAAATAAGGATTATGAGTAATAAAGTGTAAGCGGAACGAGACTGCGGCGGCACTTAAAACATCGCTAAATGGGCGGGGCCGAGGGATAAAAGTTGTGGCGAGAACACAATGAGTAAGATTCGGATGATAAAGCACATTCGAACACATATCGGTGGCCGGCGCCGGGGGAATCTTTACGGATTGCCTGGAATGTGTTTTATCATCAGCATTTAAATAAGTGCTGGCTAATAGTAGATATGGTAGATAGCACTGGTGTGCGGCGGTGTCTTATAAGCACTGGAGACTGGCTAGATGGGCTGGAACGGAAGAGTTCGAATCTCTTATCTACTACCAATTTAATGGAAGCGCAAATATGAAAATATGTAAATTTTGTAATTCTCATCAATCGCCAAATCAATCGGGGTTAACTCGGCACGAAAAGCATTGTGCTAGTAATCCCAATTCTGTACCAACATTGCCACCGTGGAATAAGGGGTTAACTGGTGACCCACGGTGTAAACATTCAGATGAGACTAAAAATAAACTTAAAGGTGGTTTAGGCATTTGTCTGGATCCAGATAGCGAAATTAAACGCAGAGAAAAACTCAAAATTATTGCGTTACGTCGTAAACTGGGTGGGTATGTACAAGGATCCGGAAGAGGCAAAAAGGGATGGTACAAAGGATTCTTTTGCGATAGTAGTTGGGAACTTGCGTATGTTGTTTATTGTTTAGAACATGGCATAGATATTAAACGAAATACAGAAAAACGACATTACATCTGGCAGGGTATTATTAAAAACTATATTCCTGACTTTATAGTAGAAGGTAACGTGACAGAAGTTAAAGGATACAAGACTAAACAATGGTTAGCAAAGTTAGAAGCAAATCCAGATGTAAAAGTTTTATATGAAAAAGATTTAAAACCTGTACTTGAGTATGTTAAGACTAAGTACGGAAAAAACTTTATAAGTCTATATGAATAATGGAGGGATAACTGGGCTGGGCCCGGCACTGTCTTGAAAACAGATGGAGTTAGAAATAGCTTGGAGTTCGATTCTACCATCCCTCCTCCAAATTAAGAATCCGTGAGTTCAACTCCGTCCGCTTCCGCCAATTTTGGTAAAATTGATGAATATTATTTTACTTAAATAGTTGATATACGATTACGTTTATAGTATTATATCAATATTAACTTAGTAACATTTTTCAAAATTTTAGGAATAAAAATGAATTTGATTGAATTCGGTGATAATCGAGAAACAATGAAGAAATGGGCTGAAAAAGGAATTAAAGTCCAAATGTGTGTCACTAGTCCTCCTTATTATGGACTGAGAGATTACGGCACAGGTTCGTGGGTAGGTGGTGACGAAAATTGTGATCACGTTGAACGTGTAAACCAACAGGGTGGTGACCTAGCAATGAATAGAGATCCAGCACCACAGACTTTTCAGTATAAAAATATTTGTGGTAAATGTGGAGCGACCAGAGAAGACAAACAACTAGGTCAAGAAGAAACACCCGAAGAATTCGTTAATAATATGGTTGACGTATTTCGTCACGTAAGGGATATTCTTGCTGACGATGGAGTGATTTGGGTTAATATGGGTGACAGTTATTACAACTATCGTCCAGGCAAAGGTCAGCGTCAAAGTAAACAAACTATCGCTTCACAAAAATTCAGTGAAGTTGAAGAAAGTGCTAAGCGTGGACGTGTGCTTGATGGATATAAAGAAAAAGATTTAATGGGTATTCCTTGGATGCTGGCATTTGCGCTACGTGCTGATGGATGGTATCTACGTCAAGATGTTATTTGGAATAAACCCAATCCTATGCCGGAAAGTGTCAGGGATCGTTGCACTAAATCACATGAATATATTTTCTTGCTGAGTAAATCACAAACGTATTTCTTTGACAATGAAGCAATCAAGGAACCATTAAGCGATCCTAATAGAAAAAACTTTCAAAGTGGTTCTAGATCTAATGGAATTAATTTAGATAGACAGGACAACGATTTATCAGAAAGAACTAAAAAAGTCGTTTATGAGTCTAGAAATCGACGTTCCGTCTGGACAGTTAACACTAGACCATATATTGGAGCGCATTTCGCTACATATCCTCCAGAATTAATTGAACCTTGTATCTTATCTAGCACTAGTGAAAAAGGTCATTGTCCTGAATGTGGTTCTAGATGGGTTCGTGAAGTGGAAAGAACTAGATTAAAGAGAAATGAATTAGATCCTTCAGATCCTAGATATCGTCCTAACACTTATGAAGGTGAATATGGTGATATTAATGGCAAGGGAGATGCTGGGTATACTGCTACAAAAACGCTTGGATGGAAACCAACCTGTGAGTGTGGTCATGATCCAGTTCCTGATATTGTCTTCGACCCATTTATGGGAAGTGGCACTACTGCTGGAGTAGCACTTCGTAATGGAAGACAGTATATGGGTTGTGAGTTAAATCCAGAATATGGAGAGCTACAACAGAATAGAATCAAAGATGTATCTAAATCAACTACGATAGAAAAAATAGAATCAGAAGATGGAACTGCTGTTAATATAGTTGACATATTCGATACACTTTTTTCCAGAGAGTAAATTGCGGGTATGATGTAAAGGTAACCTGAATCCTTGCCAAGGATTATTTGCGAGTTCGATTCTCGCTACCCGCTCCAAACAACTTTAAGGAGAACCACCGTGGGGCAATCATAATATTCCTTTTAGTTGTAGCATTATTATATTTTATAGATAAACAATTTTAATAGAATGAACTATATAGAAAAATTAACGTTACCTAATCTGCCCCATGATATTGCTGACTCTTTGCTTGAGATCAGCAGGACATTACAGCATAGTGAGAGTGACAGACAATGGTTAAGTGATTATCACGAAGGTAAGATAACTGTTGCCGGATATGCTATACCTGATGTAGCAACTGCGGGTGGTGTTAATAATACACCTATGAGCGATGAACTAGTTGGTGCATTGGATGCAATATACAAAAAATATTTCCCCAATCAAACTCTTTATTTTGTATGTAATGTGATGAAAAACGTAGTTGATAGTAGTAGTATTTTCCCACCACATTGTGATAGAGTAAGAAGAACGGCAATAAACTATGTTGTTGATACTGGTGGTGATGATGTTACTACAACATTTTATGAACAAGTAAGATTAGGTGATGATTTTTCTAAGGCTGCTAACATTAATTATAATGATATTACGATAGCGCATAGAGAGGTTTTAAAAGAGAAAACTTGGTATGCATTTGACACACAGCGTTTTCATAGTGTAGAGAATATTACTGGGTCAAGATTTTATCTAGCAATTTTATTAGGCAGTAACCCTGGGTATAGTGAGTTTTTACAACAATATCCAGAATTAATTTTAAAGGAGAGTCCTTATGGACAGTGACAAGACAGGTAAGATATGGGTGCGTAACTCAACTGGTTAGAGTAATCGGCTTTTAACCGATAAGTTGTGAGTTCGAGTCTCACCGCACCTACCATATAAAAGCAGATTAGTTCTCAAGGGTTGTTCCTGGGGTAATTGTCTTCTAAGAAGTCCTAGTCTGCTTCTATATGGTATAATAAAAGTTTATTGGATTTTTGTTTGATTTCGCTAAATACATATAACATTTAATGGTGAAATCAAAATGAATTATAAATTTATATATGAATCTTTAATAACGAAAGCCCAATCCCGTAGTATCGATGATTTTACAGAATCACATCATATAGTACCTCGATGTATGGGAGGAAGCAATGATAAATCAAACTTGGTTAAATTGACGCCAGAAGAACATTATGTGGCACATCAATTATTAGTGAAAATTTATCCTGATAATCATAAATTAGTCAACGCGGCTATGATGATGATTCCTAACCGAAGATCAAATAAGTTATACGGTTGGTTGAAAAGGCGTTGGTCGAGTATACAACAAGAAAATCAAGCAGGTGATAAAAATTCACAATATGGGACTAAATGGATTCATAACAAAACGCTACAGCAATGTAAAAAAATCTCGAAAGTAGAGACAATACCAACTGGGTGGGAAAAAGGTAGAATGATTAATTGGAATGAAACTCAGAAACTTGATCATTGTCCTATATGCGGGAAAGAAAAAAATATATTAAGAAAATTTTGTAGTTTATCTTGTTCGGCAACTAATACTAATATGTCAAAAACAACCATATTTGACAAATATTTGAATGATATGATTGAAGATTACAAATCTGGTAAAAGCATTCATTATTGTTTGGTAAATCGAAATCTTTGTGGTACTGGAGAAAATCATACGAAATTAAAAACAGAATTAAAAAATAGGGGCATAGTGTAACGGCAGCACCACACACTTTGACTGTGTTAGTATAGGTTCAAATCCTGTTGCCCTTACCAAATTACAATGCCGCCTTAGCTCATTTGGCGAGAGTATAACGCTACGAACGTTACATTACAGGTTCGAATCCTGTGGGGCGGACCAAACAATGGTGTCTTTAGTGTAGTGGCCTGCACATTGCTCTGTGAAAGCGATAGTACCGGATCGATACCGGTAAGACACCCCAGTGCTAAATTAACCCGACTAAGCTAACCTAGTGGAAGCAGCGGTCTGAAGAATCGCGGGGCCTGGAGCGTAACCAGGAGTCGGGGCCATTGCCATTATAGTTAAGAGGTAGAACACATCCTTGGTAAGGATGCGATACAAGTTCGATTCGACTAGTTGGCACCAAATTCAAGGTATTTACGATATGATGCCATTTAAAAAATTTAACTATCCAAAATACAAGGATATAGTCAGGGATATAATTAAGTATATCCCCAAAAAAACTAATATTCACAAAACCGATGTTTTCTGGAATTTCGCTAACATGGATGAGATCTATGAAATGTCACCCAGTGTTAGGGAATTTTTGTCGGAGCACAACTATACACGTCGTGCTATGAGTATTATGCAGATTAATAAACCCGATCATTATTTTAAAAGTCAAATTCACACAGATATTGATAGTGGAATGGTGATATTAATTCCTATAGTAAACTGTGAATACTCTACTACTGCATTTTATGAAGTCACCGAAGATGATTTAAACTTACAACCATTGCCGGATAATCCTGAAGTTGAATATTATCACGCTAAGCAAACACATGACAAATATAAAATGATAGGTGAATTTAGTCTTACAGAACCTTATGTAATTGATACTAGTGTAGCACATTGTGTTCATATGATGGAACCTGCCAAATATCCGAGAATAAGTTTTGGGATTAGGGTTCACGAAGATCTCAGACATTTAATTTATTCTTAAGCGGTCCTTCGTTCAACGGATAGGATGCTGCGCTTCGAACGCAGTGATGTGGGTTCGATTCCTGCAGGACCGGCCAGTTTAATACCCACTTAGCTCAGTTGGTTAGAGCATTCGCTTGATAAGCGAAAGGTCTCTGGTTCAATTCCAGAAGTGGGTACCATAGTAGAGTAGCATAGCGGCCAATGCACCAGCTTCATACGCTGTCAATCGTGGGTTCGAGTCCCACCTCTACTACCAAGTTTCTAAAATAGAAACTTTATCCTAAAATAGTCTAAAAAACGGTTGACAAACACCGTCAAAATGGGTAATATCTATCCCGTTGTTGGCAGTTGTGGTGAAAAAACAACAAAAAAGTAGTTGACAAATACTCATAAAATAGGTAATATCTAGTCTGTTGTTAACCAATTACAGGAGTCTGAAATGTCTAAACTTACCGCCTACACCGTTGAACTTTACAAGACTGACAAGCGTATCAAGAAAGACGAGCGTTATGGTCGCAACAAGGTAGGTCTGCGTTTTGTCGAGGTTGTAGACTTTGCGCCTACCACTAGTGATTTCATTGAGACCGTGGCTGCTGATATGCGTAAGCGTGGTTTCGTTGCTGAAGTTTTTGAAACTTTCGTAACCCGCAAGAACTTGTTGTCTGGTAAAGAATATCAGGAGCGTTACGATACGCCCAACTTCTGCTCGCCTAGTTCTGAGACCTACTGGAGTATGTAAAATAGCAACACTTTATTTGGTTGACATTAAACCCAATATTTGCTATACTGTTGAAACAGTAAACATCAGGAGACAACAATGTCCAAAAAAGTTACTTTTAATAAATCTCAGCGATTCCGCGTGATTTCAGGCGATGTTAGTTTTTATGTAACTAAAAAAGAAATCCGCAGTGGAGTCGGTGATTTTATCAAGTTCAATCTTGCTATGAATCAGGCTCTTGATGCTCTTGAGAACTATCGTCAAGGCACTGGTGTTGAATCAGATTGTCAAGGACTTGCTGGAACTTGGCAAGACCTGCAGATCCAGTTGAACGTAGCCTAAAGAGGGGATATAAAATGAGCAAAAATATTCGACACTTTGTTGATCAGCAAAATAAATGGAATGCTATTTTTGGCGGGAAACAATATGATCTTGAAACCGCAGAAGACCGCGAAACAATTGCTGCGCTACTGGATAGTGAACTGAGTCCAGAAAATCTTAGTTGTGATGGAGAGTTATCATTGAGTTCTATTAAGAAAAGGTTAACTTTCCTGCAAAAATGTCAGACAGAGCTTAAGAAGTTGGATCCAAGCATTGAGTTTTTTTAACAACACTTTAGGAGATTATAAAATGTCTAAGTATGCTTATTATACAGAACGAGTCAATGATATAGTTTATACAGGATTGACTAAAGATCAATTTAATGACGAAGTTCAAAATCTCACGGATGAATTTGTTGACGAATTTGACACATCGTGGGGAGTAGCGTATGATATTATCTGCCAAATGATTGATGATGTCATTGTGGCAAGATAATAATCTGTGGTAAAAATACAACAGTCAGGGGTCTAAAAAACCCTTGACTTTTATTCCGATTTGGGGTATTATTCTTCCTATAGTAAGTCAACCACAGGAGAAATAAAATGATCAAAATCACCAGAACAGATTATCAGGGTAATGTCTCTACGGAAGTAGTTGGTGTTGGTTCTACACTGTTTATTGCCACTGAGACAGTTCAAGTTATGTCTGATGTTTGGGAACAAGAAGAACGTATCTATTATGTAACTGAAACTGGTGCATTGTCTTCTGCTTGTGTTCCTTATGCTCATAGCCAGTATTATGCTGTTGAATTTGCTATCGATGCAGATTTTGCAGCACTGGAAAAATCGATTTTCGACAATCAATATAAGATTGAGCACCGCAACGCATTGAATGCTGCTGAATCAAGAGCTTGCGATATCTTTGTTCGTGGCCGTGAATTGCGTATCAATCGTGGCCGCAAGTTCCCTGTTGGCACTATCGGTAAGGTAGTTGGATGGGTTGAGAATCAATGGGGTATCTCTGTTGGTATCGCGCTGGATGATGTTACCGAGACTGTTACTACTAAGAACGGTAAAACCTACGAGCGTAATACTAACGTGATCTGGGTTTCTTCACGTAATCTGGTTGTTAATCAGCCGGTGATTGACCAGAATGAAGTGAACCATATCGCAACTTCTCGTGCTACATCATATGTCGAGAATGTGCGTAACAAGTTTAACAACTACAAAGGACGTAAAACCAACGTTGTTTAAAAACAACAAGTCAGGGGTCTAAAAAACCCTTGACTTTTATTCCGATTTGGGGTATTATTCTTTCTATCGTAGTTAAACAACAAAGGGGATACAAATGTCTAAGTCACTGAAACTCAAATTTTACTCAGATCCAGGACACGGTTGGGTTGCTGTAAAGCGTGAACTGTTGGAAAATCTTGGTATCGCTCATAGGATTTCTGTTTATTCTTACCAGAAGGGTAACACCGTTTATCTGGAAGAAGACTGCGATTTTTCTGTATTGATCGAAGCCTTCAAGCAGAATCGTATTTCTTTTGAGTTGGATCACAAGTATACTGACAACAGAAGTCCTATTCGTAGCTATGAAAATTACGCTTTTTCGGCTCCTAAGTTCTATGACTATGTATTGTCGTTTTACGGTGTTGATGGTTTGTATGCCAAATCGTTTGCCGAAGAGGGTATTCTGCCGTTCACTCTCACCGAGATTCGTGATGCAACCGATGCTGTGCTGAAAAAACATGGCTGTGATGCATTCTGCTATGATTCGGTTGATCGTGAGCGTGTTCGTGATGTTGTTCTGGAACTTCGCCAGGGGGTAATTAACTATGCCGTCTAAACTTCAATTTATCGTTAGTTCTTACGATCCACAGGGTCAAAAAATAACCCTGTGGCGTTATTATGACTATGAGTATGAATTGGAAATTTCCAGTGCTGACAAAAAGAAGATTATTATGCTTAGTAACATGGAATACAATGATGCTATGAGTCAATTTAATAATCTGGTCAGCATAAATACTAGTAAATCTTTTTGGAGTTTAGAACATGAATCAAGTGCTTAATGAAGTTAAATTAGCCAGGGTATGGCAATATTTTACTGATGACAATCGGGTAGCTGCTATTATCACTGCTTTTCGCGGAGAGTATGACTTTGAGACAAATATGAAGAGGAATGCCAGTTTAGCTGGTGAACTTCGTAATTTGGGATATGGTATTGTCTTTGTTGATGGATATTGGATAGAGAATTCTGGAACTCCTGAAGAAGTTCATGTAGCAGAAAAGTCAATCCTGGTTTCTGCATCCATTAGAAATACACAGGAATTCGCTAAGAATATTCATAATCTTGGCAACAAATATAGCCAGGAAGCAGTCGTAGTCAAGGACGATAAGGGAACAAGACTGGTATTTAAGGATGGCTCTACGGACGAACTAGGGGATATTAAGCCTGGTCAAATGAGCGATATCTATACCAGACTTCATACCAATAAAAAAGCATCAACCTTTATTTTTGAAGGTGAACATGATGACTTGGGTTGGTTCCAGAGACTGGCTGGTATCAAAAAGTAAACAAAATTAGTTAAAAAAAACTTGAAAAAATGCTTGACAAATGTCCGGCATTGGGGTATTATTACACCATTGATTCTCAACCACCAAGGGGTAAAAAAATGGCTTACATCTCTCAAGAAAAGAAGTCAACGATTGCACCAGTAGTTAAAGCAATTTGCAAGAAGTATGGAGTCAAAGCAAGTCTTGCAGTTCGGAATCATTCGACATTGGTCTTAAATGTCAAGTCTGGTAAAATTGATTTTATCGAGAATTATAATTCTGCTAATCCTGTTAGGTTTCAGCGTAGTGGCAGCGATTATAAAGCAGATGGTTATATTCAGGTAAACCCTTATTGGTATCACGAGCACTTTGACGGTGTTGCACGTGAATTCCTTGAGGAAGTTTTGGCTGCAATGAACAATGGTAATCACGATAATTCGAATGCTCAGATTGACTACTTTGACGTGGGTTGGTATTCTGACGTGAATATTGGTCGTTGGAATAAATCCTACGTTGTAGAGGAAAAATAATCATTAACGAATACTGGTATTTCGATGATTGGGTCAACGTGGCTAGTGCAGAAGATTTAAGTTAACCCAATCATCTTGTAAAACTGCGGATGTGGCGAAATAGGTAGACGCACTAGATTTAGGTTCTAGCGTAGCAATACGTGAAGGTTCGATTCCTTTCATCCGCACCATATTGAAACACATTGCGATGCTGTTCCGCGGCAGCGACCATAAAGAGAGTAGTGTGTTTCAATATGGTATAACTAACTGTGATACCGGCACCAAATGCCGGGTAGCATATACCATACAAGTTCCGGTTACCACTTTCCTGAAAGTGGCGTATAGCACACGATAAGGCTCGGTGGCTAGGGCACCGTTAGCGAAACATAGACTCTGCATTTCGATGTGGTGTCTCCGGTGTTTCAGACGACTTAGCAGCGTGAATACAGCGTGGTAAAAAGAACGAAGTGTATTTGGACAGTGCAACAACTCAGCTTGGGGGCGATCTGTGGAAAGACGTAGCCCAAGCATATAACAGTAAGTGTTATGGATGAATCACAGGGTATCGTTGATAGACGTATCAACTATGCGGGCCTAACTGGCGTGGAATAGGTCCTGACATAACCAAGCATACGCTACGGACGGAAAGCATCCGACTCCCAAATCGCTACCATAGCACTTACTATTGTATTGATAAGAATTTTGGCCAGTAGCTCAGCAGGTAGATGCGTCTGACTGTTAATCAGAATGTCGTTGGTTCGAACCCAACCTGGCCAGCCAATTATGCACCCATCGTCTAGTGGTCTAGGACCCCGCCCTTTCACGGCGGTAACAGGGATTCGAATTCCCTTGGGTGTACCAGTTTTATCGCGTGTGAGGAACTCGCCTTTGTTGACGGCGTAGAGTAGGATAAATTGTCAACAACCTATTACTAGGCAGCAGTAAATTGTTACTGATGCTTAAATACAGATATGAAGGATTTGTTAAAAAACCTGCCCCAGATTCTGGGAGCATTGCCTGAGATAATAAAATACATCAAGTATATTCCCATACTGATGATTTTAGCAGGTATTGCTTATGGTATTTTTTACTATATGGAGAATCATAAGGATCCATATATCTGTGTTAACAATCATGTTTTCGAACAAATACGCATTGATTCCGACATTTATGTTTTTAAAGGTGGAACCTGCGTTGATGCAAAAGATATAAAATAATTGGGGGTTTAGCTCATCTGGGAGAGCATCTGCTTTGCAAGCAGAGGGTGATCGGTTCGAGTCCGGTAACCTCCACCAAAGTTAATGGGGATGCGGCTGAGTTAGAGAGCGGCGCCTGACTGTAAATCAGGTCCTTCGGGTGAGTAGGTGCGAATCCTTCCATCCCCACCAAGTTTTAAGGCCCGTTAGTTTAATGGTAGAACTCCGTCTTTACACGGCGGTTACGGCAGTTCGATTCTGTCACGGGCTACCAAGTTTTTAGCACCGTTGGATCAGTTGGAGTGATCGCCGCCCTGTCACGGCGGAGGCCAGGGGTTCAAGTCCCCTACGGTGCGCCAGAATAGTCCGGTCTGAAGTTGGGATATGGCTAGGATTTACTAGTGAACATATAGGACGCTATATGCTACGGACATCTCGAGGTAATAAGCCTCAATGATTTGTTTAATTAAAACCCGTAACGTTTAGGATCAAATGGTTTTGATCTAGGAAGATCACTGACACCGCTTTTTTTGTTTAGTTCAATAACTTCTTCGTCGGATAAAATTCTAGTGATTTTCATAGCACCAGAGATTATCCAATTTCCAGTCATATTGGGATTGGTTTTGTATCGGTAGTGTCCACCTACGGGAATTTGATCAGTTATGTGTGCAGTATCTGGGCGTATATCGCCTTTTTTAAGTCCAGTAACTTTACTGTTACTAGTTGCTCGTAATGCTCTGCGGTTAGCTTCTTCTTGCCAATCTACGTCTGCTGGCATTTCGACTTCTGCCCATACTTGATCATCTGGTCTAGTCGAAGGTGCCATTTTTCCTTTTTCGTTGGGTTTTCTGTCACCGCCAATGTGAGTGGCTATAGGTAGATCACCAGCATGCCAGCCAGGACGCATAGCGAGTTTACCAATCTTGGATTTTACCCCAAGACTTCCTGTTTTTGGGTCTTTAGCAGAATCACCTATTCTTGCTTCATACCAGACCCCGATTTTCATGGATCTATCAGCGTCTACGAATAGGGGGAAGAATTTTCCAGGATGTCTGTGATCAACTCTGAAAAGTTTGTATGCTTTAATTGTGGTTTTTGGGACTAAAAAATTAGCATCAGCAGGATCAAGATCCACTACTTGTTTTGCTGCTTCAAGAATAATTTCGGTGATTTTCATGATAGTAAATATTGTTGACAGTATTTATCCATTGTGGTAATATAGGTTTATTAGAGATGGGGTCCGAATGCTGATAAAAATTTGTCCTAAAGAAGGAACACCTTATTTTGCTATGCCAGCAAAGCAGAAGGCAAGAAGGCAGGAATTCCGTGAATGGCTGACTAAGTACAATATCGCTATGGATTACCAGGATACAGACATAGTTAGGTTTGACAATGAGCAGAACTTGTCGGTATTTTTAATGACCTGGCCTCACGGATATGAAGTGGTAGAATAATGCGGGATTAGTTTAGGGGCAAAACTAGAGATTTCCAATCTTTCGTCATCGGTTCGATTCCGATATCCCGCTCCAAGATTATGATGAGTTATTTAGATAACCAAAATAGTTGCTTAGTATTAGTTATTGTAGTATAATGTTTTTATTGTGGCGGAGGGGAGAAACGGTTTACTCGCTGGTCTCATAAGCCAGAAACATCAGGTTCGATTCCTGTTCTCCGCAACCAGATATTTCCCTGTAGTGTAACGGCAGCATACCGGTCTCCAAAACCGTTGGTCGCGGTTCGAATCCGTGCAGGGAAGCCAAATTTTTAAGGAGCGTTGGCCGAGTTGGTCGAAGGCACTTTCCTGCTAAGAAAGCATCGGGTCAAAAAACCTGATCGTTGGTTCGAATCCAACACGCTCCGCCAGGATTTATTATGATAGTAAGCACAGTATTGAATATAGTTATGTCGTGGATATTATGCGGTATTAGTGTAGCATTGTTATTGACAGGCTGTTATTTATTTGCTAGACTAGCAGAAATTGTAGTAGATTTTATTAGTGCAAAGTTTTAAAGCCCACTTAGCACAATTGGCAGTGCAACTGATTTGTAATCAGTAGGTTGGGAGTTCGAATCTCTCAGTGGGCACCAGAGCAGCGAAGTTGGTCACAATACTTCAGTATGAGCCTTCAAGGTAAACCGGTATATCCCTTGGGCAAGCAATAGTACAACCAAGATTGTGATAGGTTTTGACAGATACCTTAAAAATCTGTCTTATTCCGGGTGTAGCTCAGCCAGGCTAGAGCACCTGCTTTGGGAGCAGGGGGTCGTAGGTTCGAATCCTGCTACCCGGACCAAGAATAAAAGAATGCGACTGTGGTGAAACAGGTAGACACAGCAGACTTGAAGTAAATTTGAGTGCCCTATTGGAAACGATAGGAGTAGAACCCGTCAAATTCGGTGAAGGCTGTAAAATGCTAATACCGAGCGAAGCTTAGATAGAAATATCTTAGAACGTGTAGAGACTAGACGGCGGGCATCTAAGGCTTAGGCTATGATGAAGGTATAGTCCAGACCACAAACTGAAAAGGTAGCGAAAGCTATAGTGGTAAGAAAATCTGCCGCCGCAAGGCATGCCAGTTCGATTCTGGCCAGTCGCACCAAGATTTTGTGGGCCGGAAGCACTATTGGTGGGATGCCCTCGACTCATAATCGAGTTCCGAAAGGACCTTGTCGGTTCGAACCCGACCCGGCCCACCAAGTAATACTGGCGTTCGTTCAACGGATAGGACAACAGTCTTCTAAACTGTGAATGGGGGTTCGATTCCCTCACGCCGGACCAAGTTTATGCAACGGTGGCAGAGAGGCCCAATGCAAGCGACTGCAAATCGCTAAAGTCGTCCGTTCGAATCGGACCCGTTGCTCCAAATATACAAGGCCGTAATGGAATATATCATAACATTCTTATCTTTATTTTTTATTGATGCAGTAAATGCATTTTATATAGATGCATTGAACTCTGATAGAAAAATTGTTGCCAGTTTATGGGCATCAATTCTGACATTATTGGGTTGTATAGCAGTTATAAATTATGTCAATAACCATATTATGTTGATTCCAGCAATATTGGGAGCGTTCATTGGGACGTATGTGGGAATGAAACTAAGAAATAAGTAAAATGGAAAAATCCACTAAATATTTTTATGTTAGTGGATCGACACATATTCCGCTATTCAGCGGTTATTCCCTGGCCGTTATTGTTTAACGAGAACGGTCAAATGGACTGGATACAGGGTTTAGACACTGTAGAGGAATGGTTGTTGGAAAGAATAGGCCCACGATATCAACAATGGGCTTGGCACGACAGTTCTGCTTACTTCTCACTGGGAGTAGCATTTAAGTATGATGAATCAAGAACACTTTTTATTTTAAGTTGGAATCCGTGATAAGAATAGGTCAACGTAAATATCTTAACGATGCAAATTTACTGGATATTTTTAATATAAGTTTAGTTCAAGCAAGGCTATTTTATCCAGAGTTAGAAAATCAAGAATTCATTGATTGTATACTAAATCCAGATAACTATGAAATAAGTTCGGGTCACAAAAATAATCTAAGATCCAGATTTAAGTCACAAAACGATTCAATAGTCTCAGAGTTTTTAAATCGTTTCTGCCAAGAAAATTATGATCTATTTTGGAATTTATTTAAAGACAATCGAGATTTTAGTTTACGCTGGGTCAACAGTGATCTTTGCAAAAATAAAATAGTAATGTCTGCTGATATTCTCAGAGATCAACCTGGTTTTAGTATGAGGCCGCATATTGATAATAATCAAGTAGTAGTGCAATCAGTTTTTAATTTAATTAAGGATAATGATTCTGCTACTGACTTTTATTCAGTAAATGCTAGGAAAATTTATACTGCACCACGTGAAATGCATAATGGAGTAATATTTTTAAATTCTTCCGGAGCAGTTCATGGCATAGAGAATCCCAGAAGTATAAGATATATCCTATATGCTGGTTTAACTGTGACTTTGGATTAGCGTTGTTTTTTATGAAACACTTTTCTTGGATCTCTGCGTAGAACATAATCACCACCCACCGATAGTCTAAGATCTCGCTTAACCCCTTTGATATGTGCATTCACAAAATTTGCAAGTTGTTCGTCGATAGTATATAATACGACATCACCATAGTCGTTATACACTATAAAGGTATCAATACCGCAATCGTCACGTTCTACTTTAAGCATTAGGTATTTATTAGGAGAAAACTCTTGACTTTACCTTTATGATGCGGTATTCTACGATTAATTTTTTAAGGAGAAATAAGATGGCAAACCACGTGCATTTTCATATTGAATTTCATCAGATCAATGATGCTGCTAAAGAAAAATTGCAAGAAATGGGCAAGAGGATTCGAACCGATGGTAGTTATCGTTGGTTCTCTGATATGTTTGTTGAAGGTGATTTGACTTATGAACAAGCCGAGAAATATGAATGGACTTGTGACAATATTGGTCCGAAATGGAGTTATTTCGAAGATTATGACTTTGATTCAGATAATCCATACATGAACGGTGAAGCAGCTTGGTCTGCTCCTGAACAGGGTTTAACTAAACTGTTAGGTATATTGGCGAAACTTGATCCTAATATGATTACATCAATCACATACGAAGACGAAATGCCCAATTTTATCGGTGCGTCTGTTTATGAAGGTGAATGGATGTATGATGGATTTGAAGATGACTGGAGTGAGTTACGTGAAAGAGTTATCAATGCATCTGAAATTTTAACTGAAGATTCTTGGAATGCCGATGATGAAGAGTGGGCTGACGAAGAATCTGAATCTCAGTTTCAAGATGAAATGTGGGAAGTTATTGGTGATGCACAATGGAGTTTAATTAGGGAATGTGTTGAAAACATCAAACTTTCGCAATCTGAAATTGATGAGTAACTAGTTACATTTGAGAGGAGAAAATCATGAAACCTGTAATGCTGGTAAATCCCAGAACAAATGAAAAGTTTGTCTGTGAAGACATCAAAGATGTCAAAACTATTGAAGGCGTAGCCTACATACAGGTTCGCCGTGAAAATTCACCACGTTTACATCTTATGCGTCGTGATGCACTGGTTAAAGTTAGCCAGAAAAATTAACTATGAACCCAGCACTTGTGCTGGGTTTTTTTACGCCTAAATATTTTTCATGAATTACTTCAAACAAATTGACCTCAAAATTAAAGATCTGGATGTAAGCAGATTGCGTGATGACCGCCAACAATATGGTTTCAAGGAAGATTTCCGTGCTTGGTATATACGAGACATGGATTATCTCAAAGAAAAAACACGGCATATACATTTTACCATACCACCCAATAGTGTTGGATTTTTAGAAGTAGGACCGGTTGGAGCACATAGTGATCCTTGGCCAGCAACTGTTTCATTAAATTTTTATATTCAAGGTGGTAACCGCACTACGTATTTTTATGAACCTAAAGATCCCAATAACTATCTGGAACTTCCTGACACACAGGGTGGAGTATATACTGAAATGTCAGCGGCTAAGGTATACAATGACCGTGATAATTTAATAGTAGTAGATCAGTTTACCGCAGCAGATGAAACTGCTTATTTCCTAAACGTATCAAAAATACACGACGTATCAAAAGATAATTTAACTCAGCCGCGACTAGCAATACGTTGGTTATGGTATGAATTAGCCTTTGAGGAAATAGTAAATAGCGTCAAAATACTTGACTAAATACCCAGCAAATATTATTATCAATGACCATGGACAACTATCTAAAATCAGAAATCTTAAAATATAGCCGTCAAGATCGCAGAGAACCATTAACACCCTGGTTTGACAGTCATCTCGATACACTAATAAATCTAGGTGCATACCCCACAGTGCCACAACTCGGTGTTATGGGTCAAAACCTAGTTGAAAAATTAGAACAATACAGCCGCAGACATCGTATTAATAATTGCGTTATTGGTATGAGTGGTGGTGTAGACAGTGCATTAACTGCGGCATTATTTAAACAAGCAGGCTGGCAGGTTCTGGGCGTGACATTGCCTATACATCAGAATCCCGAAGAAACACAACGTGGTATCGAAGCCTGTGAAAAATTGGGTATTGAACACATCAACATTGAGTTAACTGATCTCTATGAGGAAACTCTCAAACAGATGTCCCAATCCGACACTGACTTATTAGCAGAACCAAATCGCTTGCGTCGCGGCAATTTACGTGTTAGACTACGTATGTTAACGCTATACAATCACGCTAGTAGAGTTGGTGGATTAGTAGCCAGCACCGACAACTTCAGTGAACTAGCAGCAGGTTTTTGGACACTACACGGTGACGTTGGTGACCTAGCACCCATACAGAGTCTAAGCAAGAGTTGGGAAGTTCCTAGACTAGCAGCACTCATGGGTGTTCCCGAGTCCACAGTATTCGCTAAACCCACTGACGGACTAGGCATCAGCGATGGTGATGAAGCACAGTTTGGATTTAGTTATTTGGAGTTTGATACTATATTGTTAAGACTATGTCATAGTCTAGCCAGTGTAAGTATTGAAACTGATCGCAGATCTACACTGAAGTTAGTGCTGGGGGTAGATGACGATAATGAGGCGGCAGTGGATCGGATACTAGATAGAATACAGGGCAGCGTATTTAAGCGCAACAATCCTCATAACTTAACCAACAATATAAATCCCGAAAGATATTATGGGTTAACTAAGTTAGACTCCGCGCTGCTATTAAATTTAAAAACATAAAATAACAATGTCAAAAAAAGTATTAGTAATCGGAGGCAATGGATACATTGGCTCAAGAGTTATACAAGATCTCAACCACAAATATGATATGCATAGTGTTGATGTATGTTGGTTTGGAAAAAATCTAAAAAACAGTGAAGAACGTGACTTTAGAGATTTAACTGCCCAAGAACTCAGCAAGTATGATGTTGTTATATTATTAGCCGGACATAGTTCAGTTAAGATGTGCGATGGAGAACTAGCATCAAGTTGGGTCAACAATGTCAGTAATTTTGTTGAGTTAGTCAACAAATTAGATAAATCGCAGGTCTTGATCTATGCCAGCAGTGGCAGTGTCTATGGTGCTAGAACTGATGTCACTAGAGAAGATGTGCCGTTAAAGTTTAGACCTATAAATCACTATGACTTAACCAAGTATACTCTGGATGTTCACGCAGAAAATTATATCAAACAGGGCTACAAGATTGTTGGATTTAGATTTGGCACAGTTAATGGTTGGAGTCCCAATATCCGCGAAGAATTAATGATCAACTCAATGACTAGACGCAGCATTGAAGTCGGAGCCATGACCATCAACAACAAAGAAATTCGTAGACCTATACTGGGCATTAGTGACATTGTTAGAGCAATTGATGCTGTTATCAGTAAGCCCGAGCCTGGCATTTACAATCTCGCTAGTCTGTCAGCATCAGTAGAAGACATCAGTAATTCAGTAAGTAGAATTTTAACTGCTGACATTGTGGAAAATCCCAGCGTCACAGGTGTTTATGATTTTACCATGAGCACTGACAAATTTAAGAATACCTATAACTTTGATTTCCTAGCAACAGTGGATAACATAGTTCAGGAATTAGTCGATAACATCGACAACACTACATTTAGTAATAGGAACCAATTTAAAAATTATGAATGACTCAATTAAACAAAACTTAGTCTGCTTGGCCTGCGGATCAACACAAATTAGGCTGGCTTTAGATCTCGGTAGTCAACCTTTAGCCAATAGTTATCGTGATAGTCCCGGTGATGATGACGCTTATCCACTGGCAGTAACAGTCTGTGACAACTGTCATCATGTTCAGTTGACACATACAGTTGACCCCAGCATTATCTATAAAAATTATCTCTATGTATCGGGAACCAGCAATACACTTAAGGAATACAGTGACTGGTTTGCGGGATTTTGCCGAGAATATGCAGAATATTCAGGTTCAGTTCTGGACATTGGCTGCAACGATGGCACACAGTTAAACTACTTTGCTGATCGTGGTGTCGAGACATTTGGTATTGACCCTGCAGAAAATATTCACAGAGATCGTGATAGTCGTCACCAAGTAGTCTGTGATTTCTTTGGTCCCGGAGCAATACCACGACTTCAGCAGAATAGTTATGATATCATTACAGCACAGAATGTCTTTGCACATAATCCCAGCCCTGTAGATTTCCTAAGATCCTGCAGAGAATTAATGCACGATGACACT
>JACCDO010313754.1_pt1 | contig 24296 bp, 22 predicted proteins | sample 7446101 | NCBI WGS metagenome assembly JACCDO01 (sample SAMN15323440, study PRJNA562643) | freshwater metagenome | isolation source: river surface water | place: USA:Blue River Watershed | collected 2017-08-16
AACTGTGTATACACCTTACCAGAAGTCGGACGAGGGAAAATTTTATATTTCGTTTTGAATGTTACCGTTGGATTGCCCGCATTCAAAGTGCCCGCAGACGTACAATGCGTTGAATCCAAGAAATCAGCAATGATACCCGAAACTACAATCGCAGAATCAACGTGGACCGTATCGCAACAGTTGCCGATACACACGCGATAATGCGCACTATAATATCCGGTATCTGAGAAACAAACCTTTGGAGAATCACAGTTATAATTGTGTAAAATCGCAGCCTTACTTCCCGGACGAGTAAAATACCAATCACACAATGGCGTTGGACATTTACCTGCTGGTATCGGTAAAGAATATCCCGGCACAATCGTGTTCAATTGCACGCATGCACTCTTCTTCACCAAACAAACATTATTCGGATTAATATTCACAATAGGCGTAACCTTATGGCCCACCTTTATATAACCTTTTTTTGTAATCGTATCTGTACATGCATAGGCCGGACTGCCCGCAGCCTTTTTTACCAATATACAAGTCACACTATAACACGTATCTATCGGAGAAGTATAGGTATAAGTGAACGTATTAGTGGTGGTAATATATGGACCATCACCAGGAGGCGCAGGATACCCTGTAGGATACCATTTATATATCGAATCACTTGAAGCACTATAAGGCGAAGCAATAAAATGAGTGCTGAATGGACCGCATTTATTTAAAGTATCGCCAACAAAATTAAAATTAGGCTTCTGTAAGTAAACCGTGTCCATATCAAATGAACAACACAAACCTGCAGCACTATTGATACAAACTTTCAAATAGATATTATGCTGACCAACTCCATTAAACGTATTACAATAAGAGCTCGGACTAGATCCTACTGAAGGGTTATATCCCGCCGTCAAATACCAGTCGTAAGTCGCTCCGGCATTAACTGCAGGCTGAGAAGCGGTAAAACAAAATTGATGCGAAGGCGCACAATAATTGTCGACATAGGGCGCCTGCATATTGATATTCGCGACAGGTGCCGGCTTAACAGTCACTGATTTTGTTCCTGAATAAGATATCGTACAGTTATTCTGCGTATTCGTGATAGTCCCGATTGAAATAGTATACGTTAATGTAGTTGCACTTGCACCTAAATTAAAACAACCCACATAGTCGCCATTACCAATATAGTTGAAGGTAGCTGTGGTAGGAATACCTGCCGTAGTTGGTGTTGCCGTTCCTGAGAAGAAGGCAGATGTCATGTTCGCACCTGAAGTCGTAACGATATGTAGCGTACAACATACCGACTGTCCACTACAGATACTAGTCTGGTTGGTGGTCATCGAGGTAACAGAAAATCCATCAATACAAATGGCATTCGGGGTAGTAACAGTATCCGAACAGCCTGTAGTATTATCTTTCACAGCCATTTGAATATTATAACAACCCAAGGAAGGGAAATTATGATTGATGCTCACACCTGTTTGTGTTGCAGCACCTGTCGTGGGTAGCGTACTTGGAAACCACCAGCCATAACTATAGTTTGGCCCTACAGGACTAGCTGCAAACGTTAAATTGGCAGGAGCATTACAGGTACTTCCTGAGGTAATTAAATAAGATGCATTCGGCTTACAAGGTGCTGTAACTGCGGCAGCATTAACATAAACATCATTACATCCATTACAATCCGTTGCAATAAACACCACACTGTAAGGGGCTGTACGACAAGAATAGTTAACTGGCGGCGGGTTTAAGCCATTAAAGGTACTCGGGTTTCCTCCTCCAAAATTCCATTGATAAGTCCATCCACAATTCGCATTCGGTCCGGTACCTCCACTTACACTCGGTGTAAAATTCACTAGACCACCACCACACAATGGGTTCGGAGACGCCGTCGCGCTAATAGATGGCTTAGGAAAAATTTGGAAGATACAGTTCTGCGTAGTCGTTGCTAACAAGTTGTTCGCGGCGTCATATAAATCTAAGCGCACATTGTAAACACCTGTCGCATTGACATTCATCGTCGCTGGTGTACCAGGCGCTAAAGGCCCCACTACTTGCCATGTTCCAAATGGACCAGAACAACTACTATTCGTTGCTACTAACAATGTCCACATAGCATGATCATAAGATCCTGTACTACAGTCGTTCAATGTTGCTTGAAACGGAACGCATTGATGCGTTTGATTGTACGCTGTTCCTGGAGCAGAAATAGAAAAACAAGCCGTTTGTGCCTGAATTTTCAAACTCAAGAATAACAATCCAACTAATAATAAACTAATACGTCTCATATACTTCATAGTAATAAATAACAGCGTCCTACCGAACTGATAGAACACGTCCTAAATTTAAGCTATTTTAATCCGACTTGCAAATATTATCCTTCCCCCAAGCCTAGATCCAATCCGATATCCCTGCGGTAATATTTGTTTTCAAAATCAACCATTTGTGCTAATGCATTACTTTTTCGTAAAGCCTCACGCAAATCCTTATCCAAACTAGTAAGCATCAGTACCCGTCCTCCGCTACTCACCAACTTCCCGTCCTTTAATTTCGTCCCTGCATGAAAGACAAAACCACCCGCAGGTATCGATGGCAACTTAATCTCTTTCTCTTTTTCAAAAGCCTCTGGATAACCTTTACTTGCCAAAACAATAGTCACCGCCCCTTCCACACAAACCTCTAGGGGCTTCGTTTCCAAGCTCCCTGCTGCCACCTTTTCAAACTCTGTCACCAAATCACTCGTAATTCGTGGCAAAACCGCCTCCGTCTCCGGATCACCCATTCGACAGTTGTATTCTATCACATAAGGCGTATCACCCACTTTCATCAACCCAAAATAAATAAAGCCCTTATACACCAACTCCTCCTTACGCAAGCCCGCAATCGTCGGCAATATTATCGTTTGCTCCACCTTTTCCATAAACACCGCATCCGCAAACGGCACCGGCGATACCGCACCCATTCCGCCAGTATTCAACCCTGTATCTCCCTCTCCAATGCGCTTATAGTCCTTCGCCGTAGGCAATAAACGATAATGCTCTCCATCCGTCAATACAAACACACTGCACTCAATCCCTGTCAAGAAATCTTCTACCACTACCTTGCTTCCCGCCGCGCCAAACTTCGCTGACGCTAACATTTCTTCCATCTCCTGCTTCGCCTCCTCCACACTCGCACAAATCACCACACCCTTGCCTGCCGCTAAACCATCCGCCTTCAAAACGATCGGTAAAGCTTGGCCCTCTAAATAACGTTTTCCTTCTTCCAACTCCGCCACTGTAAACTCGCGGTAACCCGCCGTCGGTATCGCATTACGCTCCATAAATGCTTTCGCAAAAGCTTTGCTCCCCTCCAACTGCGCCGCAGCTTTAGAAGGACCAATCACCGCTATCGATGACAAACGCTCATCTGCTAAAAAATAATCATAAATCCCGGCTACCAAAGGTGCTTCCGAAGCCGGCACAATCATCTCAACGCCCTTCTCTAAACAGAACGCAGCAATCGCAGCAAAATCATCAATTACCAATGATACATTCTCTCCACAATCGCCCGTGCCGCCGTTCCCTGGCGCTATATACAAATGTTCACAATTCGGACTCTTCGATAATTGATGGGCAAAAGCATGCTCGCGGCCACCCGAACCCAATAGTAAAATCTTCATAGAAAAAATTATTGCGCAAAAATACTCAACTCTTCCCGCCTATTCGTAAATCTCAACGCTCATTTTATTAACTTTATCGCCTACATTGTCCTATGTTAAAACAGTCCTTAGCCCTCAAACTACAACAAAAACTGTCTCCGCAACAGATTCAACTGATGAAGCTGTTTCAGGTGCCTACTGCACAATTGGAAGAACGCATCAAAGAAGAGCTAGAACTAAACCCAGCACTTGAAGATGGCGCCGCTAACGAGGAGGATGAAAACAATATCCTAAAAGACTTAGAAGAAGAACAATCCGTTAAAGATGCGGATGATACGAGCGTTGATAACGACGAACTCACCAATATCGATGAGTATTTAAGTCCGGACGACCTGGATACGCCCGACTATAAGCTCAACGCCGACAACTACGACCCGAACGATGAAGAGGAAGACAAGAAAAGCATTCCTACCGCAGATACGAATCTCTCCTTTCAAGAATATTTAGAGGAACAATTAAGCTTAAGTGATCTTTCGGACGAACACTTTCTAATTGCGCAGCAAATCATTGGCAGTGTCGACGACGACGGTTATATGTCGCGTCCACTTGATGCCATGGTCGACGACCTCGCCTTTTCTATGAATATCATTACCGATATTCCAAGCATTGAAAGTATCCTACACACGATACAAAGCTTCGACCCTCCCGGTGTTGCGGCTCGTAACTTACAGGAATGTCTTTTACTGCAACTAAATCGTCGCGATACCCACACTCCACTCATACGCCTTGCTATCGAGATTATCAGCAATCACTTCGAAGAGTTTAAAAAGAAACACTACGAAAAAATTGCACGTAGCTTAGAGATAAGTGAAGAGGTGATGAAGCTCGCGATAGATATCCTCGTTCGCCTCAACCCCAAACCCGGTAGCGCATTTATCGGCAGCGGCAGACAAGAACAATATGTGATTCCCGACTTCATCATTTTAAATAATGAAGGCGAATTAACACTCACGCTCAATGCACGTAATGCACCCGAACTTCGCATATCAAACTCCTTCAAGGATATGTTGCGCGAATATCAAAAAGGTGCGAAGCAAGACAAACAACAAAAAGAAGCGCTAATATTTATCAAGCAAAAATTAGACTCTGCCAAATGGTTTATCGACGCCATCAAACAACGTCAGCATACGCTTTTGCTAGTAATGCGCAGTATCCTCGATAAGCAATTAGCCTATTTCCAAACGGGCGACGAAACAATGTTGAAACCGATGATTCTTAAAGATATCGCGGAAAAAACCGGACTAGATATTTCAACCGTATCTCGTGTGGCGAATAGTAAATTTGTGCAAACAGAGTTTGGAACCCTTTCCCTAAAAAGCTTTTTTAGTGAATCCCTCAGCACCGATTCCGGTGAAGAGGTTTCCACCAAAGAAGTGAAAAAGATTCTGCAAGATTTAATCGATGCAGAAAGCAAGAAAAAACCACTGAGCGATGAGTTTTTGATGCAAGAACTCAATCGCAAAGGCTATAATATCGCGCGCCGCACGGTCGCCAAGTACCGTGAACAACTAAATATTCCTGTCGCTCGCTTACGTAAAGAATTATAACTATGAATAACGTGTTGAAGTATTTCTTTAAATCCATCGCTTATATTTTCCACCCACTGCTGCTGCCAACCTATGCGTCTTTGCTCCTCTTCTGGGCCAACCCTTACGCATTTGCGCATATCAAGGGTGGTGGACTAGGTATCGTGCCGCTCATCTTCATCCTAACTTTTTTCTTTCCGGTATTTGCCTTGTTCTTAATGAAGAAGCTCAACTTCGTCGACGACTATTATTTGGCAAGTCAGAAACAACGTTTCATGCCTTATATCGCCATTCTTATCTTTTATATCTGGGCTTATCTAGTTATTCGTAAGCAGTATCTGCCACCGGTTATGAATTGGATGATGTTGGGTTCTTGCTTAGCGATTTCGTTCGCTTTTATCGTCAATACCTTTTTAAAAATTAGCATTCATTCGTTGGGCGCAGCCTGCTTAGCTGCCGTAGCCATCGCTGCTCACGGCTTTGCGCTACATCCATTTAATACCATTCTTGTTATTGTATTATTAGCTTGTGGTTTAGTAGGTAGCTGTCGCCTCTATTTAAAAGCACATCAAACAGAAGAGGTCTATGCCGGTTATATGGTAGGCTTTGTAGGTATGATGGTCGCCAACTGGTTTGTATAAACAGCTTTGCAGATTTTAATGCGTAAAGGCGTATTGTAAAATATTAGCCCCCATTTGTAAGGCTTGCATATGCTTTTCAGCCGGATCCTTGTGCACAGCGAAATCTTCCCAGCCATCGCCGAGATCGCATTCGTACGAATAAAACACCACTACTCGTCCCTTTATTATTAAGCCATAGCCATGCGGTGGCTTTCCATCATGCTCATGGATTTTTGGAAGACCACTATTAAACTGATAGTGCTGATGATAAATCGGATGATCAAATGGAAGCTCTACCAATTCCGCTTCGGGAAATATTTTCTTTAAAGTCGGGCGGACAAAAGGATCCATGCCGTAGTTGTCATCGATATGCCAAAAGCCACCTGCAAGGAGGTATGCACGCATATTCGCAGCCTCTTGCTCATTCATCGTCATGTTACCATGGCCCGTAGAATGGATAAAGGCGTATTGAAAAATTTCCGGACTTCCTGCTTCAACCACCCCATTCTCCGTGTCGAGATTTGTCCCTAACTCCTGATTACAAAATTTTGCAAGATTGGGTAAAGAAGTAGGGTTGGCATACCAATCGCCTCCGCCATTATATTTCAATAGCCCTAAACGTAATTTAGGTGCCGGACTGAAGCTCGTGAGCAACAGTAAGGAAAACAATAAATAACGAAGCTTCCCCATTATAAAGGGTTTGAAGGATTATTTTAAATCAATCTCGTCGCCTACCTTATCAAAAAACTTGTATTGTGTCAAAGGATAATTTGCGTCGGCCATCACTTGGATAGAACGCTTATATTTTAACATCCACTTCATGCGTGTGCTCCACAAGCCTGCTTTTAGATACTTCTCGACAAACGGATGTACCACCAATTTAAGGGACGACTGATTATTATTGACGAAAAGATGATGCATCGCTTTTTCGATCTCATCCACCAACAACACAGATGCGCCAATTTTTCCAGAACCATTACAGGTCGGACAAGCCTCTGTAGTAGTAATTTGAACTTCCGGACGAACACGCTGACGAGTGATTTGCATCACGCCAAACTTGCTTACAGGAAGAATGGTATGTTTTGCACGATCGCTCTTCATTTCATCGCGCATGGTGTTAAACAACAATAAGCGATTCTTCGGATCTTTCAAATCGATAAAATCGATGATAATGATACCACCCATATCACGAAGACGAAGCTGACGGGCAACTTCTTTAGCGGCTTCTAAGTTTACTTTTAAAACGTTCTCTTCGTGTTCCTTATTCGCACTTCCTACATTGTTCCCGCTATTAACGTCAATTACGTGTAGTGCTTCTGTTTTTTCAATGATTAAAGAACCGCCTGATCCCATAGGAACTTGCTTTCCGAAGCTTGCTTTAATCTGCATCGTCACGCCATAGGCATCGAAAATATTCGTCTGTCCACTATAAAAATGGACGATACTTTCTTTGCCAGGAGCAATCTTGCCGATATAGGCTTTCAGATCGGCGGACATATTTTTATCGTTGACGATAATTTTACTGAAATTATCATTCAACAAATCACGCAAGATAGAAGAGGTTTTATCCAGCTCACTCATCACCTTCAATGGTGGGGTGGCGTTGTTCAATGCCGCCTTCATGTCTTCCCATTTTTGAGAAAGCTGAAGTAGGTCTTGATGCAATTCACCGGTCTGCTTCCCTGCTGCCGCTGTACGAAGGATTACGCCGAAGTTATCCGGACGAATACTCTCCATAATTTTGGTGAGGCGCATACGCTCTTCTTTATCGACGATTTTTTTAGAGATCGTGATGAAGTTGGTGAATGGATTTAAAATAAGGTAACGACCGGGAAGAGAGATTTCTGCGTTTAAGCGCGGACCTTTGGTACCAATCGGTTCTTTCAAGATCTGTACTAAAATCGGCATACGCGATTTCAGTACTTGGTTGATTTTCCCCGTTTTGATAATTTCCGGCTCTATTTCGAATCCTTGCAATAATTTACCTTGCTGTCCTTTAAGGGAGTTGTCGGTAAATTTCAGCAGCGATCGAAGATTCGGTCCGAGATCGGTATAATGTAAAAAGGCCTCCTTTTCGTAACCTACGTTAACGAAAGCGGCGTTCAGTCCCGTCATCAAACGAGCGACGCGACCTAAATAAATATCTCCGACGTTGAATTGATTGCCTGTACGTTCTTTATGAAGTTCTACTAGGCGTTTCTCTTCCAATAGAGCAATGTCGACACCCTCGGCATTCCAATTAATAATTAGCTCCTTGTTCAAGTGAATATGCGTTTTACGCTAAATGAACATAAGTTAACGAAGCTGACGTTTATATGCAACAAAACCCTTCACTAAGCACACCTTTGCCATTCGGCTGAGATTGTAGTGAAGGATATTGTCAAAAAATCTTGCACGCTAGAAGCGAGTAAAAGGCTAGAGCCTATTACTTCTTCTTATGGCGATTCTTACGCAAACGTTTTTTACGTTTGTGAGTAGCAATTTTATGACGCTTTCTTTTTTTTCCGCAAGGCATAGTCGTTCGTTAAATATGTTTAGAATAGCTTTTAGTTTCCTTTTTCCAGTAGTTCGATGTATTGCTGAATTTCCTTTTTGCCTTTTTCGTCTTTGATTTCCAAGACACAAGTACGTAAAGTAGCGACAGCTTTCGAACGTTCTCCCATTCGGTTATAGGTTTCTGCTAAGAGTAAATACACATTAATATTGTGTTTATCCAAAGTTAACAAATGCTCTAAACGAGCCTTTGCTTTATCAACCTGCCCCGAAAGGACGGCAAATTTAGCTAAAATAAAGTTAGCTTTCAAATGATTCGGGTCTTTTTTTACAACTCCGAGCAATAATTTCACTCCAGTCATCACTTCTGAGCCCTGTTCCATGATACAAGCACCCAGATTTGTTTGGTTATCTAAGGAAGTGGAATCAAGCTCATAAGCCTGACGAGCACTAGCATACGCGTCTTCAAACAGGGCTTTTGCCATTACACTGTCTGCTGCGCGATGCATCACATCAATCAATCGATCTGCCGCCTGACGATAGTCGGACTCCGTTTGTGTCTTTTGCGCGATACGATTATAGTATTCAGCAGCCAAAATAGAGGCGCCTGCACTATCCCATACAGCTGCCAACTCTTTATAGATGCTTACCTCATCACGTTTACCCGCTTTAAGCTCTGCATCCAATCGATCCAATGAAGGAACCCAACGCGCATCGATCTGTGTTCGTGCACTCTTCGATAAGGCATCTAAATCAATCAGGCTCCCACTTCTTTTAGCCATTGCGGGCACGGAAGCTTTAGGAGCCTGAGTGTCTAAATAAAAATATAATACGATAACCAGGACAAAGGATCCTGCTAAAAGTAAAATCGGTTTAATCTTCAATTTCTTTCTTAATTTTTCCAGGAGCAAATTTAATCTTTTTTACCTCTTGCATAAACTCTTTGCCCGGTTTAAAAGAAGGAATATGATGCTCTGGAATATTAACGGTTGTGTTCTTTTTAATATTACGTCCCACTTTAGCAGCACGCTTCTTTAAAATAAAACTACCAAATCCGCGTACATAGATATTCTCTCCAGACTTCAAAGTGTCTTTAACTTCTTTGAAGAAGGCTTCCATAGTCACTAACACATCCACTTTAGGAATGCCAGTTTTTTCTGAAATGGCCTGAAATAAATCAGCTTTTCTCATTTGCTTAAGGGTTTCTTGGGTTAAGTGTTTTCAAACTTGGGTTAAAAATAAGGATTTTTTCCCTTTTTCGCATCCCTATATACTAAATTTCCAAGTTCTTACAAGTTCCGCTATTTGCACAGCATTAGTCGCTGCTCCCTTCCTCAGGTTGTCGCTAACGACCCACATATTCAAGCCATTGGGAACACTCTCATCCCGACGTAATCTACCTACCCACACCCAATCATTGCCCGCCGCTTGTAATGGCGTCGGATACTCATTTTGCGAGGGATTGTCCAAAAGTCGCACACCTTGTGCCATTGTTAAAATTTGTCTTATTTCTGCTATTTCATAAGACGAAGCAAGTTCTACATTCACACTCTCACTATGTCCGCCCGTCACTGGCACACGCACAACGGTAGCGCTAACGCCAATACTGTCGTCGCCCATAATCTTTCTGCTTTCCTTCAGCAACTTCTCCTCCTCGGTCGTCGACCCATCTGCTAAAAAATCGCCTCCGTGAGGTATTACGTTTAAATCGATTGGATGCGCATACGCCTTAGGTCCGTCCGCAATCCCTTGCCGCTCGTCCATCAACTGACGCACCCCAATCACACCCGTCCCTGTCACAGCCTGATAGGTCGATACCACCACGCGTTTAATCCCGTAGCGCTTTCGCAAGGGCTCCAAAGCCACCACCAGCTGTATCGTAGAACAATTAGGATTTGCTATAATACGATCCGCCTCCGTCAATACCTGTCCGTTCACCTCTGGTACAATCAACTTCTTATCCGGATCCATGCGCCATGCACTGCTATTATCTATCACCACCGTGCCAACTGCTGCAAAAGCTTGTGCATACATCTTAGACGTTTTACCGCCCGCAGAAAATAAAGCAATATGCGGCTTCTTCTCCAAAGCCTCCGCTATCGTATGCACACGATACTCCTTGCCCTCGAATGCAATCATTCGTCCTTGCGACTTATCAGAAGCCACTAATATTAATTCATCAAAAGAAAACTTTCGCTCCGCAACGACACGCATCATCTCACCACCTACCAAACCCGTTGCACCAACTATGGCTAAACGCATAAAAAATGTTTTTACAAAGTTAATCCAATTCATGCGACTCGCGCTTTCTTGCTAACATTTTTGTAGGTTTGTAAAATAAATCTATCTCTACAATGCGAATATTTATTACCGTTCTAATTATCGCCATCCTAGGGGTCGGTGGTTACTTTTTTATCACAGGCTCTTCCACCTTCTCTCCAGAAAAATATAACCGTCAACTAGAAGACGTCAGCAAAATAGAAAAAACAAATCCTGTCAAATTTCTTAGTCTAGAAGCCAATGCGAAACGCACGCTCCTTGGCGTCGGAACAAAATTCAAAATTTCTGGAAGCATCACGAGCAAATCAAATGCAACGACCTTCAACGAAATAGAATTACTACTAGAATTCATCTCCAAGGACGGCGCCGTACTAAGCAGTATGGATTATACCTTACATCAAGCAGTCAAGCCAAACAGCAGTATCAATTTCGATTTCAAAATTGAGAAGCCTGCGGATGCAGAAGATGTAAGATGTTCAATAACTAACGCTAAAGCAGAATAATCATGGCGCTAAAGGAAATCCCATCTATCGACCTTGCTGATTTCACGCAAGGTAACGCAACACAGCGTGCACAATTCATCCAACAAATCGGAGATGCTTTTACCAGCGTCGGTTTTGTTTCTGTAAAAAATCATGGTATCAGCGATGCGCTTATTGCTAATATGTATGAAGAAGTAAAACGCTTCTTTGCACTGCCACTCGAGACAAAGCTTAAATACGAAATTCCTGGTCTGGCTGGTCAGCGCGGCTATACCTCCTTCGGTAAAGAAAAAGCGAAGCAGAGCGAAGTGGGCGACCTGAAAGAGTTTTGGCAATTTGGGCAAATCGTAGAAGGTGAAACAATGAGTGCGGAGCACTATCCTCCTAACCCAACAGGAGAAGAAATAGAATCATTCAATCAAGTATTTGAAGCGGCCTATCGTGCCTTTGAAAAAAGCGGCAGCGAATTATTACGCGCCATCTCTTTATATCTTCAATTACCAGAAAACTTCTTTGATGATAAGATAAAAAATGGCAACTCCATATTACGTGCCATTCATTATCCGCCAATCACACAAGAGCCGGCCTCTGCCATTCGTGCAGAACAACATGAAGACATCAACCTTATCACCCTACTAATCGGTGCTTCGGCAGATGGCTTACAAGTTTTAACATTAGATGGAGAATGGATTTCTGTTCGTTCTTCACCAGATCATATCGTCATTAATGTCGGAGATATGCTACAACGACTTACCAATAATGTCTTACGTAGCACCACGCATCGTGTGGTAAATCCTCCTCGCGAATTATGGCATACCTCTCGTTTCTCTATTCCATTCTTCCTACACCCTCGCGATGAAATGCGCTTGGATGTTTTAGCTACCTGTGTGAATGAAGCCAACCCCGCACATTACCCGGGATGTACCGCTGGAGAATATTTAAACGAACGTCTCATCGAAATTGGATTGAAAAAATAATATGAACGAATTTCGTCCTCGTCAGTTTAGTCTGCTACCCATCGCGGTCAAGAACATCCTAATCATCAACGGCTTAATGTTGTTTGCCACCTTTGTGTTCAACAATGTTTACCACATCGACCTGAACGACTATTTAGGTTTGTTCTTCCCTAAGAGTCCGCATTTCCGTCCTTGGCAGTTAGTAACACACATGTTCATGCACGGAAGCTTTATGCACCTCTTTTCGAATATGCTGGCTTTCTACATGTTCGGATCGGTTTTAGAAAACTACTGGGGGACACGCCGCTTTGTCATCTTTTATCTTTTGACTGGTGTAGGCGCCGCCCTGTGCTATTTAAGTGTGATGTGGTTTAACGCGCACCAAGCAGAGGTATTAGTACAAAACTTTTTAAGTCATCCCACCCCTTCTGGTCTGCGCGATCTTTTATTCACGCATCATCTCCTTGATTTTATGCGTTTAGATCCTGATTATATAGTCGGGGAATTAATCCAACCGTGGGAGTCGTATCCGCGCAGTTCACATTATGCGAATGAAGCAGTAGAAATCATGCGCAACTATCAACAGAACATGTACACACTGCAAGATTCACAATCGCTGAATTTATTTGACACACGCTTTGCTACCAACCTTGTAGGTGCTTCCGGAGCGGTGTTTGGCGTATTGTTCGCCTTCGGATATCTTTTTCCGAATACCATTATCTATTTCCAATTTTTCATTCCTATCAAAGCGAAATACTTTGTAATGATTTATGGTGCCTTGGAGCTATATGCTATGTGGCAAAATAATCCGAATGATAATGTTGCACACCTCGCGCATTTAGGCGGAATGTTATTCGCCTTTATTTTGATTCGTATTTGGAACCGCCGCATTAAAAACAACCTTTTCTAATGACTATTGAAGAAGCACAGAAGACAGTCGACAATTGGATCCAAACCACAGGTGTTCGTTATTTTAACGAGCTTACCAATATGGCAATGTTGACAGAAGAAGTGGGAGAGGTGGCGCGTATCATCGCCAGGGAATATGGCGAGCAGTCAAAGAAAAAATCTGATGAAGGGAAACAGTTGGCGGATGAATTAGCAGATGTACTTTTTGTTGTCATTTGCTTAGCCAACCAAACGGGCGTTGATTTAACAGAGGCCCTAAAAAACAACATCTCGAAGAAAACTCTCCGAGATGCTGATCGACATAAAACTAACTCTAAATTGAAATAAATCGTTTATCGATTTCCCATCGCTACTGCCTCTTGGCTGATATCGTCGATGCTCATCGCTTGTAAATGCATTCCATCGGCACTTACGTTAATAGTTTGAATTCCTTTTTTAACCTCAATGCGTTCGATGATCGCACCTTGTTTGTTCAAGAGAGTGATATAATCACCGCTACGTAATTCGATAACGCGAGCGTGACCAGGTTCTACCACCGTTTTATCAGATGCAACAGGTGCATACGCATGATTATAGTTGAACTGAACAGTTTGTTTCTCTAAAGATTCGTTCTCTAATTTCATAGAGACAGCCACTACCGGAGTTGCAGTAGTTGCAACAGCTGTAGCTTTACGTGCTACTTCAGCAGCATAGGCAGAAGCGATACGCTCTTGTTCTGCAGCAGGCATTGTAAAGGCAACATCATTTCTAACTTCCAAGTGTAGCTCTTTCGCTAAACTTGCTACCGCATTAGCACTAATAGCGCCATTCTTCACCTTTTCGCTGATCAAATCAACCCATGCATACGGTGATTCATACAAAGAGCCCGTAATACTTTGTTGCGTACCAATGAAATACGTACGGTAGATATTACGTCCGTTATACATACCCAATTTTGTAACGTAAGCGATTTGCTCATTATTCAAATTGTGCACGCTAAATAATTTTTGCTCCTTACCACTCGTCAAGCAATACGTCGTAACGACCGCTTTACCGTTGATATAGGATGTATCTTTCAAAACAGGGGCAGTGTTAGTGAAAGTAACGCGTTTAGTATTGCTTTCATCTACACTCACACTGTTAACAGGATTTGCAAAAGATCCTGCAGATTTGGTGTTTGCCAATGTATCTTTGCTTATTGCAAGGAATAAAGAACTAATGGCGAGGATTGTTGTTAAGTTTTTCATGTTTAGAGTTTTTGTTGATTAGTTTTTTGTTTCGATGTTGCTAAGGTAGTTCGTGAAAGGAGCCTAAACCATCAGCATAATCACGTATAATTATAACGGAATACACCAAATTACGTATGCGCGAATCTACGTACACACCACATACTCATATCCTCATCAAAAACGCTTCCATGCACAATTTGAAGGGGGTTGACGTACAAATACCCAAGCACAAACTCGTCACCGTTACTGGTGTTTCGGGTTCGGGTAAATCTACCCTCGTCTTCGATACTTTATTCGCGGAAGGACAACGCCGTTATGTAGAAAGTCTTTCTTCCTACGCACGTCAATTCCTTCTACGTATGGACAAGCCCGAGGTAGAATATATCAAAGGACTGGCACCAGCGATCGCTATCGAACAGAAGGTTAGCACCAAATCCTCGCGTAGTACCGTTGGTACCGCTACAGAGATATACGATTACCTACGCCTTCTATATGCCCGTATAGGGAAAACCTATTCTCCTATTAGCGGCGAACAGGTGAAAAAGGACGAAGTCAACGACATCGTTCAGTTTGTACAGAACCAGAGCGAAGGCACCCGTATTTTAGTATTGTCGCGCATCCAAGCGCATCCTGAACGTACGGCCGCTCAACAACTCAGTATCCTTTTACAGAACGGTTTTTCGAGAATCCGTATCGGCGAAGAGATTTTTTTAATTGAAGATTGGCTTACAGACAACAAAAACACGAAAGCCCTACCGCAAGCGTGTTTTCTACTCATCGACCGGTTCGCAGTTACATATAACGACGAAGACCACCTTTTTCGTATAGCCGATTCCATAAAAACTGCTTTTGAAGAAGGTCAAGGCGAATGCGCCATCCTCATTCATGACAAAAACGAAACACATTGGTTCTCCAATAAATTCGAACGCGATGGCATGAGCTTCGACGAGCCCAACGAACATTTCTTCTCTTTTAACAGTCCCTTCGGTGCTTGTAAAAAGTGTGAAGGCTTTGGCCACGTGCTCGGTATCGATGCTGAACTCGTTTTTCCAAATAGAGGGCTGAGCGTCTTTGACGGAGCGATTGCTCCATGGAAAGGAGAAAAAATGAGCGAGTATCAACAGATCCTCATTCAACACGCACACCGCTTTAACTTCCCTATTCATAGGCCTATTAAAGAACTTACGAAAGAACAATATCAATTACTGTGGACAGGCAATCAATATTTTGAAGGTTTAAACAGCTTCTTCAAAATGTTGGAATCGCAGACCTATAAAATTCAATATCGGGTGATGCTCTCTCGCTATCGCGGAAGAACAACTTGCCCTGAATGTAATGGTAGCAGAATTCGACTGGAAACCTCTTATGTAAAAATTGACGGATTAACGCTCGGAGAACTCCTATTAATGCCAATCTCAGATCTTGCACCCACCCTCGCCAATTTGAAATTGAATCCACATGATCAGAGTATCGCTAAAATCATTTTTACAGAAATCAATAACCGACTAGAATTTCTTTTACAAGTTGGTCTTGGCTATCTACACCTCAACAGAAACTCTTCTACCTTAAGTGGGGGAGAAACACAACGTATTCAACTAACGCGTTCCTTAGGAAGTAATCTTACTTCATCGCTTTATATTTTAGATGAGCCTAGTGTTGGCTTGCATCCACGTGATACCGATCGTTTGGTAAAAGTTTTATTACGTCTCCGTGATCTAGGCAATACCGTATTAGTAGTAGAACACGAAGAAGAGGTAATGCGTGCTTCGGATTATATCATTGATATGGGACCAGAAGCGGGAATACATGGCGGAGAAGTAGTCTTTAGTGGCGATTATAAAGCCCTTGGCAACGACGAGCGTTCACTTACGACTAAATATCTTCGTGGCGAATTGTTTATACCTACGCCGGAATCGAGAAGAGCTTCTAACTATCGTTTAGACTTGAACGGCTGCCGTCAGAATAACCTCAAAAATGTAGACGTCAAAATTCCACTCAATAATTTAGTAGTGGTGAGTGGCGTGAGTGGCTCCGGGAAAACAACACTCATCCGTCAGATACTTCATCCTTCGCTACAAATAGCACTTGGTCAAACCGCCGACCAGAAGCCCGGTTTATTCGATGGCTTGGCCGGTGATATCAAAAAGCTGCATTTCGTAGAACTCGTGGATCAGAATCCGTTGGGTAAAAGCTCGCGTAGTAATCCGGTTACGTATGTGAAGGCTTATGATGAGATCCGTGATTTATTTGCCAAACTACCTGAATCGAAAGTAAAGGGTTTGCTACCGAAGCACTTTTCGTTTAACGTAGAAGGCGGACGTTGTGAAACGTGTAAAGGCGATGGAGAGGTGATTGTAGAGATGCAGTTCTTAGCCGACCTTCACTTACAATGTGAAGAGTGTAAAGGAATGCGTTTTAAGACAAATGTGCTAGAGGTAAAATACAAAGGCAAAAACATTTACGATATTTTAAATATGACCGTGGATGAAGGCCTTGTGTTTTTTGAAAACATAAAAGGAATTGTCGACCGTCTTCGTCCTTTGCAACAAGTGGGCTTGGGCTATATTGGTCTAGGGCAGAGCAGCAGCACCTTAAGCGGGGGAGAGGCACAGCGTGTAAAGCTCGCTTCGTTTTTAGTAAAGGGTACTTCACCAAAACCAGGACTTTTTATTTTCGACGAACCAACTACAGGCTTGCATTTTCACGATATACAGAAATTGCTCATCGCTTTTGATGCCTTGATTAAAATTGGGCATAGTGTGATCGTTGTGGAACACAACTTAGACGTCATCCAATACGCCGATCATGTGATCGATTTGGGTCCGGAAGGTGGTGCTGGCGGAGGCGAGATCGTGTTTACCGGAACGCCTGAAGAGTTGCTAAAATGTAAAGAAGGATATACGGGTGAATATTTACGTCTCCGTAAGAAAGCGAAAGCCAATTAAAACAAACCCTGTTCCTCATGAATGCATGAAGAACAGGGCGTTTAATAAATTTTATTTGCTGTGTGGTAAAAGGAATTCCCTTACACCACCGCAATACACTTCAACTCAATCGCGATAGGCGTTGGCAAAGACAAAATTTCTACCGTAGTACGACACGGCAAGCTGTCTTTGAAATATTCCGCATACAACTTATTCATCGTTGGGAAATCGCCTTTCATATTCGTTAAGAATACCGTCACGTCCACCAAGTTCTCCCACTTCGCTCCTGACTCTTCCAAAACGATCTTTATGTTTTCAAACACACTATGACACTGCGCTTCGAAATCGTAAGCCGTCAACTTCCCGCTTTCATCATATACGTTGCCTGGGATCTCATTCGTACCCGGCTTGCGTGGACCAATACCACTCAAGAATAATAAATTTCCCACCTTACGTGCGTGCGGATATAAACCTACTGGCTTTGGCGCCTTTCCTGTTGTTATTTTTTCTGAACTCATTTTTATTGATTTTATCCCATTTGAATCATTAACTGTCCTTTCTCTACGGTCGTCTTTTCCTTTACCACAATCTTCTTCACGACGCCGTCACCAGCCGCTTTCAAGACATTCTCCATTTTCATCGCTTCCAACACACAAAGAGAATCGCCTTTCTTAACTTCTTGTCCTTCTTCCACCATCATACGCAAAATCAAACCAGGCATTGGCGCTTTCAAATCATTCGCTTTGTTGCCCGCCTTCGCATCCATTCCTAATTGCTTCAACAAGAGATCAAAGCGATCTTTCACATTCACCGTATACTCGTTTGCATTTACACGAATGCGTGCCGTCTTCTCTTCCTTGTTCAAACTCAAAACAGTGGCGCTATAAGAACGACCACCCATGATGATATGAAACTGTCCGTCGCCCACTACTTGCATATCCCAAGGACAGTCTACTCCATTTACTTGTGGAACTCCGTCCTTAAATTCAAGCTGCATAGCCTGCGCTTCATTTACTTTTACTTCTAACATAATTATTCGTTTATCGTCCAGGACACTGTTCCGTCCTTTTCGTCTTTAATACTTATTCCTTTTTCCGTTAGTTGATTGCGGATCAAGTCGCTGGTGGCAAAGTCTTTCTTAGCACGTGCTTCTTTACGAATGTTCATCAACACTTGCATTACATCGTCCATCTTACTACCACTCGTTTGAACACTTTCTTGTAATCCGAAAATGCCATATACAAAACGCTCAAAGGTATTCGCCATCAAAGCTAATGCGCCTTCGCTTGCCTCGCCCGCTGGCAATTGCAAGTTCTTCACTGCAAAAGCGATACTCGCCATTTCAAACAAATTCGCCAATACCATCGCCGTATTGAAATCATCATCCATAAACTGCGTACACTCGGCAATCAATTTTTGAATTTGTACATCAGTAGCGCTAGTGCCAATTTTCGTAGCGTCGCCCTTCACAAAGGTTTTCATGATATTCGCCGCACTCATCAATCTTGCCAAGCCTTTTTCTGCGCTTTGCAAAGCTTCGTTACTAAAGTCGAGCGTACTACGATAATGCGTTTGCAAAATCAAGAAGCGAACGGTCATTGGAGAATAGGCTTTTTCTAACAAAGCATGCGCGCCGCTAAATAACTCACGGAGCGTAATGGTATTGTTATAGCTCTTACCCATCTTCTTGCCATTCACCGTGATCATGTTGTTGTGCATCCAGTATTTTACCGGAGCGCAACCATTACATACAGTGCTTTGTGCTATTTCACTTTCATGATGCGGGAATTGTAAATCCATCCCTCCACCATGAATATCAAAATGTTTCCCTAAATACTTAGTCGCCATCGCAGAACACTCGATATGCCAACCCGGAAAACCTTCGCCCCAAGGACTGTTCCAACGCATGATATGTTCAGCTGGTGCTTTTTTCCATAAGGCAAAATCTGCAGGATCGCGCTTCTCTTGTTGGCCATCCAGCTCACGGCTGCCGGCAATCATTTCTTCTAACACTCGTCCACTCAGCTGCCCATATTTTTCTGTTTCTGCATAACGACGGACCTCGAAATAAACAGAACCATTGCTCTCATAAGCCAATCCCTTCGCTATCATATCCTGGATCATCGCAATCTGCTCTGGAATATGTCCCGTAGCCGTTGGTTCGATACTCGGACGTAGATTACCTAAAGCATCCATCGCATCGTGAAACAGATTCGTATACTTCTGCACCAACTCCATTGGCTCTAATCGCTCCAATTTCGCTTTACCACCCACCTTATCTTCCGCTTCTTTTCCTTCCTCTTCGAAATGCCCCGCATCCGTGATATTTCGAACATAACGCACCTTGTAGCCAAGCTCTTGTAAATAACGATAGACGATATCAAAAGTAACATACGGTCGAGCGTGTCCTAAATGACTTTCACCACTCACCGTCGGTCCACACACATACATGCCCACATAGGGAGCATGGATCGGAGTGAATACCTCTTTGCTGCGCGTCATCGAATTAAATACCTGTAGTGCCACGTGGATTATTTTTCTAGTATGAACAAAGGTAAGCAGGAATAAGTCCCTTTACAAAACAGAATAGTCCTTAAATTAATAATGCCTTAAACTTTTGCAAATAAAACGGGTCAAATCATTAAGATTGTCGCTTTTCGAGTACGTTTTAGGAGGTTTTGTGTATTAAAGTTTTTACGATTTTGAAGTCATTCCTTAAATTCGCTTAAAGGACCAACCACCAAACAAACACTTCAACCTAAAATTTTCCTATGAACACACAACGTAAAATTTTAAAAGTCCTAGAAATTTTGTCGGCCCTTATTCTAATCTCTAACGGATTAGCCAAATGCTTGGGAATGGATATCCTTCCTGAAAAGTTTGATTTCATGGCGAAGCTTACCTCTGGTGGTGAGGAAGTAGCAATCGCAATCGGTGTGATTGAAATTTTGGGTGCGATTGGTTTGCTTTTTGCCGCAAGTCGCTTCTACGTAAGTATCTTGCTTATCCTAATCATGGTAGCTTCTATCGGTTCGACCATCGGTGGTAAATTAGAATTCGCGAAAGCCTTGTGGCCTACGGTGGTTCTTTTCATCTTAGCCTTGGTAGCTTATTATGATAATGCCATTGCCGCGGAAGAAGAAGAAGAAGAAATCGAACACCGTAACGACCGCTAAGCCTTGTTTTACAAAATTCAGCTTACCTTCGCTGTATGACAGTCGAAGCGTTTAAGGAATTTCAACTCAGCCTACCGAAACAACCTGGCGTCTACCGTTTCATCGGACCAGACGAAGAGGTGCTCTATGTGGGCAAAGCAAAGAATTTACTCAATCGCGTCACCTCGTACTTTGTCGGAATGCACGACAAAAGCACGCGTCATAAAATTATGATTCGCCTCGCAGAACGAATCGAATTCACGATTGTCAATACCGAACGCGACGCGTTAATTTTAGAGAACTCGCTGATAAAAAGCTATCAGCCTCGCTACAATATTCTTTTAAAAGACGACAAAACCTATCCGCTTATTTGTATCGGCAACGAGCGTTTTCCAAAAGTATTCACGGCGCGGAAAGTCACTCCCGACGGCTCGAAGTTTTTTGGACCGTTCCCTTCTGTCGGAGCCGTTTATACTTTGATAGAATTGTTCCACAAGGAATTTAAAATTCGTACGTGTAACCTTACGCTCAACGACTATCAGATCAAAGCGAATAAGTTTCAAGTTTGTTTAGAATATCATATTGGCAACTGTAAAGGACCTTGTGTAGGCTTGCAGAGTGTCGAAGAATACGATGAAAACATCACTCAAATTCGTCAAATTTTAAAAGGGCAAACCAGCTCCGTTATTCAACACCTCACGGAGAAGATGATGAGCGCCGCAGAGAAACTAGAATTCGAAAAAGCACATCAGCTAAAAACGAAAATTCAAGCTCTTCAAAAATTCCGCGATACCTCTACGCTCGTTAAACCCGAGATCACCAATATCGACGTCTTCGGTATGGTAAGCGAAGGACAACACAACTTCGTCAACTTCATGCGTATCGTGCAAGGCTCTGCCGTCGCAACACAAACCATCGAACTAAAACCGCAGCTCGATGAAACAAAAGAAGAGTTGCTATCCTACGCCATCCTTCACCTCCGTCAGTTACACCGCTCTCCGTCTAACGAAATCGTGGTACCTTTCGAAGTCGACCTCGGTGATAACGAACTAATCGTAAGTGTTCCACAACGCGGCGATAAGAAACACCTGCTCGATCTCTGCCAGAAAAACGCACTCTATTACAAAAACAAAAAGCTGGCCGGCGAGATGAATATCAAAATGAAGACGGAAGAATTTTCTGTCCTCAAAGAATTACAAAAAGAGTTTCGTCTAACCGAACTGCCGTTACATATCGAATGCTTCGATAACAGTAACTTCCAAGGCGATTATCCTGTCAGCGCGATGGTCGTTTTTAAGAATGGGAAGCCAAGTAAAAAAAGACTATCGTCACTTCAATGTCAAAACGGTAGAAGGCCCCAACGACTTCGCCACCATGGAAGAGGTAGTGTTCCGTCGCTACAAACGTATGATCGAAGAAGCTGCGCCGCTACCACAACTCATTTTAATTGACGGAGGTAAAGGTCAGCTCAGCGCCGCTTATGAATCCTTGAAAAAATTAGGCCTTATCGGCAAGGTTGCGCTCGCCTCTATCGCCAAACGATTAGAAGAAATTTACGTACCGAACGATCCTGTTCCTCTGCATATCAGTAAGAAGTCGCCCGCACTTCGTGTGATACAACACTTACGTGACGAAGCACACCGCTTCGGAATTACACACCATAGAAGCCGTCGCGATAAGGCAACACTTATTCCAGAGCTTACGAAGATCAAAGGCATCGGACCAGAAACGAATACCGCCCTGCTGAAAAAATTTAGAAGTGTCGCAAATGTTAAAGCTGCTTCTTTGGATGCACTCGCTGAAGTGGTAGGCGTTCAAAAGGCGACTATCATCAAAAATCATTTTAAGTAGACCTAAAGGTATACTCAACATTTTATATTGTAATATTTGTTACAGTCATTTGATAATAATTGAGGTAATATTACACAAACATTCTACATTGAAAAAGCTAATTACAATTCTATTTGTAGTGTTGCTTCATAGCAACAATTTATTTGCACAAAACACTTCACCTTTTAATGTTTTAGTAAAGGGAAAAACAATAAATGGATTGGGGGGGCTTCAGGCTTATGCTTGGGGCGCTTTCCAAAATGAATGGTTAATTGTTGGGGGACGATTAGATGGACTCCACAGACGTCAGCCATTTGCTTCCTTTGATATTGCAGGTAATAACGACAAAATATGGGTTGTTAACCCTCTTACCAAACAGGTTTGGTCTTCTACATTAACCTTACTTCCAATAAGTATACAAGAACAGCTCAGTTCAACTAATATGGAATTCCATCAAGAAGACAGTATACTATATATAATTGGAGGTTACGGTTATAATACTGCGACAGCTTCAAAAATTACATTTCCTAACATATCAGCGCTGAATGTTCCTGCCATTATAAATGCAATTAAAAATAATCAACCTTTTACAAACTCAATCAATCAAATAGAGGATACAAGCTTCGCTGTATGTGGCGGCCATCTTAAAAAGATAAATTCTGACTATTACCTAATTGGAGGAAATAATTTTAATGGAGATTATAATCCGATGGGTAATCCAACATATACCCAAACATATACAAACGCAATCAGGAAATTTAGATTACACACATCAGGAAATAATATTACCATACAAAACATCAGTACAACCACAGATCCTACAGCTCTTCATCGTCGGGACTATAATGCTGTGCAACAAATAATGCCGACGGGTGAAGAGGGTATCACCGCATTCTCTGGTGTATTCCAGCCAACAGTAAATTTACCATACCTCAATTGTGTTAATATTGATTCCAATACCTATTCAGTAAACAATAGTTTTCAACAATTTTATAATCACTATCACTGTGCGGTGCTTCCTATTTATTCAGAACAATCCAATGAAATGCACTCTATTTTCTTTGGTGGTATTGCTCAGTTTTATGATAGCGCTGGTATTACCGTGCAAGACAACAGTGTACCATTTGTTAAAACAATTGCGCGTGTTACAAGAGATGCTAGCGGAGTAATGTCCGAATATAAATTAGATGAATACATGCCCGATTTCCTTGGTGCAGGCTCTGAATTTATACCCATAGATACGATACCACATTATGCAAATGGTGTATTAAAACTAGATTCAATTTTCAATGATACAACACTTGTAGGTTACATATATGGAGGAATCAAAAGTTCAGCAAAAAACATATTTACCTTTAATAACGGGAGCCAAAGTGTTGCTTCAAACAGTATACTTGAAGTTTATCTATTGAAAAACAAAACCCTTAGCCAAGTTGATCAAATCAATAATGAAAGTAATTTAGACTTTAGCTGGTTTGTAGTTGGAGATAAAAATCAAACTGATGAAGTTTCAATTATTATTGAAACCTCTACATTGCATACAGTAAATATTACACTATTAAATTCAAGTGGGCAATTAATTTATCAAAAGCCTCATCAAAGTATTCCTGCAGGCAATTCTACGATAAAACTGAAAAGACCAATGAACTCAGGAACATATTTTGTAAATATGAACACCGACGGAAAATCTCATTCAAGGAAAATTATTATTGAATAAAACAGATAATAGTAACTATTTTCATTTTAATGAAAATTACAAAAACTATACTCTCGATTTTAGCCAGTCTGCTTTTTTATAATTTTTGCGTAGCACAAACTGTCGGCATATTGCAACATCAAGCCAGTACACTTGATAATGGCTATATTCTCTTCGCACCTATCAGCAGCACCACCACTTATCTCATCGACGCTTGCGGAAAACAAGTGCACACGTGGAACAGTAATTTCAAACCAGGACAAGCCGTTTATCTTTTAGAAGACGGAACCTTATTGCGATCGGGAAATAAAAACAATTCAACGTTTAATGCCGGAGGAAAAGGAGGCATCATTGAAAAGATAGATTGGAATGGCAACGTACTGTGGAGCTATACCATTTCAGATACAAATCAATGTCAACACCACGATATCAAAGCGCTTCCAAATGGAAATGTATTAGTCATCTCCTGGGAAAGAAAAACAAAAGCACAAGCCATTGCTGCCGGAAGAAACCCTAGTCTTTGTCCGAATTA
>JACCDO010491989.1_pt1 | contig 24293 bp, 30 predicted proteins | sample 7446101 | NCBI WGS metagenome assembly JACCDO01 (sample SAMN15323440, study PRJNA562643) | freshwater metagenome | isolation source: river surface water | place: USA:Blue River Watershed | collected 2017-08-16
ATCCATTAAATCCTTTAAACTCTTTCCGTTAAAATTCATTCTCGTTTCAATAAATATCGGTTACGTTATATATATTCTCTCTTACTATTTTATATCACTTTTCCCATTAAACACCAACTTTTTTCATTTTTTATAATTTATTTATTTTTATAAATTGAAAAAAAAATGAATTCAACTTAAAAAAAAATTAATAAAATTAATAATTTAGAAAAAACAAAAATGGAGATAAAAATAAATGAAAAGAAGATATTAAGACATATGTCATTAGGAGACTTGAGAGAGAATTATAGACCGGAAATACCATTTATACAAAGGGATTTTATAATAGAGAGAGTTGAGAAGTTATATGATACATTAATGAATTATTATAATGAATATGGGTATGTACATGATATGAATTTGATACATATATGTTATTATAATAATAAGTATTATATATTAGATGGACAACATAGATATAGAGCATATAATCAATTTTCAGAGGAAATATATGAAGATTTTAATATATTAGTATGTTTTTATAAGTGTGATACAAGGGAGGATTATAGGAATATATTTAGAGAATTAAATGATAATTTTATATCATCAGATTTGATAATAGATGAGACGGAGATGGAAAAATCGGAGAAACTAAAAGAACATATAAAGGATAAATATAGTAATTTTTTATCAAATGCAATGAGACCAAATCCACCTAATGTTAATTTGAATAGTATGGTATCGGGATTTATAAAAAAGTATCCAAATAAAACAAGTTATGAAATTATTGATATGTTTGAAAAAATCAATAATAAATTAAAAGAAGTTATACCGGTTGATGATGTTGATTTTAATCTTAAAGTTATAGGAAAAAGATCTCAAAATAACCTATATTATGGTTATATTATACATAAAGAAAAGAGTGGTGGTGTACATAATAAATGTGGTCGCAAATCTTTACCACAATCTTTAAGATTAGCTCTTTGGAATCGTAATTATTTAAACTCTCCAACTGGTAGATGTTATGTCTGTGGAATAGAAATCCAATATATTAACTTTCATGCCGCTCATAAAATAGCAGTCGCTAATGGTGGTGGTGACAATTTAACCAATTTAGAATGTTCATGTGCTTCATGTAATTTAACCATGGGGACCATGAATTTGGAAGAATTTAAAAACGAATTTTTCGTTTAAGCTTGCCATTCATCACAAACCATCTCATATAAAAATTCTAATTTTCGTCCATATGTATTTATATATTCACTTCTTGATCTCTCAAATATACTATTATACACATTTATACTATCTTGTAACATCATAAAATCACTTAATTCATATATTTTTTTCACTAATTCTATAACATAATTATCATCATTTATATTATAATATACCTCTGTTAATAATTCATATACCTCCTTTGTAAAACTATATTTATGCCTTATATAATCTGAATCCCTCAACTCCTCATATCCATAAAATTCATTCTTTCTCACAAATTTATCCATCCTCTTCATATAAATCTCCATTTTTAAAATTAATTATTTTTTATACATTTTTCTTTAAATTGATTTATTTAAAAAATATATATAATAATAAAAATGAATATAAAAAAAATGAATAATATATAAAATAAATAATAAAAAATTAAAAATGAATAATATAAAATCAATATTAACAAAATTAACATTTTATGATATTTATAAGATAGGATATAGTACATCAACTGTCTTTATGTCATATTCAACTTATAAACATAATGATTTTAGTTTGTTTAAAGATTTAATGGGTTTAAAAAAAAATAATCCATATACCACTTATTTAATGGCTTTTTATTCAAGTATGTTTTTTTCATTAGCATGGCCAGTTCTTTTACCTTTTTCAATAACTATTCATTTAGATAGAAATTATCAAGATAAATTAGAAAATGAATCTAAACCAGAAAAAGAATCAAATTTAGAAAAATAAATCAATATAAAAAAATAATGATAAAATAAAAAAGTATAAAAATGGATGAATACATTGAATTATTAGAGAGAACAGCTGAGAGAGTTGGTATTGAAGTACCAGAAGATCATTATAAAGAGAATAGTGAATATTATAAGACACAACAAGGTCAATTAAAGAATGTTATAGAAAAGAATTTACCAGAGGAAAAATTGAAGATAATTTTTCAGAATCATATAAATAAATTAAATGGTGAGAAAAAGGAAGAGTCAACAATACTATATCCTCCGGTTAAAATAGTGAATACCCAAAAGTATTCAGTATATATGTTATCTAAAGATTAGATAGTATAATTAATAAAAAAAAAGAGTTGTAAGTTATGTTTTTATAAAATAAAATTTAATCATAATAAATTATTAAATAGGTGATACAGATCGAACACGTGATGAGTGATTAGTTGTTCCGTTTCTTACATTGTAATCAATTTTAAAAACAGAATTAAATATTTTGTTTTTACAATCTAACATAATCAAATTCAAATCAACTATATAAAAATATTTTAGTTCATTTAAAAACATATAAATTTTACTAAATTCATAATATTCCTGATTATTATAGTTAAGTACCACTATACCATTCACTAAAAATGAATATCTAAATAACCAATTATTAATACTATCATTTACTCTTTTAAATGTTATACATAATGTTGGTATTGTACCTGGTATTCCATTCTGTTCTGCATGTATTATCTCATAATTAAATAATACTGTATAAAACCCCTTAAAATAATTCTGAAGTTCATTATATATATAACAAAATTTAAATAAATTTAATATATAACTATATATTCTGTTTATTAAACGCTCCAAAGTGATCTGTTGTGTACATGATCTTATTTTACATATTAAAACATTATCTCTAAATATTCTTACACATCCACATGTATGTGTTTGTATAAATATATTATATATCGCCACATTTGGTACCGTCAAAAATTCTAATAATTCAAAACTAACCCTTAACCTATTATATGGTGGGTTTTCTGTTTGTACCGCATTATTTTGCACCTCTTCCTCTAGAACATTGTTATGATGTCCCAAATTTAATTGAAAAGTATCCAAATGTTGACTTAATTTTATATGTAAAATATCTATTACCGACATGTTATTTATTTATTTATTTTATTATTCACTATATTTTTACCTTTTTTATTCTTTATCTTTCATTTTTTATTTATTTAACTCATTTTTCATTTCTAATAATGATGTTAACATTAAATATACACCTAATACAAATACCATTAACGTAAATAATATACTATCAAATATTTTATTACTTACCATTCTATAATTAAATAATTCTATTTTATTACTAGGTAAATACATTGATAAAGGATTCTTTATCTGTAAATACCGCAAAACTATTATACCCACTATTAAATATGAACCTATATATAATCGTATCATTCTTTTTTTTCTTTTTATTTTATGTGATTTATTTTAAGTTTATATCATTTTACAAAAAAAAGAATTAAATAATAAAGAAGATGATACAATATAGGATAGAGGGATTTACATTAATAATGATTCCGTATATAATAAAGTATTATAATGGTCCAATATATATAGAAGAACCTATAAATTATGATAATTATAGAAAGAATACAAAGATATATATATTTTTAACATTTTTTTTGATAATATATGGTATGTTATTACAATATAGATCATTAACATATAATGAATATCATTATAATAATATAATACCGATAGAAAGATCGGTAAATTTGTATAGTTATGTTGGTGGATTTTCAACAATGATATATCCATTAATATTAAATTTAGTTGAACCAACAATATTATTAAATAATGAAAATAATAATATAGATTATCAAAAGATATTGTTTAAAAATCTGTGTTTAATAACATATGTATCAATGTGTGGTTTAATTAATGTTATGTATAGTTTAATATTTATAATGAATAGTTAATAGTTTAGATAAAAAATTTAAAAACCGTCAAATTTACCATTTGTCATATAGAACAATAATTCTATATTATCATGTGTATAATTTAAATAATTATTTTCCTCTATAAATCTGTCTTTTTGATTATTTTGACATTTAATAAGAAAATCATGTATATTTTTAGTGATTTTACAATATTTATCACGATTTTTATCATCAGTTTTCATTTGTTTAACAACAAAAGTATGTATATTTTTAAAAAAACCATAATTTGTTTTTTCAACTAAAAAATCAAATAATTCATTTGCAGTGTTCATATAAAAGATATAAATATATAAACAATCTAATATATGATTATCATGAATGATTTCATTAAAATATATTGGATCGATTAATTCTTTAACAGTATAAATACTTCTAAACATTCTAAATTTGACTAAATAATGTGTTAAAGTATAATGCATACCAGAATAAAACATTCTATCATCATTATTTTCATAATTTATTTTTTGTTTAACAAAAGATGAATATGATCTGGGCATACAATACGAATGTGTTAAGATACTACTTAAATATTGTCTATCTATCTTTTTAATAACTTTTAATAAAGATATAACCATATCTTCATCACCTTCAACCATGTGTTTCATTAAATTATATAAATATATATCAAATGTGACTGAAAACATTTTATGTCTTATTAAATAATGAAAAATAGTTTGATTTTCATTATCTTTATGTTTCATATCAAATATATTTATTGTTTCTGTATCCAATAATATTCTTCTTAACATAGTTTTATCACCAGCTTTAGCTAATAATAATAATATGTTTTCACCATTATTATTTACTTTTGAATTTAATAAACCTATATTTATAGCTTCATTAAAACATCCTGATACTTTTCGATATTCAACATTATGTTCTAATATCATTGATATATAAAGTTTCATAATAAAATTATTACCATCACTATCACAATAATTAAATAATATTGGATGATTTATACTTTTTGTCATAAATTTCTCCAATTCTTTAATATTACCAGTTTCAAAAATTTTATCTAATGTCTCTATTTCTAGAACATCTTCAAATATCTCATGTATTAATAGTATTTCATCACTTGACAAATTATTAAAAAAATCTAATAATTTAGTGTTTTCAATACTCTTATTTATTGTATTTAATATCAATTTAAATCTTTTTGTCTCGTCAACCATTTTTATTCTTTAATTTTTATAAATTTATTCTCCTTTTTTATTTATTTTTATTCATTTTTTTTTATAAAATATGAATTTACGTTAAAAAATATATTTATTTACGTTAGTTTTCAAATAACTCATTTTTAAATCTTTTAAATGTCGGTTTATTATTCTTATCTCTTTCATATAATACCAATAATTGATCACCATCACTTACTATTTTTACCTTAAATCCCAGTTTTATTAAATATACTATTTTATTTAATTTTCCCTTATTATTATCCCAATATTGATATGGTATTCTAAAATTATCATTGATATCTTTATTTATTGTTAATATATATCTTTTTACTCCAAACATATCCACCTTTTTCCATCTTAAAACTGATGAATAATAAAATGAATTCTTAATTTCATTCTTTAAAATACCATCACCCTTTTTATTATTGAAAAATTGCGTTAATGTACCCGTATTTATTGAAAATGATATACCTCCATTTGTACCATCCGTTCTTAATAATACATTTGGTGTATATAATTCGTCTATATTTAACTCTTCTTTATTGATAGTAAATAATAGTTTTCCTATTATTTGTACAGAACCATCTATTGTTTCTGTCCTTTTGATCTCTCTTGTAAATATCGGCATAGTTGTTTATTAAATTTAAAAATATTAGTCCCTTTTATTAATTATCTTTCATTTTTTTTATATCAAATATATATTTATTAAGATTCTTCATCTGAATCATCTTTTTGAAAATAAACTTCATTATATTTTGATACTATATACTCTATATCATTATTTAATGATGTAAATAAATATATATAATTTACTAAATGATCATCAAATGTATTCATTACCGGTAAATAAAACGTTCTTATATCCCTTTTGAATTTATTAAAATCATTATTAAATAACATCATTTTACTCTTTATCCTCAATATCTGATATATTATATCTTTATACTTATCCAATTCCTTTATAAATTTACTCTCATAATCACCTATTACATTAGATACTTCACGACATATCCTCATATTTGTTAAAAATATATTCAAATTCTCCATATGCAAAAAACTATTCGTTTCTATAAATTGAATTATCAAAAAACGATCCTCCACAAAAAGATTTAATTTTACTAATGTCGGTTCCTCCATCAAATTCCTCCTATCAACATTTTTATCATATCCTGTATCCAAATCAAATTCTTTAAGTTGAATTTTTTTAAGTTGATTCATTTTTATAAATATAGATATTTTTTTATTTTTCTTAATACAAATAGGGATGAAAAGGGTTGGTATAAAGATTAGTATGGAAGATGTGCCGATATTGATGAATATTGACATGGATAATAGAAGAGAATTAAGTGGTGAATTAATAAAAATAGTGGAAGATATGAGTTGTATATCAGTAAATAAGTTGGAGAGGTATATAATAGATTTTATAAGGGATAATATAATGTTGGATATGGTATATGATTATGATATAATAATAAATAATGAAAATAGGACAGATATATATAAATTGGACAGATATAATATAATAGGTAAGAGGGTGGAGAGTAAGATGGATTTTAAGATAGAGATAGATAATAATTATATATCGAAGGAGCATTTATTAATATTTGTGGATAGGAGTGGAAAATTGGTTATGATAGATTTAAACTCGACTTATGGTATATATAGATTAAAAAAGAAGTTTAATGATAATAGTGTTATAAGGATGAAGTTAATACCACATAGTATGTATATAGTGAAGATGAGACAATTATACCAAATATCAAATGGTTTAACAATACAATTTGTAAGATCGAATACAATAAATAATAGAGAACATGAGATAAATAGTATAATTAATGTGGGTGATATGTCACCATTATCTTATCAGACAATTTGTAATACAAAATTGAATTCATTTTTCCATAAAATGGATAAATATGAAAACAAAGGGGATAATATACAAATACGAAGATTATCCTTTGATGAATCGAATAATAAAGAATATATAATAAAAGAAGATAATGGTGATGAGTTATTAGAGAATAATTTTAGTTATAATTATAATGAAGGTATGAGTAGATACCAGTGTGAATTTGATTTTGAATATAATGCTTAGTTATATAATTCATTAAAAACGCGTAAAATAAGAGGATTTCTTATTTTTTTCTTTTCAAAAGAAGTATAACTAACTTGATCATAATAAAGTGATTGATGAAAACCGCGAATATCTTTAAGATCATTATTTTTGATCTTTAAGAGTTTTGAGTTTAAATCCTTATCATCATTATTCACAATATAAATAAGATCTTGAATAGTGATTGATTTTAAAATATCTTTCCAAATTAACTGAATTAATTTTACACCTTTCATATAAGATGTAGGTGTAAAATCTGATCCTGACAAAAGATTCATATAAATGAATTGAGATCGATTTAAACCAAAACCTTGTATGATTCTTTGATGGTTATATTCAGTAAATGTACATTGATAATAATCTGAAGGTATATATACATATGGTATACCTAATCCAATAAGATCGGTATCATTAGTTATACAAGCAGATACAAGACCTTCTTTACATTTTTGATGAATAAAAAAATCGGCTTCATGATCAGCAAAAACACATTGAATACGGTGTTTTTTAAGAATATTATGAAAAAGATCATAATCATTCGAACGGGGTTTTCTATTTAATTTAATATATTCATTAAGAATGGTATTAAATTTTTCATTCTCCATATTTAATAAAGTTTCCATGTCATCAGTATTATTAAAAGAATAATTAATTTTAGATACAGATATTTTATCAACAAGTTTTTCCTGATTTTTTTGATCAGGATTTAATAAACAGGGTATAAAATAAACTTTATCTTGAAAATATTTAATCTTTTTTCTAACTAACTCTTGTTCAGCTTTATTATGTTCATTCATCATATCTTTTTCAATTTCATCAATTTTACTTCTAAAATCTTCAATTTCACTTTTTAATTCTTCAACATTGCGATTTTCTCTTTTGCGATGATTTTGAATTATATCTAAAATCTGTAAAGTGTATTTTAAATTACGTTTTCTAACAGATCTCTTCATACCTTCATGTTCTTTAAAACTGTTTTTGAACTCTGGATTATCCATTACAAAAACAAACGGTTTTCTTAAATTCTTTAATTGAATAATAAAATTATTCAATCCTTCCTCTAATCTATTATCTTTAACATACTGATATAGTAAACAAGCTGCATCCACATAAATGGATTTATCTTGTGTACGTTTACCAATTTTAGTAAAATCAACATCTTTTTGAAGAGGAAAATATAAATCTTTCTCATCATCAGTGTATTTATCCAAAATTGGTAAATTAGGTTGATTTACGTTAAAGTGATCTTCTGTTATTTGGGGTGGATTAGTACCAACCAATTCAATTTCTTGATTGTTGATATTCCACCATAATAAATTTAATAAAGTTGTTAAATTGTTAAATCCCATTTTAATGAGTTATAGCTGTGAAAAGTTAAAGATAATTAAATATTATGTTTACTCTTCGGGGGATTAAAATATAGTTAATATTTTAAACAAACTGGAAAAACTATCAATTTTTTTTTTAATTAAATTCTTCTTTACCTATATGAATGAATTCTTTAAAAATTTTATAAACACTCTCCTTAAGATCATCAATATGAATTGTTGATACAAAATGAAAACTAGGGGATATCGATGATATTAATAATTTATTGTCATCATATCTTAAAATATTACAATAATGACCATCATGAATACTATATTCTTCTTCTATAACTGCATTTTTATTCTTTTTAATACCTTTTAATAATATCTCATAAGCATCAATTAAAGGTTTATTCTCTTCAACAAATTTGGGATATTTATGATTATAAAGATTTAAAGTGATGGATAAATTTAATTTATTATGATTAATCTCTTCTCCTTCTTCTAATTCATCATAAAAACTTAAATCTAAACATATATAATGGACTTTTTTATTATTATTTTTTCGTTCTTCTTGTTCTTCATCTAAATAAATTTGATAATCAATTAACATTTATTTATATTCAATAAAAAAAAATTTATAAAATTAACTTAAAACCATAATATTCTTTCTTTCCATTGAATTTATACTCAATTCAACAAAATTTAATTTATTCTCATATTCATAATCATCATTTTCTATTATATTAATAATAATATTCATATTTTCATTCAAATTATCTGTATCTTTTTTACTCTTTTTTAACCATTCCATCTCCCGTTTTATATTATCTATTTTTATTGTGTATTCTGATTTATTTTTTTGTATATTTATTATTATATCATTATATATATTTAACAACTTTAATTGATTATTATACATATCTATCAATCTTAAACTCTTTTTTATCAAATTTATATCATTCTCCGTTTTCATATAACTCTCTATTCTGTCTCGGATATAATTTATTCTACGCTCCTCTATCTCCATCTTATTCTTTATTATTACCACCCTGTTCTCTATATTCATATAATTCTCATTATACTTATTTAATGTATCATATAATATATTTTTCATTTAAAATTTTAATTTTCTCTTACCAGTTATATAATATATTATTAATATTATTTTATATCAAAATAATATTTAAAAAAATAAAAATAAAAAATTCATTTTAAATAAAACGTTCAATATCAACAATTTTATTATCAATATATTCAATTAACTTCTCTTTATTATCAATAGTTTGTTTATTATTTTTATTACCTAATTCAGATAAAAAATAATAAAGTTCTTTATTTTCAACAAAAGCTAATTTTTCTTTAAATAGAATTAAAGCTTTTTTAAAATATTTTGCATTTATGTACAAAAACCCAATAGCATAATTATTATGATTCAAATAAATAAAAAAATTGTATAAAACAATAATATATTTCTTTTGAAAAGATTCAACTAATGATGGAAAATTTTCAATTATATAATTAAAATATATTTCAATATTATCTATTTTTTTTATATCATGATCACTATCAATATTACCTAAATAAAAGTTATTTCTATCATTCTTAAAAAGATCATGTATTATATATTCTGTTGTTTCTTTATCACTACGGTTTTCTAATATTTTTATGATTTTATTATCAAATGTAAAGAAAACATCTCTTTTAAAATTATAACAGTGATTTTTTAAAATCTTATTTAATGGTTTTAAATTCGTTTTATCAACTATCTGATCATCTAAATCAACTATAAAGTTATAATAATAAAGAAAACGATCTTTTGTCATACTTGTAAAATGATAACAATATGGATATTGTCTTGATTGTTTATTTAATTCTCTATCCTCCAAAAATTTAAATTTTATACCCTTATAATAACAATAATATATCTCATCTATATTCAATTTTTCATAATTTAAAAAATTCTCCAACCACTCACTATCCTTCTCTATTAAATTATCTATATTTTCATAAAATATATTATCATAAAACGAACTATCCTTATAATATGATATCTTTATTGATCTTAACAACAAATATAATTTTAACTCTATTTTTACACCCTCCTTCATTAACCATTTATACCATGGATATAATACATTATTTTTTAATGATGTATATAACAAATTATTATCTATTACTTTTCTTGTTCCAAATGCATATTTCATAACTCCAGGAATCTTCTTCAATAATGCCGCTTTTATTTTTATATGTTTATAATAATTCGGAAAAATTAAATCAGTTAATTCTATTTTAAACCCTAAACCATACCATATATCTTCATATTTCTTTAAATTATCATTCAATTCCGATACATTCGTTATTAATCTCTTATTCTCATTCTCTCCAAATAATCCCCACAATTTATTCACTTCTTCTATTGTTAGTTTTTTCGGTAAAATAACTTGTTTTGGATCCCTATATTTTAAATAATTTACTATCTCCATATCCTTTATACTTTTACCATTATATGGAGGTAATTTTGTTATCTTGGGTAATTTATGTATATGATCTTCTGGTAAATATTCATAATATACTCTTCCCATTAATGGTGCTATATGGGTTGGTATCTCTATATTAAATTCATTCTCATCTTTATATTCTATCACTATTTGTACATCTTCATATTCTCGTGTTGGATCATATTCATAGTAAAATCTCTCCTCATCTTCTATCTCATCCATCTTTTGATTATTCTTTATTTAGAAGTTTTTTTTTAAGTTGTTTCATTTTTACTAAATTCAAAAAAATATATAATAAAAGGGTATAAAGTTAAAAATGGTTGATAGTATAATATTATCGAATAGGGAGGTGATGGAGATGATAGTTGAGAATGAGAATATGAAAAAGTATATATTTAAGGGTATAAATGATGAGTTTTTGATAAAGTATATAAGAGGATTTGGTTTTTTCATGTGTGACAAGAATGACAATATAATAGAAAACAGGGGTCAGGTGCCTAAGTTACCTAATTTAAAGAAGTTAATAGTATCCTTCAAAATGATTGATAGAGTGGATAATTTGAATATATTTAAAATAGGTACTATGAAAATTGTACATATAAATACAACATTTTATAGATATATGAATGAAAAGAATGAATATATAGTGACAAAGGAGTCAGATTATACAGAATATTTGTTAAATATAGATGATATATATTATATATTAATGTATAAACGTGATTTGGGATATTATTTATATCCAATAACAAATCCTATGGATTGTGATTAATTTTATTTACGTTATATGTTGATTATAAATAATAAAAAAAATGATAGATGAAGGATAAAGTTTGTAAATAAATGAAAAGAATAATATAATACTTTAAGCAATTCAACAAGAGTTTTTTTAAGTAAAATGAGCGATAACAAAGCGGAGAATACAAACAATTCAGGTGAAGTAAACAATGGTAATAAGACATTATTCCAAAAGTGTTTAAATTTAATTGAAGAATTAATAGTGGGTGATGATAATATTAAAAGGGTTAAAGATCTTTTTATTTTATCATATAAATCTACTATAAATTCGGTAAATTATAGTTTAGGATGCTTAAAGGGTAAATTATCAATAAGCCGTGATATACTAAATAGGAGTTCATTGGAGATTATTTTGTTTTGTTGTATATTTTGTCAGGAGTTTTGTATAAGAAAAGAACATAGTGATAAATATGGGGATATAATTCCTGGATTTATTATGAAGGATATTTTTTTAAATAAAATTAATGAATTTATATATACAGATCAGGATAATGAATACAGTGTATTTATTGAAATGGATGATATAATTCAAAATTTGGGTTTAAAGAAGGAGGATTTTCCAAATTCTTATTTATTTGATCATTTTAATTTTAAGTTATTAAATAACATAGTATTAAAAAGTGAGGGTGAAGAACCTAAATCGAAAAAGAGAAAGTTGGATGAGAGTGAAGATCATCAGTATTTAATAAGTGAGAATAATCAATTAAAAAAGGATAATAAAAATTTATTTTATTTGAATCAAGACTTGATATATAAACTTAATGATACAGAGGATCATTTGAATAATGTTATTTTGAATCATAGACCTGTTTTTCAGGAAAATGAATCATTAAAAAATAATAATCTTCAATTAAGTCAACATTGTAAAGAATTGACTATAAATAATGAGAATTTGTTTAGAAGAAATAAGGAGTTAACACAGAAAGTTTCAGATGATGAATTATTAATTAAAAAATTAACATATCAAATCGCTAAACTTGATGAAAAGTTAAATTGTATTGAATCGAATACTAAATTTTTATATGGTACTCCATCACTACAACAACCATATATATCAATGCATCAACCTCAACCACAACAATATCAACAACATAACCATAATACACAACAAGTATTAAACTATGCTCATCAAGTATATGGTTATGCAAATAACCAACCAACTAATACAGTTGTTGATCCTAGAATGAGAATATAATCCTTTTGGATTATATTGTATTCATCACTTTGATTCTATTCTATAGAACAAAGTCTTAATATTTATATTGTTTTGACAATATAAAATAAATTTATAAAAAAATTAGGAAGAAAAATGAATAAAATCGGAGAACATTTTACATAATAATTGTTGATTCATTTTAAATTTTAAATTTATGAGTAAAATATTATTTTTTTTAAAACTAGTCATAAAAATAGATTCATCTTTATTATATTCAAATTCATATTCATCATATATTAACTCTCTGTTTTCTAATTTAATCTTCTGTGTATTATCTCTTAATTTATATTTTATATAATGTTTACCTAAATTATTATCTAAAAATTCACGAAAACTTTCAATATCTCTTCTATTATAATCATCTAATTGATAATTTAATATTATATTCTTATCAACAGATTTTATCTCCATACGATAAGCATCAACATCATCTTCTTCATAAAAATCAACATCTAATCCATCAAAATTTAACTTTTTTTGTTCAGTCATTTTATTTTTATTAATAATATTAATATTTCTTTATATTAAATTATAAAATACTCATTTCATCATATGTATTAATTAAATTAGCGATAATATCAATCATATTCTCTTTTTCCATTAATAATTGGAATTGAACATTATTAGTACCATCTAAAAAGAATGTAAAAGTTAATAATTGTCTAATTTTATTATAAGTTATTTCAATACCATTATATTTATAATTCTCTGATCCTAAAACAACATTAAATTGATTATCAAATAAATAAGAGAAGATACATGAATCGGATTGACCTTCAGATATACCCATATAGAAAAAATAATAACTTTCTCTACAACTTCTATTAATGGGTACTTGGATTAATAACTTTGGTTTATCTTCAACATCATATAATTCCATTAATACTTCATTAATAATATTTTTGTATCTACAATTGAGTGATTCAACATTTAAACCTCTTGAACTTTCGGTTTCCATTTTTATTTCTATTTAAATATATTATAAATTTTTTTTTAAATTAACATAATAAAATAAATTAAACATAATTAGAATTATTTGCATGATGTTTTAATTTATTTTCAAGTTCATAAGTTATATCAATTAATTTATTATATAAGATCCTCTCTTGATCATCTATATGTTCATTTGAATAATATAATAAATATACTACAAAAGGTACTATATCATCTTTTTTTTCTTTAACTAATTGATAAAATTCTGAAAAGTCGATTTCATTTGAAGCTTGATTCATTAAAACGAATGCTTCATATAATATTTTTGTTCTATCTTTTTTAGATACATTTGATCTTGATCTTTCTAAAAGATTATTAATTTTAAGTGCTAAATCTGGCATTTTTGATAGGTTTTTTTTTATAAATACAGGTTTAAATAATGAGTTTTATATAAAAATAATCATTTTTTTTTAATATACTACATACGTAAATATTAATTTTGTTTATTTGAATTGTTATTATCATCATTTTGAAGTGATGATATATGTATATCTATTTGATTTGATAATTGATCAAACATAGTTAAATAATGACAATTTTTATTAATCAATATAATGTCATTATTATTTTTTTTCATTATTATTTTAAAATCGTCTTTTGGATAAATAATAAATTCTAAGTTGAGTTCATCAATAACAATATATTTTTTGTCTAAAAGGTTATCTGACTCGAATTCAAATTGAAGATTCAATTCAGGATATTTATTAGTAAGTGAATGATAGACAATATATAAATAACGAAGATTATTTATTTTATGTACTTCATTTAAACAGAGTTGAATCTTTGTTCTATCAGACAAGTCTTTTTTACTAAAATGGAAGAGTTCTTTAATTTTGTTATTAAAATATTTTAAATAAAAAACATCTTTATTTAGTATAAAACTATAATTAAAAAATTGGTCTTGTTTATATTTACAAACAATACTCATATTTTCAATAAATGAATATTCACCATCTTGATATAGAACAGCTATAGCTTGAAAAAGTTGTTCTAAAAATATATTTTGTTTTGTTTTAGCACATTCTGCATTATGTAAATCCTGTATGATTTGAAATCTCGTTCTTATATCTGTTTGCATTTTATACAAGTTTAATATATAAAAATTATAATTTATATATATTTAAATCGAATTCTTTATAATATTAGTATCATTTTTTTTATTTTTTTTACGTATAAACAATAAAAAATGATAGAACAATGAGTATAAATTATAAAAAAGGATAAAATACTATAAAAAGTTAAACAAGATGGTTAAGATCTTAGTGACAGAAGAAGAATTAGATTTTTCAGTTGATTTAAAGCAAAATGACAGAAAAGAGTATTGTATTTTAAGGAATAAAGTACAGAATATGTCATATCAATTTTTACCCCTTATACGTAAATTAAATACAATGAAAGAAGAGGGATATATTGAGACATTTTCATATAAGAAAATACGAAAAACATCAAAGGATATGATATTAGATCAAAGATCAGATACGTATAGAATATGGAATGATGAATTTTATATAAAAATCCGTGATGAATTATATAATATATTGAGAGATACTTCATATGGATATACGGCTTATAGATGGTTTGTAAAAGATACGAATAAAAAGAGATATAATATAATAATGAAGAATTTAAATGAGTGGATAAATATACAATATATGAAAATATTAAAAGAGAGTCTTAAATAAAAAATTGAAAGATTTTAACGAAGGAGTCTAAATAAAATTATAAAAAATAAAAAGAAAGAGATCAATATAGAGATAGAAATAGAGAAATAGAGAAAATGTATTTTTTATACGTAAATGATAATGACACAGAGCGTAATAGAATAGTTTTTAAGAAGATGTATAGTTCATTAAGTAAAGGTATTCATGTATATTGTGGAAACATGGAAAGATTCAGAGATATATATAAGATATATCATGCTAATTTTTACAAATATATTCATATGATACATCATGTATTAATACAAGAATTTAAAAAGAACAATATGAATAGTTTTTTAATGTATAATAATGTATTAATATTAATAACATTAGTATATATTGAGGATTTAAAAACAATAAATGAAGATAATTTTAATAATATAGAATTTTTTTTAAATGCTTTGATGTTAGATGGTTTAAATCATGATAGGGGTTATGGTGTATTTACACCAAATCTTAAAAGATATGGATTATCAAATTTAAAATATGATAATTTAGATATGTTTGAACCATTAAGTTTTTCAGTTATGTTTAATAAAAGAGTTATTAAAAATAATGATGAAGAAAGTGAAGAATCATTATGTGATCAATCAACAAATGATTGTAAAACAAATGAATCAAATACTACAAATGAATCTGAATCATTAAATAATAATTTACAAACAATTATGTATAATCCAATGATGGCTTTATTATCAAATATACAAGTATCACCATCATTCTTTTTGGAGTACAATTTAAATATTGAAAAGATAAAGAATATGGATAAGGTGATTAAATTATTGGATGATCAAAATAAAGAAAAATCAAATCAAATCCAAAATTTGAATAATCAAATAAAGGAATTGAAGATGGAATTAGATTATTTTAGAAATAATAGATTTAATTATGTAAATCAACAATTTAAATATAATACATTTGATGCATATCAATTTTCAAATTCTATTATGAATTTATTAGATGAATAAAATTTAATTTTTATTAAATTTTATATAAAATTTTTTTATAAAAAAAAACAAAGATTGTAAATAAATAATTTATTTAATTCAAAGACTGTAAATAACTTTCAAGTATTATTTTACAATTATATGGTTTAAATCGATCCATATAATCATCAATTGGTACATCTTTAAATAAAGATTGAAAGAATTCATAATCTTTCGATATTATAAATTCTCTAAAATTAAAATTAAGTGTTTTTATAACATTAATTAATTTTATATTATTATATGTAAAAAAATTATTATCAATAAATTGTAATAATGGATTATTTTCACTTAAAAGATAATAAAAATTAGAAAACAAATAAAACAAATCAGAACTAAATCGATATGGAGATTTAAAGAATTTATATATATCAAAATTATATTCAACACCCTCACCTAAATTCAATTCTAAATCTTCATAATTCACAAATACATAATTATTTTTAAAAAATATATATGATAATCCAAAATCTATTAAATACACTTTCTCATTATCATCTATTAATATATTATCAAACTTTAAATCACCATGTATAAAAAGAAAATTTGTTTGATACTCCATTAAAATATCACATATTTTTATTAAATAACCTATTATTTTTTTTATTTCACACCCTGATCTAATTATATCATTAAACTCAAATCCATGAATCTTCTCCATTATAAAATAATGATCTATTGATCCTATTTTAGGTCTATTACAAAAGAATTGTTTTGGTTGTGATACATATTTATTCTGTGATTCATGATATAAAATATATTGAATTAAAAATTCATTATGTATATCTATAGCATCATATAATATATCAAAGGTTGGTATATTAGATCTTGATGTTTTTTTACATATTATGTTTTCACCAAAAGTTGTACTATATATATTTGGTGATAATCGTTTAGTTAAAACCGTTTGACAATAATTATATTGTACTTCAGTTAAATTAATAATTTTCATTATTAATAAACATTCAATATCTTCCAATGTTATTATGTCTTTGTCTTTTTTATTTTGCATTTTTAATAAAATTTTCTCCTGTTTTTTCATCCATATATCATATATTTTTGTATATTGACCCATATTTGTTGTTGATTTTTTTAAAATTTCATGATAGTATTGCAAAAAATCATCTGCAAAAAAATATACATTTTGATTCATTCTCTTTTTTATAAATATTATTTATTTTTTATAATATTTATTTTATATCAAAAACTATTTTAGTAAATATTAATATTAATTATTAGTTAATAAAAAGAATGGTATGCTAATAGGCCAAGTAAATCCAATAACAATACCATCTAATATACCTGACATTGTATGTCGAATAATATGAAAATTAAGTGAAAACATATCATTTTTTGTTTGTAAACCATAATACATTCCTCTAAGACCAAAGAAAGTCACTGTTGATAAAAAAATAAGTTTATTATCAAATTTGTTTAAAATATCAACCATTGTATAAATTTCGGTTGTTTTATAAATATCTGTCATTTTATGAATTGTTGTCATTTTTATAATTTTATTATAATATTAATATTAATATTTTTTTAAATAGGAAAAAAATAAAATAAATAATTATTATTCTTCAACATGATTATCTCTAAAAACGCGGTCTACACCTTCATAAAGTATTTCGCGTACAAAAATATTATAACCATCTCTAGCAAAATCAAATGAATGACATTTACCATGTAAATCTTCACCACACAACATAATGATTTCATTTTTTTGATAAAATTGATTAACAAGATTAAAGAATGGTTTACCGCGATGAAGACTTCCATAAATAATAATATCATAACGGTGATTACGGATATCATCTTCAATAGTATTATCAAGATTTGGGTTTCTATAAGTATTTTTGTCTAAAAGATTAGAGTAAGTGATACCTTTACCATATAGTTGTGTTGCATCTCCATAATCTGTATAAAGGTGATTAACACATGGATAATCATGACAATTTTGTTTGAATAGATCTTTAAAGCCGTGGAGAGTTAGACAGCGAACATAATCGGGATAAATAGCAAATGGAGTGAGACCGTTTAAGAAAAGGATTTTGGGGTTATTGATGGTATTAAAATTAGTTTTTTGAAGTACATAATTGGCCATGGCTTTAGTGGAAAGGTTATTATGGGTATAATCGAGAAGTTGATTAGCGAGTGAGTGATAATGATCTAACCATTTTTCAATTTTATCTTTATCATTAATATCTGGGAAGGGGTTATTATAATAGAATTCTTTAGCTTCTAATAATAATTTTTTGGGGAGATGAGTCATAATTTGAGGGGGACATTCTTCGAGGTCTTCAAAAATGGGTATACAACCATTAGCGAGTATTTCATAATGTCTTAAACAGTCCCAACCTTGTTTTTTTTTGGTAAAAGCAAAATAACTCTTTTGATAATCATGATAATAGTCGTGTTCATTATTGAAGATATAAGTTCTCATATCTCCGGGTATAATAGTTGCTAAGACTTTAGATTTGATGGGTATTTTTCTTTGAATTTTGGATTCGGGAAAGGATATGGATATATTGAATAGCATTCTTAAAGATAGGATGGTATATTTTTTATAAAAATTAAACATATTAATAATAAAGAACTCAATCAATAAAGATTGAATTAACAATTTTGTATTTTTATACAAAAGAGGATGATAATAAAGTGGGGTAAATTTAATTTACCAAACAAAATTAGGTATTTCATCAGCTCTTAAATCCAAAAGGATAATAGAACAGATACCATTAAATAATTTTGAATAGGGTGTCTTAAATGTACCGACAACATCGGTATTACTGCGTTGAAGACGTTGAAGTCTTTGAACAACAGAAGAACCGATATCATTAGAAAGCATATTAAGTGCATCATTGATATCTTTAGATAACTCGGTATCGGGTCTTAAAGGTTGTGGTTCATAATTGGAGTTTCTAAGAGTTCTTGAAGTACATCTAAGAAAACCATTCTGAGGCATAACTTCAAAGGTCCAAGTACCATAATTTTTGAGTTGTTTATTTTCATTATCAATTCTTTTGCGTTTTTTATTTGGATTTAAAACAGGTACAGGTTCTTCACCACAGATTGTGACATCAAATGATTTAAATTTCCAATAACTGACATCATAATTTGTTTGACAGTTAGTTGTACTAGATCCATCAAAGTTATCATCAAAGGTGACGTGTATTTTCATATCATTAACTTCTTCAAAGGTGTTAAATAAACTGTTTTCAATATAATCTCTGACAGGTAAATTAATACGATCAAAGATATAACTGAGAGTTAAATCAACACCTCTGTTGTTAAAATAAAACATAGAACCTTTTTTGGGACTAACATCATGAGCAAATATTTCAAAATAAGAATTTTGATTATTTGAACAATTTCTTAGAACCATTTTATCATCCTTTTGATTATCAATAGTGATATAGATCCATTGTTTGTTTAATTGATTACCAACAAGACTAACCTCAATTCTATTTTTAATATCAAAAAGAGGATGTTCATTGTGTAAAGTATCAATTTCCTGTAAAAGTTTTTCATAAAACTGTACAACAGTGAGTGCGTTTACGTTAGAAGAATTATTAGAGTTCATTCTGAAAGTATTACTACGTTAATATGTTATTTATAATTACATTTTATAAAAATTAGATAATTTATTCATTCATCTGTCATTTTTTTTCTAAGTTCCGTTTAATGATAAATTATCATTCATAACTCGGGTCTAAAAGGGCGAAGTAAACTTCGCCCGGCGGCCTACCCCCCTTAATGGGGGTGGTCGCACTGCACTGCGTTAGCAGTGCATATTTAAGTCTCAGTTTATGATTAACTGTTTATCATAAAACGGGACTGGCTATAAATCCAGTTTTTTTATATTAGTTCATTTTAAAAAAATAATTCGATTTAAAATAGAAAAATAAAAAGAAAGAAATAGTAAGAAATATGAAAGATGAAGAGTTTATTAGAATTATGTATTTTAAATAAGGAGGAGGATATAATAAGATTATTAAAGAATGGTTGTGAAACCAATGATTTTTTATTGAGAGATGATCATGGGATGACTCCTTTAATGTGGTTATGTGTACATCAAAACAAACAATTGTTTATACAAATGTGTTTATCATATAATTATCCGAATGATTTAAAAATAAAAGATAATATGGGTAATGATATTTTTACATATACATTTGAAAATGGTTTTCAACAAACAACATTAATGTATTATGATATAATGGAATCTAAATTAAAAAATATAAATGATATATGGTTATATAGAAAAAGACTTTTTCAGAGATGTTGTATATATAATAATATATATTTAGCAAAAGAGATATTTAAAAGAGTATCTAAAAGTACTCCTGAATTAAAATTTGAATTATATAATGATATTGATACAGTATATGGATCAACTAATTTTTATTGGTTCTGTAAAAATAAATGGATTAAATTTGCTGAAAATGCACTTAATGATGATTCTTTTAATAATGATAAAAACTATATATCTCATATTAATTTTCAAGGTTATACACCTTTATTAATTTGTATTGAAAACAGATTATTTGTATTATCCGAATTAATTTGGAATAGTGGTAAATCTAATCCTCAAGTTATTGAAAATAAACATTTTGAATATGCACTTATGAAAACTATTATTCATTGTATGGATTCTTTATCAAACAAAATATTTGATTATACTATTGATAATAATGAAATATTATCAGAAGAATTTAATGAATCTTTATTATTAATATCAAATATTGATCTTGATAATTTTATTAAAGAAAATGATACTAAATATGATTGGATTTTACATAGAAATAAAGAAGGATATAGTTTACTTCATTTTGCATTTTTAAGAGGTAATTCATATATAATATTAAAATTATTAAAAATATATGAAGAACAAAATTGGTTAAAATCAATTAATTGGAATCAAACATTTGAAGATGATTATGGATATATACAAATGATCTTTATGTTAGGATATAAAGATATTGTATTATACTTTTTTGAAAAAAAAATATTCAATTATATAAATTTTTCCAATAAATTTTCATTTTATTATACTTTTTTTGAATATTCTTTTTCATATAATTGGTATGATATTATCGATCTTTTATGGGATAATTTACCTAATTCTTTATTATTTAACTATAAATTTTATTCATATCTAAATTATGGTTTTTATGTATTTTTTGATAATTATAAAAACAAAAATATTAAAAATACTGATAATATTAAAAATAATTATTTACTTTGGAAAGAGAGTTTACCATCAAAATTAGAAGAAAAGATTCATCATTATTGTCCTTTAAGTATTGATTTAGATAAAGAACTTGTTAATTATTTAATTAATCCAACATATAATGATCATATTTATCAAAATAACTATGAAAACTCTTGTAAATTTTGAGTTTTAATAAATAATTTTTTTTATATATAATGATTAAAATAATGAATTTTATTCACTATCTTAAATTATATACACCTAGAAGTGGTTTATGTAATCAAATTAATTCTTTAGTAACATCTATTTTTGAAGCATATAAATTCAATTTACCAATAGTATTTGTTGAAGAATTTATGATAGATATCTTCTCTGAAAAATTAAAACCTGCTTCCGAAATATTTGATTTTAAAGCCATAAATAGATATATTAAACCTAAATATAATGTTTATTTAGTTGATTCTAAAAAAATTAATCTCCGAATACCTCATATTAACATTAATAATACTAATATTATTGAAAAATATAAAGACATCTTTTTTAAAAACAATATTTTTCATATACCCAAAGATTATCATTTATTAGATGATTTATCCTCTATAAACGGTACATTAAAAATATCTTTTATTTTTGATAATAATATTGAAATACCCATTGAAATACCAATTCAAGATGGTATAATACAAAAAGAATTAAAAATATATTTAGATTCTGCTAAAATGCCTTTTCGTCAAACGAATGGTTGGAAAAGTGCTGAAAATGGTTTTATATTTAATGATATTATAAAAGAAATACGTTTTCAACAATTCTTTTATGACAACAATTTTAAATGGTTCTCACAAAGAAATCTTGTTTTAAGACCCTTTCATACCGTTCATTTAAGAATTGAAGATGACGCTATTAAACACTGGTCTGTTCAAAATCATATGTCCGATGATGTTTATAGAGAAACACTCGAAAACAAATATATACACCTTATCTGTAAATACTGTGCTAAAAATGAACCCATTATTCTTTTAACTTATGACGAAAATAATCGCGTCTTTAGAGATCTTAAAGCTAATGGATACGAAGTCTATGTTAAAGAAAAAGATTTATCTATTGGGAGAGAAGTTAATGCCATTTATGATATGTTATTAGCTGATAGTACTGGGGGTGTTTTTATTGGTGGTTATTCATCATCTTTTACTCAAGCTATATTTTTCAGAAATTCTGATCTTCTTAACTGTGTCTTCTTTAACCTCCACGAAGTCTTCCTCAACGAATTCACCATCTTACCCAAAAATTATTTAACCCATTTATAACATATCCTTTTAAAATGAATCAATTTAAAAAACTGGATTTATAGCCAGTCCCGTTTTATGATAAACTGTTTATCATTAATCGGGACTTTAATATGCACTGCTAACGCAGTGCAGTGCGGCCACCCCCATTAAGGGGTTAGGCCGCCGGGCGAAGTTTACTTCGCCCTTAACAGTCCCGTTTTATGATGCATGGTTTATCATTAATCGGGACTTTAATATGCACTGCTAACGCAGTGCAGTGCGACCACCCCCATTAAGGGGTTAGGCCGCCAGGCGAAGCTTGATTCGCCCCTAGCCAGACCCGTTTTTTGATGCATGGTTTATCATTAATCTGTATCTTGTTATTTTGTTTACATTCATTTTATTTTTATATCTTTTCAAAAATGAACCAACTTAAAATAAATTTATAAATAAAAAGAAAAGAGTAAAAGTAAATATATAAAATGGAAGAGTTTAATGAGATATATTTAAAGAATGAGTTTATTAAAATTAAAAATCCATTAGAAAAAGTTAAATCTTTAAAGAATTATAAAGGAGTATTATATGCAGGTTATGATTGGGATAGACAATTAAAGAATTTTATTCAATTCAATAATATTTTACAAAGATTAAATATACAACCAACTTTTATATATTCTTGTAAATGGAGTTCTAAAACAGCTAGTTATGTTGAAAAAACATTATATGATAATGATCCTGATTCAAAAGTAAATCATCATGCTTTTGTTCTTTTAACATCACACCCTTATCTTGTTTGGCAAAGAACCGATGTGAATCAACCCGGACTATCTTATAATTGGATCTATATTAAAGATAATAAAATGAAGTTAACCGATTTTTTTAATATGAATGATAATGATATCATCAATATGTTAAATAATTAATTATTAAAAATTTTTAAATGAATTATATAAATATATGTATTTTTATATAAAAGTTGTAAAAAAATAAAATTTAATATTAGAATAATGCCTAATAATTCAAATAATAATAAACGATTAATTAAAAAAAATAACCAAAGACGATTCTTTTTAGATATTACTTC
>JACCDO010076082.1_pt1 | contig 24287 bp, 12 predicted proteins | sample 7446101 | NCBI WGS metagenome assembly JACCDO01 (sample SAMN15323440, study PRJNA562643) | freshwater metagenome | isolation source: river surface water | place: USA:Blue River Watershed | collected 2017-08-16
CAACCATCCACACAGCCATCAGCACAGCCATCGGTACAACCATCTACTCAACCATCCGCACAACCATCGACACAGCCATCAACGCAACCATCGACACAACCATCGACACAACCATCGGCACGACCTACATCTAGACCGTCATCACTGCCAACAAGTAAACCATCAAGTTCACATCCAACTTGTAACCCCACATTCAAGCCAAGTCACAAACCTTCCTCGCAACCTAGTAGTAGACCAAGTAGCAGACCAACTACGAAGCCTTCTAGTCGGCCATCTTCATTGCCTTCATTACAACCATCATCGCAACCAAGTGGTGTGCCCAGTATTGCACCTAGTAATAACCCTTCAAGTAGGCCATCCATAAAGCCATCGTCGTTTCCATCAACTTGTCCATCTTCTGTACCCAGTAGAACACCGTCAGCCCAACCAAGCGCTTCTCCTTCCAATTCACCATCATCTCACCCAACATCGTCACCCTCGTCTCCTTCGTCCATGCCGTCATCTAATCCGATATCTGAACCAACGTCATCACCTACATCTCAACCAACTGCAATGCCTACATGTCAACCGACATCACAGCCAACGTCGCAACCAAGTGAAGTCCATCAAAAGAAAGCGGGTAGTGTTTTAGCATTGGATACTTCAGTGAGTACATTAAGGAGCAAACTCAAATACTACTTAGCCTCGTTTATAGCTTACTTCATATTTCTATATATTTTGTTATGGCTGATAGATAGAAGTAACTATGGAAAAGGTATAACAGATGCACTTCATTCATCAGCATTTAATAGTAAAATGTATCGCAAGAACGGAAGTAGTCACAGAAATAATTTTGTCAATGAGTTGACTGTGAAGAATAAGTTGGTGAAGTTGTTGCATAAGGACCAGTATATTTCGAGTCAATCTGACGAGACTAATTCGAAGAAAAGGAAAAGTATTAATGTAAAAACAGGGGGACTAAGTAGTCAAGAAGTTATTGACGATATCGAGGTAAATTTTGATGGGATGAGAAGTGATTATAAATCCGGAGATGAAAATGCCGGCAGCAATAGTGTCGACACAGTATACACTGATGCATTTTATCATTATTTATTGCAAAAACGGTGTTTATTAGGCTGTGAAGGGCTCTTGTATCCCAATGGATACAGCTTCAACTTATTGTTCACATCTCTCCACTTACCAGTAGGTGTTTACGAAGATATCATCATTCATCTGTGCAACAATCATTCGCTATTCAGTTGTATTTACCGTGTGAAAGGTAGTCCAATATCTCGAAATGCGTGTCGTATTGTGTACATCGTACAAAATTGTATTGCATTTTTTATATTTTCATTAACAAATATGATTTATGACTACGTTGGACTGAACAGTAATATGTCCGTGCTCTCGGATTTACTTATAACTAGTCCCTTGTCTTTGTTCTTTGGTTCGGTAGCTCTAGGACTTTACACTTGCCCGATAGTGAATAGTATTGACTTTGAAAAAAGTTCTTTCAACTCGTACAAGAGATATATTGTAGCGCTTGGTAGATTTATGATTTTGCCGTTTATTGCATTAATGTTTGGATTGTTACTTTTATCCGCTCTCTGTACTAGGCAAAGTAATATAATATACATTATTTTGTCGTTTATATGGCAAGCTCAGTTGCAGGCGTTCATCTTGGAATTTATATACACGATTTTACTATTTAAGTCATCATACTACTATCAAGTCAAAGTTGCTGGTATTCCGTTGATTGAAATAGGAAGTCTGTTTGCAGAAAGAGTGTCAAAGAGTATGCAGCAAGACTATTATATGTATTATACTCGTTACTTTCAAGGGCTATTAGTTCGGGACTATATAACGTCTGTTAAAGTGGTGAAATTAAAGGAGGTATCCATAGAAAATCATCGTCTTAGAGAGGACGTTCAAGAGCTTAATACAATGAGTGTATTATCATCAAACAGCAATATGGACGAGGTAGAAGTATTTGAAAACCCTCTGTTGGCCACAAAAAATGCTCCCAGATTATCTAAGATTGGAGTTGATACCACATTGGCGCCTCCGAATGTTACTAGAACATTTGATGATTATGATCCGGAGAACGATTTTAATGACGTAGTTGGATTCAAAAAAAATATATTCCAAACTGTGAAACTGAATCCAGTCTTCGGAACGAGTACTCAACCACTTAAAACAATGGAAAACCACACTACTCAACGCAAAAGTGATATCCAAATGGCAAATATGTATGGTACTAAAATTCAAGCTGAGGGATTTGATTGCGATGTTGAAGTTGGTGATGATTACGAAGAAGAGATTGATACTTTTGATGATGCCATAATTTCTCCAGATATTGTCTCCAAATCAATTGTTCAAGATGCCCATAAACGAGGAACAGCGTTTGTCGGTTATGATACAGCATATCAAAAACCTAAAATTAATAACTCAAATCCTATGAAAAATAAAGTTACCACGACATTAAAGGATACGAAGCACATAAATACTGTCACTATCGATGAAGATGAAGAGAATGACGATGCATTATACGAAGAATTTCAAGCATTTAGGAATGATTTAAATCGTCACTCCGAGGTTGGTTTGTCCAGCGAAGGTGATGAAATATCATTTGAAGATTGGAAGATTAAAATGAAGGACCTAAGAGCCAAAGATGTAAACTACGTAAATGCATTTAGATTTTTCGAAAGAAGAGAACAAGAACATGGTGAAAAGGCACCAAAGCTTACTGTATCACAGCAACGAGCAATGGGATTACATACTAAATTTGGTCGAAGAGCTAGTGCATTACGACAGGATGATAGTACCAAAGCGATGAAACCAGAACAGTCTGCTTCAGAAAACAATACCAGGTCGATATAATTGTGCAAGCAGGCACCTGTTACGTTTATATTTTTGTTTCTATTTGTAATCAATTGTTTCTTTTTAATGCAATGAGCTTGCTTGTTATCCCGTTGAGATCAGCGCAAAATCCGGCCCATGCATTTCGGACTAATGACCTAAAAATCAGCGATTACACCTGTATTACGTACAACGGAATCATCATTGCGGAAGGAAGTTGGATGCTTCAGGAGAATTAAATGATCTTTGAGTTGTTGTCAGAGAGAGAGCGGCATTATAAAAAGAGATCGACGGCTGCAAGTACAGCAATACCATTTAATAATACTGGCACTGGTACTAGTACACAAAGACGACAACCGCGACGGAATCTTCAGAGTACAATTAACGAAATAGAGGACGATGATGACGACTCAAGCTGGTTGGATTGGTTATCATTCGGATTCTCCTATTTGTTCCAAGGATATAGTAAAATCCCTACTGAAGATACCGATACAAATAACTACAAAGATAAATGAGAATGAATCATTATTAATGACGGGATATAGTTCATTAGATGATATATGCGTTGGCTTAAAAACGTGTGATATAGATTATGCAATTGTGGCAAGGGATATGTATATGAATTTTAATGAAGTATTAATGAAATATGGAGTAAATATCATTGGTGAGGAGGTCCATGTTTTAAAATATTATTTGTTAGCGATATCAGGAGTTCGTAAGGAAGAAATAGATACTATTTCGATGCAATCGTTAACATCGTTACACTGCACTAGTTACTTAAAATTGTTTCCTAATGCTCATATATTAGAATGTTGTAGTTTACTCGGCACTGTTAAATCATTAATTGATAGCAACAATAAGACTGGTGGGCTTATTACTAATGATATTTCATATTTATCTTATGGATTAGATATTATTGAAGCTTTAAGTGATGACTATTCGACTCGTTTCGTATTACTGGCTCGCGATCGTCGGGATTGTGGATCTAGAAGTCTTGAAAGTTTATACAAAACTACTTTAGTATTCTCATTGCAAAATGCACGTGATATTAATTATATATTGTTTGCGGCAAAAGATGTCAATGTTACTCACATTGAATCGTTAAAGAATAGTACTATGCTATCATTAGATTTTGTTGAAACTGGTTCAGCCACTAATGATTCTTTTCTTTCATTACTTAGTGATAAGATTGTTTACAATGTATCATATTTACTGGGTGATATGCAATACTGTATTCGCGAGTATATAGATTCCTGGTTGCTGTCATTAGATGATTTATCAAATAAAGTAGTATTGCGTATCGGCATCGTAGGATTTGGTACATTCGGTCAATTCATAAGTAAACGATTCAAGTCATACGGCCATACTTTATATTGCATTGACAAAGATGACATGCGTCAAGAAGCCTCTAATTGTGGCTGCAAATATTACTCTTTGTATGATTCAGAAGATATACTCGCATTCTTCGCAAATTCTCTGGATGTAGTGGTACTTGCTATCAGTATAGTGTCCTTTCATGACGTTTTAACAATGATAACCAGTAAAAATTTGCTACAAAATCAATTAGTTGTTGATGTTTTGTCTATTAAGTTGCATGCGAAGTCTACTTTACTAAGTATATTGCCTCAAAGTGTTGATATCTTGTCTACCCATCCAATGTTTGGACCGTCGTCAGCAAAATATTCATGGCAAAATAAAAATTTAATGTTTGAAAAAGTTCGCATTCGTGATGAAACTTTGTGCAATAACTACTTGAATATTTTTCGTAGTGCAGGCTGTCAAATGATAGAAATTTCTTCTGAGTTGCATGATGAATACGCAGCAAAAACTCAATTTGTTACTCATTTTATATGCCGTGTATTAGCGAAAAATGGATATGGAAAGACCCCAATTGACACTGTCACGTGGACGAATCTCAACAATATCGTACAAAATATCAGTAATAATAGTGATGATTTATTCTATGGATTGTATTATTATAATCGCAGTAATACTGAACGTGAAATGTTAAGAATTACGAAATCTGTTGAGGATTTATGCAAGGAATTAATCGAGAGAGAGGCGCGTATTTGAAGCAAAGTAGCTGTTTGTTTTGTTATTTATGTATATATGTTATTTTACCTCCATTTCTGTCCACACCCTTACGGTACCCTTATTCCTGTCCCTGGTTCCGGTTTTGAAAATCTTCAACGAGGACGAGAATGGGAGGGGAAAGGTCAGTTTCCATTCATCAATTTCAATATGACGCGGTTGTTGTGGACTTTTTTGTTGTTCACATGCCTATCGCTAGTAGTAGGCGATGTGTATATGCATAATCCTAGAGGAAGTAATGATCGAAATTGTGAAAGAAATGCGAATCGTAATAATGCGAATCGTTTATTTAATTCCCAAAATAATGCTGCTGGTGGATACGCTTGTCCCCGGGCAGTTGGTGATGAAAGTATGCAAAATGAGGCTGGTGATGCATATTTCAGTGATGTTGATGCAGCGACAGGTAAATCAACTAAGTTCAAACAAAACAAAAGAATTTATTATTATGCGGGATCAGTTTTGCCTATTGAATGGACTGGACAACATGGGTGTGGCGGTAATAGTAAAGTTTCGTGTGAAATAATTATACAATATGCTTGTGAGGATACACTTGATCCAAAAGTTGATAATTTTTGGCCATGGGTAACAGATAAAGCTGAATCAACATCCAAGTTTTATGGCACTCAACATTTTAGATCAGGCGATAATATCGCTGCTCCAAGAGACGGTATCCCTATTAGTTCAGATGATGCAGCAACTGATACAATTACTGATGATGTCAATGCTGCCATTCCTAATACTGCTACAACCAGACGATTTGGTATGCAAGAATCGTACGATTATTATCAACTATGTCAGCGAACTGAAAGAAACAAAGGTTTGTATACTGCTGATCAATTAATTCAACGAAACGATAGAAGAGGAACTCGTCAAAATCCAACCGGAAATAGACACGGTTTCGAGTGTCCTGAAGAACGTGATTATTATCCTTGGTGGGCACCATCACCATGGATTGATATTGCTGCATTAACTGATAGTGGCGGTGATGATGTGTGTTATAAAGATTCTACTTCATGCACCAAGCGTTGCAACTATTATATGAATAATACAATGAATTGGAATAGCAAAGGTTATTGCGATGTTAATCATGCAGATTCTACAGTATCTGTAAAGACGTCAAATACAAAATGGCAAACTAATCAGTGGTATAACAATAAAGATGCATGTGTTACAGCTGGTTTCAAATGGTATGAAGTAAGTCATGCTGATAATATTATGTTGTCTGACAAAAATAATTTTGTTTGTGCAAAGACACAATTTTCAAGAGTAAATCAATTAGGAAATGGTAGAGATGATGATATCGTGTCCCAATCATCCAAATATAATGCAACCACTGGTGTAGCAGAGGCTCACGTAATTCAAGGAGTTAATGCCAATCGATTTATTTGGACTATACCTGATATTCCTACCGTTAGTAGTAAATTTGCATCAGATCCAAGTAAATATTTCTCCCCAAATATTACCGATGCGTACAAATCATGTGTATTGCGAGTAAGGTACAACATATCAAGTGCTGACTTTCAATCATGGCCTGCTGAGGCAACAGATGATGGTATTGATAAAATGGTTGATTATTTGAATAATTCGTTGCCAGGTAGTACAACTACCAAGACTCCATTACACCAAGATCCATATGTGTACATCGGTGTTGGTGATCTAGAGTCTCATGATGATAAATTTGTATCATTAGCAGTGAATACTAATCAATACGCACGTACATTTCAAGATCGATCGTATGTGTTTTCTATTAAACCACTACCTAAATCAAGCGCAAGTGAGAGCACATTGCAAGATACTCCACGAATTGATTACACTACAATGAAAAAGAATATTGCTAACGGTGGCAAAATATATAATGTGAATGTTCGAGGTAAACGTGGTAACATTGTTCAAGTATATCCATCGGTAGAGTACGACTTCATTCCTAATGCATTGGCTTTAAGTACCTATGATATGGTTCATTTTCAATGGACAGGATCAGATTATAATCCACAAAGAGGATGTAATGATGGTGAAGGCGGTCCTCCTGATGCCAATACATTCTCTACTTCAGCAAATGCTAATCAAAATACTCGTGCTGATAGATCTAATGTCATTCTCACTCATTATATGGCGACAAATGTACCAACGGATTATGGTTATGATTCCACTAGTACTAACTACACCGCAAAGCTTATCAAAGCGAAAAATACTGTATTGGCTAATGCGCCTTGCTATGATCCAAGTAAAGATACTGCGGCTACTGGTGATGCGTGCTATGCTTCATTGATGAGATTAGCCTACTTAAATCAACAACGAGATGGTGGGTCCTTAGTATTACGTGCTGGTAAAGCCTGTTTAACACAATCAGAAATTGAAACTTTAGCATTAACAAATAATAATGTTGCCGAATTTCATCCATTAAACTGTGCAAAGATGAATGCCAAACCATATCCATACTTTGATGGTGGTATTCTATTCATGAAGAAATCTGGATGGTTCCCATTCTTTTCATCGCGAAATAATAATTTTTCCAATAGACAACAAATTGGTATTTTATGTGTAGGTGACACATGCAAAGTGGATAATAGCACTGGCGTTTTACAGGATGATAATCCCGGCACCAACGGAGTGTCTTTAGTGAAAAGTGAAAAGAGTAAATTAACTCAAAAATCATCTACTTCTACTACATCAAGCGGCATCATAGAGGGTGAAACCTTTTCATCAAGTAATGCAGATAATGATATGATAGGAGACGGAAATAAGTACAGTTGTCTGGCGGAACCTAGTTCAGAACTTACGAAGGTGGAAAAGCAAGTAGGATTAGCTGTTGGATTGTTATTTGTGGGGCTGTTCGTTGCGTGGTTGTCGTACTATCTATACAACAGATATCAAGCGATACACGATAAAGGTAATGCATATCGTAATGACACGTCTTGGACGACCAAAGATAGTAAGGAACTTACAGCATCTGACTCAAGACCTTCTCATTTTACACATAAAAATCCTGCCACTAATCACGGTATTGCTATGACTAGCAGTAATCCTCTCCATTAATAAAATAAATGCTTCATGTAACAAAGTAGGGAGTATATGTACAGTGTAATAATTATTTTCTATCAATATCCAATGCTTTTTTTTGTTTTTTTTGAAATTCTTCTTGCTCTTCTTCAAATGTCATTGAATGTAGAACAACTTTCGGTTGAGTATGCATGTATGCTGCACCTGTAAACATTGGATCAGCACGTGATATTTCATCAAATTTTAATAATTTTTCTCTTGGATCATCCACATCAAAGTCAATTATTTTTGTTGAATTCTCAACAACATACTTAGTAAATTGTGAATTCCCGTAAGTGATAGGTCCTTTATCAAGCGGTCTCTCTGGCACTTTAGTCTTAATTGGATCCTTTAATTCGGCCATCTTGCGCTTGACAGCACCTTCATTACGGTACATTGGTAACGCGTTGGGATTAATGATTTCACCGACAATTATGTTGGTATCAACAATTGGATTAAACTCGCGCTTTACAACTTTAGCAGATGATAACAATGCACCCTTTTTACTGATTCTTGGATCATAAAAGATTCGGGTATATCCGGTAGAAAGGGTGACGCAAATTTGATTCGTGTTACTGCACCATTTAACATATATTGGTATCGGTGAATTAGCAGAATCTTTGGTTTGGCTTATGCCGAATTGAAGATAGGGGGTACGTGATGGACCGTTAACCTCATAAAATGCAAGAGTTGAGTTGGATGGTCCCTTTACTACTGAATCATTTGTGTCTAGTGAAGATATACCACAGCATATAAGAGTCTCATTTGGATTAAATTCAACGTTAGAGGAAGGATATGAGTTATAAGTGTTACTTATGACTTTTACTGGCTCTTGTTTAGGCTTTCTGATATCCCATATACATATTTTGTCGTCTTTGCCTCTAGAAACTAATGTATAATCATTTTTACTGAGTAATATAGACGTTATTGCTGAGCTACTATGACCTTGAGGATGTTTGATAATAATATCAGCCCTAGAATAGACTTTTTTTTCATTAAAAATATGTACACTGCCGTCTGCGGCACCACCGATAATACGTTTACCATTAGGAGAATATGAGCAACACGTTGCGCCTAATCTTTGATTTGGTTGTCCGCTTGAAGGTCTTATCTTCAGTACATGCTTATTCATCAACATATTAAAATTTCTTTCTCCATTGAGATCCCAAATACGAATTGAACCATCTAATGAACTAGTTATTATGACATTTTTGTCAGTTGGATGCCATTTTACTCCTGTCACTTCCATGGTGTGACCCTTCGTATGTGTAATATCAACAATGTACATATCACCTCGAACAAATTGAACGATTTCCGTACCATCCCGACTATAAACTTTAGGCTGAGGTGACATTGTTCCTACAATAAATGCATCTCCTGTTGGACTGTGGCACATTGATGTGATGCAATTTCCCTCTTGTGGTGCAAATATGCTGAATGGATTATGCCTAGCATCCATTCCTCCAAAATCATACATATTTATATTATAATCAAGTGAACCAGTGATAATTCTGTTTCCAGATGGTTCAAATGATGCACATATTACAGCTTTTTTATGATTACATAAATCAACTTGATGTGATATTGGTATACTATACTTCATCGCAGCAGTATCAAAATTATCAGCTTGTTGTGTTGAAACATTTGTTTCTAATTCCTTTGCAATGTTTGAATTAGATCCAGTTATCTCAATCGCTAAATTTCCCTTCTCCTCTACTGTTTCTATCGATTTTGGTTCCCAAGTAGCCGCTGTACTAGTCATTGCTTGTGCTAATGCAGCTATCTCTTGCTGCCTTCGAGCTCTTTCTTTTGCTCTTTCATCAGCATCGACACTAACCGGTGCATCCATCACTAATCACAAATGATTATGAAAATGTGGCTGATTGAGTGAGTTTGATATGTAATAGAATTTGATTCGGCGATTTTGAGGGCGAATGGTACCGGTCATGTTTTCTATACTATAACTATATGGTATTTAAAAGACTGTAATGATTAGAAGTTGTTATTTCGCAAAAGTAAAGGGTATGGCTACTCATATATGTGAGCCATTATTTATTTATTTATTTATTTATATGAAGCAAATACACACCCAATTCGATGAATTTATTTCAAAAATTATTGCAGAATGATAGTTGTAAACGTTCGATTGTGAAGATGTAGAGGTTATAATGACTTTATGTTCTAACTTCACTGGTAGTTGTATTGAAATTAAAACATTTGGGTACAAAGTTTTTACTGAGAAAGACTCGGTAAAAAATGCTGCGAAGCTGTTACCGATGAAGAAAAAAATAGATAAGTAAGGCGAGATGATCCTTGAGATCGAGGAGCTCGACCCGAATGATGTGGTGACATGTCTTTGGAACAAAAATGCAGCAGAAAAATGTCGCATTGGTTTAACTGATACAATATTGTATGAAGGAAATGTTCCATCACGATGGTATGTTACAGGTAAAACTGGGGAGATAGTTAAGAAAAGAGGTATTGATATGACGGCTATATCTCAGCGATGGATTAGAATAGCTGCACAGAATGAGTCGTCAGTTGTAGGAATATTAAGACAGGCAAATGGTGTGTATAAATTATTAGGCAATGATGCATGGAGTAATTTTATTGCTAGTAAATCGACTGATTCTTCAATAAAATCTGTTCACTGCTTTATTAAAGGAAGTAACAACACTATATTTCGCAATGTTTTTCAACTTAAAGATAAGTTGGGGAGATTCAGCTCTCATACATATTCATATACCTACAATTTAAACCAAATGAATGCAAATAATGAAGATTTTAATATATGTGTCGTTAGTGATAAGCATATAAATTTAGTAGAAGTCAGAGCAACATCACTAAAAAATATTATGGATTTAGCTACTAACACAGTCATTAGATATGTTGAAAATATGTTACAGATTAGAATATTAAACATAAGTATTGATTATGCTATAGATAGTAAATCACAATTGTGGATGTTATGGACGTCACCAGCTAAATTCGTTAAAACAACAAATATTGCTGACGCTAATATACCTGCATTTAATACAATTGGTGATAAAAAAGGTCGAATGACATGGGCTGGACCGAAATATTTTGAAGGTGTGGATGATGTTAAAGATCGTAGATCGATGTCACCAGGCAGGAATATGTCCCCAAGTACTCCTAAACGTACAAAATCTAGATCTCCATATAGACCAGATCGCTCAAGATCACCTGAAGATGGTCCTAGATATCTATCACCAAGTAAAAAATTACCTTTATATGAACTAGACGTTGATAAAGATTATCCTAAGCATAGTGAAACTTCTAAATCTGATATTCCGAAGTTACAAACTCAACTTACTAGAAGCGCATCGGAATTAGAAGATGTTCTTATACCCAAAGTATTATCAAAAGTAAAAGGGACTGTGCCTGGTGATTTAGCGACACCATATGTGCTATTGCAAAGTGAAAATACTAATTTATCTGAAAAATCATTTCCTGATCCTTTTAAATGTAAAGGAGATTTTTGTAAAGCTCGCATTCACACGGTAGGTGCTTTATCTCAAGCCAAAGGAACTAAAATGTATAATCCCGAACATTTCTTTACTGATAAAGAAATGGAAATACTTCGAAAGGATAAGCGATGTGCCTCCATGATGGAATTCGGTGCTGATGGTCCTGCACTAGCTGTAATATCAATGAAAAGTGTCATTTTGGCACGTCAAGAGCGACGTGGTGATGATATTATGGATCCATTAGTTGCTAGAGATCAGTCTTGGAAGAATTATCCTATAACACCACGAGAGCGACCACATGGTACAATAAATTTAACTGGCCATCAGTTACATAACGATGATAGTAATGGGATAGAAGAAATGAAGAAACAACACAAATTAGATGAAAAACATATGAAAGATCGAGATCATGTTGACAGTTTTACTAAACAAGTGGCATCATACTACGATCAGGTTCGGGTTTGTGGTATGTGTAATAATGTTTATTGTATGTTAGATTGGGCACGAGGAATTTTAGGACGTGGAGATGCTCATGGCGCATGGAAAGAGGCAGAAAAAACTCCCAAGAAACATCATCATAAAAGTAATAGCAATAATGATGGTAATGGCGATTTAGCCACTGAATCCATTGACAAAATTTCAATGTTGTCAACGTCATTACAATCCAGTGATGAAGAAGGTACTAAAACTAGTAATACAGGAAGAAAAAAGAAAGGTAAAATGGAAAATGATAAGGATAAGAGAACTTGGAAAGATTACGAAATTAAGGAGGATAAGAATAATAAATCTTACATGAACAAGAAATCAGATCGTACACAATTTGCAGATTTGGATGATTATTTACGCGCAGGTGCAGATACATTAGCCGCTAGAAAAGCTAGAGATCGTGAAGTATTTGTTCAAAAGAGAATGCAGCAATTGAGAGATCAAGAGGCTTCGTTAAATGAGGGAGATAACTCATCATTGGAATCTGCTACTGGTTTACCAGCAAATATGTACCGAGGCACTGTTTTACTTGCATTTGCAGCAGATACCGATGAGACGGTGTATGCATATGAAGCTAAAGCAATATTAGAAGAAGCATATTTTGATGTAGTTTGGGCTCGGGATGGTCGTCAAGCCATCAATGAATATTTAATGCGTGAAAATGGGTTTGATTGTGTTATAACACAGATTGACACTCCATTAAGTGATGCCTACAAGCTCGTTAAAGTTGTTAGAGAACAAGAAAGACTAGAAAGGAAAAAAGCAGCAGCTGAAGCAGCAGCTCAAGGTCATGGAATTCAGCCAGCAACGAAACGTCACTCTGTTATAGTATATACGGATAAAACGTCTCCTGATGATCTTAAATCTTACATGAAATCTGATATGGATGGTTGTGTTAGTTACCCAGTGAATAAAGCATCATTGTTGAATACTATTCGTGCTGCCATTCCACATCATTTAGCATTAATGAAAAAACCGGAATCTCCACCAAAAGAGGAAGTTGCAAAGGTATTCAAGCTTGGTCAACTAGGAGAGATGGAAGGTAGCAATGATAGTGCAACAATGGCTGCTAAGACACTTCCTATCTCTGAAAAGTCTAACGATGACGAGTTTGCCTATAATGGTGTCGTTCAAATTGATGCGGATACTAGATTGCCTTATATCCTCTTAGATGCTAGTAGAAGTGCAAAGGTATTAGTCAATCCTAATAAACCGTTTTTTAATTTAATTGTTTGTCATGATTTATTTGATACGAGTGAAAGAATGAAGATATTCTTGCGTCCAATTGTACAAAAGTATCTTGGTATGCAAGTCTTGTTATGGAATCAAGCAGGACAGGCATTTACTGAATGGAGAGAAGAGCAATTAATAAATAATGAGTACCACGCTAATTGTTTAAATGACATACTTGGTCAATTAGGTAATGATGGAACAAAAGATTTTGATACGTCGAGACCATTTTATATACTAGGTTATGGTAGCGGATCCCATATTGCAACATTTTATGCATCTCATTATCGTGTACCAAACTTACGTGGCATCATTTCAGTCAATGGTTGGTCGTATATTGATTCGTTTTTAGCTGGTGCGATGCATGATTGTGTTAATATATTTCAATGCACACCACCTGCACGCCCTGATTTACCTGTCTATTTCTTTTCCCGTTTTTTGTTTTCTAAAGATTATTTGTCACGCGTATCAGTACCATTAGCATTGAATTTATACACAGCGGTTTATAATCCTATTAGTCTTGCTGGAAGAGTAAATCTTTGTAAAGGTGTGTTAGGGTCTGTTGACATAAGGCCATTATTAAAAGAAATTGATTGTCCCATAATATGTATCCATTCCACTCAAGATAATTTATCTCGCCCATTGCATACCGAGCCATTCATAACATATAGAGCCGGTGAAGTGAGAAGTATCTATAAAGTATTACATGAACCTGCGAAGACTTGTGTTATCTGGATGAAAGGTGGTCATGAAGTATTTCAAGAGAATAGAAAGCAAAGTCAATTACTAATTGAACAGATATTAACGGGTTTTCATGAGTCTCATGATATCAGTTTCCCTCCAGCTTCAGTTGTAGATAAAGCCTCTGCGGAGCAAGGACAGTACATATCATCATTGCCTTGGGATAAAAGTTCTAAATTAAATACAAAAAGTGTGGAAGATAAGTATGTTGATAGTGTCTTAACATCAATGACTAAACTAGCTCCAAGTGATACCAATAATTTTTCTTCAACAATGCCTGGTAGAATTGGATCACCATCAAGTATTGGTAGAGAATCAAGTAGTGTTGTGTTTTCATCATCGGATCCTAATGCATGGAGTGAATATTCAGATACTATGGCTAAAAAAACTATTGTTGGTAAGAAAAAAGAGGCTGATAAAAAAGATAAAAAAAGTTTATCATCAAGTTCTGCATCGTTCAGTGCCTCCACGATGGATCCTACCTCTGCTCATTTTGCTAAACAAGATAGTATATATTCAAAAAATAATCCAAATATACATGAATATCCAGAGGTTAAAGAATATATGGGCTGGCGTTTGAAACGTAATAAAAAACGGTTACAACGTTTACAAGCTGCAGCAAGAACATTACAAGCCGCATTTCGTGCATATGTTGCTCGTCAAATGGTACGTGGAATACGACGTAGAAAAGCTGCATCTACTATTCAGAGAGCTTATAGAGGTTGGATTGGAAGATGTACTTTCTTGTCCCAAGCAAGAAGAATATGGGGTGCTCAAGCTATTCAACGAGCTTGGAGAGGTTATTTAGGTCGTAAGTTTTTTTGGCATTTAAGACTACGTCTAGCATCTGCCGCAAATATCCAACGTGTATATCGTGGATATCGCACTCGATTATTTGTGAATGAAATTCGTCGTATTCGATATAAAGCCGCATCACTTATTCAAGCATTATTTCGTCGTAATGCCGCTAGAAGAGAAGCATTTAGACGAAGATATCAAAGGAATTGTTCGGTGACATTACAAAGAGTATATCGAGGACATTTAGGTAGAAGAAGAGCATTTGCTGAACGCGATAAATATATTTTTTCACGATCTCAGTCACATGGTATTGAATTTGGTCGTCAAATGTTATTAGAACATAAGTTACATGCAACTAGATTACAATCGGATGTAACCTTGTTAACTCAAGAGAAGGTCGGAGCAGAAGAACAAGTTGAAGCATTATTAGAAGAAATAAGTACATTTGAAGAAGGTGTACGTACTTTAGAAAAAGAAATGCATCAGTTATCTAAGGTTGAGGCGGAGGCAGCCGCATATATGGATGATGAAAGTAAATCTGAATTACGAGAACAAAAGATCAAATTAGACAAAGAATTTGGTGAAATGTTGGGTAAAATTGGTAATCGAAAAGATTTATTAGACGAATTAGAGCGTAAATTATCATCAATTGATAAGGCTCGACAGGTTAAAGAAGAGGAATTGCGTACATTAGAAAGAAAATTGGTTGTATTATTAGAAGAGCAACAAAATGAGTTAAATGCTATTAAACGTAAACAAGATGTTCGAGGTGCCATGTTACAGGCGTCTCACCAAGAGTTGCTTAAAGCAGCTTCAGGTGCACCAGGTAGTCAAACAGCTTTAATAACAGCTGATAGTAAAGCAATAACTGGTGGAGGTGGAAGTGGTGGTCCATCAGTACAAGAACGACGACAAGCAGCACAACTAATGCAGAGCACGGAAACATTAATGAAATTTGGTTTCATGTCTATGTCAATGACATATTTTTCATCTTTAAATATGATTAAAGCTTTACGTACAGTAGCTGCTCAAGATACTGTAATGGCAGCGTTGTCGGATGTACATACTCAACGGTTGATGGGTGGAGGGGCTGACGGTGGTCCACACCCTGCTGGTATACCAACACCATCTTTAGGTAAACAAATGCCTAATCTGAAGAATAATCAACTTATGGGCCAGCAATCACTTCGTGTATCATCTTGGTCTGTCGAAGATGTATCTAAATGGTTAACTACATTATCTCTCGGACAATATAGTGAAACCTTTATGGATGCAGCTATTGATGGTGAGTTTTTATATGATATCAATGATGATGATTTGAAGAATACATTAGGTATAGAGCATCGATTACATCGTAAGAAAATTTTAAATTGTGTCCATCGGTTGAAATTAGCCGAAGCGCAAGAAGATGAAAGATTGAATCAATTATTACGTGCATCTGGTAGTATGGAAGCTCCTTCACTAGGTGCTGATGAGAATGCACCTCCCGATTTCCCAGCTAATCCATTCAAGCCTAATGGAGATACTACTACTGGTGATGATAGCAATAGAGAAGCACCTAAGGTGCCATTATCAGAATTAATGTCACTGACTAGACACAGTAAATTTGCTATTATTAAAGAGGCATTGGATTACTTGCCAAATAAAAAGTTCGACAAAACTCTCATCAAAGTAAACTACGTTACAGATCATGGCACAGTATATGTAGAGGGATATGAAAGGTTGTTATTTCATATTAACAAAACAGACGAACATGGAAATACTATGTTGTCATTGGCCTGTCAAAATGGTAATAATAAAATATGCAAATATTTGATTACTAAAGGGGCCAATCCTAATCATCAGAATAAACAAGGGCAAACTCCGGCACACTTTGCTATTGCGTACAAGTTTTTTGAATTATCTACTTGGTTATTTGATAATGGAGCTGATGATAGTCTAGAAAACAAGTATGGCAATACTTGCTATGATGGTTTGGACGGTCCTGATGATGATTAGACAACATACTAAAGTATGGGCTCTTATAGCATTTATATTACATTATATTATATTTGTATAATTGATAATTACTTGTACATTGAAACATTACTTACAGCAGTGATTTATGGTATTATACTATTTAAGTCAAGATTGAGATAGAATTAATCATAAGACACGAGCATATTATATACAAATATATAAAAATAGCATTATGTTAATGTCATAAAAACGATTGGACTCTTTCATTGCATATAACGACATATTAATACATAATTTACGTAAATATTCGTAGATAATTTATTATCAATTATTTCGGCGAAGTCTTTTTTAGTGCAGTTGTGTATTGCTCAACCGTTTTATTAAGGCAATCGCGACCAACAAAAAGCAATCGCGTAACTACCTCAGGATTACTCTCATATTTTGCTTGTTCAAACTCTTTTCTAGCAGAATCTTTCAGAATATCGGACCATTTTACACCAGGAGTTTTCTCCCAATTAAACAGCCGCGTCGCGCGAATTATATCTCTATATAAGCGGAGCGCTTCTAACCTTGTTGCATCAGGACGAAACATGTATATTTATCTTATCTCTCACGATTTAAATCCTACTTTAAGGGTACTTCTGACCGAGAAATTCTATAATTTTTTTTTTGTTCTCGTTTTTGGGTGTGGACTTGGTCGGTTAAAAAATGGAAAGAAAAAGGAAAAGTGATTCATTCCTCAGAGTTATCAGAGGATGGAAGCAGCGCTGCATCAACGCGATGCGGATTTGAATAAAGCTTTCCAAGAGGGAGGTAAGAATGTAGAGAAAAGACTTGAAAAAAGAGGCAATAGAGGAAGAAAAAATGATTTTTTTAGGGAATTAATTTGTATTGTGATTACTGATTCTTTGGGTAATATAATTCATGGATGTGAATTCAAGATCACAAGAAGTAAATGCACAATGGATACAATAAATGGAATGATTCGTAAAAGTCCAATGAAGCAAGTTGAAGTAGAATATTTTATTGATAATTCAGGTACACCTATGTGGCCTGAGAATCTTATGTTAACAGGTCAAAAGATTCCAACTTATTACATTATTATACCAAAAGTGAAAAGATCAAATAAAGATATAAGAAGTGATCCTACTTATGACGGACAAGTTTCGTTTATGTTATCAGGTATACCAAATAAAGCGAAAGATGAAATCAGTGAGGTAGATGATAAAACATTACGAGCATATTTTATGTGTGCAATATTAGAAGTTGATCCATATTCTAGGCCATTTTATACTGCTATAACAGAAACTAAAGAGGCAATGAAAACAATTGATAAAAAGATTAAAGGTGTTGGTAAACTTGTATTTTTTGAAGCAGATGGAACTCCAATGAGTGATGAAAAGTCTGAAGCGGAAAGAGAAACATTATACCAGGCTTATGCCGATGAACGAATGATATGTGAAAAGCGTTTAAAAAGTAAAGAAATGGCTCTAGAAAAGCAAATCGCTTGGCGTAATACTATGAAAATGGATTTTACAAAAGTATCACATGATGCTAATACTGATACATGCACATGGCAAGTAAAGTTGTATGGTACTATGGATGCTGAAGAAATGGAAGATCTGCTTATAGCAAAAGATGACTGGGCTGGGATAAAAGTTGCGCGCTGGTGTGATGACCCGAAGTTACCAGTATGGACGGGTCGTGGCAGAGTTCCTGATGGTACATTAAATCAACTTGAACCTGATTATACGATGCTACAAATTAATGTAGCCGGAGCTCGTATTGCAAGGGTACCGAATGGCGTTGGTACCATCAAAACATTAGACAGGACAAGTGTACCATTTCATGGGGAAGAGTTTGGTATGTATTATGGTGAATTTGAAGTAGGCAAGAAGCATGGTAAAGGTATTGAAGTGAATGATGCTGGAATTTTTGTAGGTAGATATATTGAAGGAGCCAAAGATGGTCCTGGTAGATGGGACTTGGCTGATGGTACCACAATTGTTGGTTCATGGGAATGTTTACAACAACGAAAATACCAAAAGAATCCTTGGTTTGACAATCCTTATTTGGATGGGGAACCCCAAGGTGAGGTAGAAATCTTATTCAGTGACGGCGCATTATATAAAGGTCAAGTAATCAACGGACAAATTCACGGCAAGGGTCAGTATGAATCTGCATTTGGTGAAATTATGGTAGGAAATTTCACTAATGGATTGCTCGATGGCGATAATTGTTACTTTCGTAATAATTGTGGGGAAAAATTTGCGGGTCAATTTCGTACTGGTGAAATGCACGGTCTTGGTAAGTACTTAAACGAAAGGAAAGATTTTTATGATGGCTTTTGGGATTCTCATATGCGATCTGGTCGTGGAGTGGCTCGGTACAAGAATAGAGGAAATTATATTGGATATTTTTGTAATGATATGCGACATGGTAAAGGCGAATTATACTTCACCAAAAGACCAAAACAAAAGAAAAAAGTTATAGTTTCCGACTATGATAAGAAGAAACAAGCGGAAGAAGAAAAGAAAAAGTTAGAAAAAGAATCCGCAATGAATAAAAAGGCTCATTTAATGCCTAAACAAAAAGAGAAAAGCGAAGAAGAAGAGAAACAAACGACGGAAGAGCGAATGTATGAGTTTATTAATGTGTATCAAGGTTATTTCTTTGCGGATGCTGTGGGAGGTGGTGGTATACAAACTAATATCGATAAACACACTTCATTTTGCATCTCCAGAAGGGACAAAAGAAAATTAGTACCAATATTAAATGTCATACATCTCGACCAAAACACGGTCAAGGCAACAAGGCGCCAGGTACCACGTGTCACTTATCCTTTCTAACTCACTAATTCTTAATTATTATCTTGTTTTTTATAGTGGGAAAAATTAAACGACATGGAATTGTTCATTCGCAACGAAATGAGAGTTAAAAAAACACGTATATTTAATCAACAAAAGCATTTCACCAAGCGTTCGATGTATAATGACGAAGTGAATGGCATTGGTAAAGATGAAGTATCCAGTCGTGAAGTAGTACGTAATGAACGATTAGGACGTGTTGATATACAAAAAATTACACCATATAATGCATTGATACCACGATTAAAAACTATTGCAACAAATATCAATGAAGAAACGTACTTACGTAAAACATTTAATTTAATTAAACCAGATCCTGATCTTGGGGATATTAAACGTGTGAAACGATTAGTACCACGCATTGCTGTCAGTGATATGGAGGAAGTCAAAGAACGTCAACGATATTTAAAATATGATTTAATATGGGCGCGAGCTGAAGCTGCATTTATTAAAAAGAAGCGTCAACAAGCTGGAAAGGATATGGAAGATTAGTATGTATCGATTGTGTTGTAATGATTACAATAATGTTAAGCTGTATATAAGTGATATGCATCCAATATTAGCACTACCAACTATCTCTTCTAACTGCTCTAAGTACACATCATCGATATCATCACTATTACTGTCAGTTGCTATAGATTTTAAAAAAGTCAATGCTGTTGTTAACACGTCACTACCTAGTCTATCATTCAAATAAGAGAAGAGACTTGTGTAATCATTTGGTATCACTTCACTATCACCATCAATAGCCTTCATATCACACAATAACTCACGCAGCCCAATGGAGGTCATCGACTCCAACAACATATCTTCCTTTTCATGAATATTCTCTTCTATGTTACTATCTGCTATAATTTCATCAGTTGCATCGGAATCAATAGAAAGATCAAAGCTGTGGGCACTACTGTAAGAGCTATCAAACGTCATATCATTATACTCAAACGAGTCACTTATATTACTTTTATTGGAGTTAAGCTGTTGCACGATTTCGTCTAATTGTATGTCTAAAACAGCGTCATCAAGAACCATGTTATCATCTGTATCGCTTCCGTCATCGAATTCGGATTCACTTTTCTCATTCTCTATAATGTCATTGCTAGTATTTACAATAACATTCATTTGGTCTAGTAATATTACACAATCTTCCGACGTGAATGGAGTTGGAGGAGTAATAGCATCCGTCAAATTACTTAGTTCATCGGAAGTAGGGAATGTTATTGGAGGTATCAGTAGTGGTATACCATCTGTGATGCCACTATCAACATCACTATCTTCACAAATATCTACAAATATATTATGATCGTTTTGAATGCCATCTTCATGAGGGGTAACAGCCTCCTCGTCAATGGGATTTATCTGCGGTGATTCATGTGAACAGACCACTTGAATATGCACATGATCAGATGAATTTAGATTTGCATTTTTTTCTTTCTTCTTACTCTTTATTAGTTCCCGCAACGCTATTCTATCCGCTTCACGCTGAGCTTTCAACTCATCCGGAGTTAAACGTGGTTTTTTAATAATTTCATTCAGTGGTAATCTTTTTGGTTCAACAGCTTTAACCGCTGCAAGAACAGGCGATTTCACTGATTCAGTGAATTCTTCCACATCAATAATAAGCACTCCGTCATTCTGCTCATCAGTCCTATCTTCTATTACAATCTCCTCATCCACAGCTGCTGCTATAGCTGAAGGTGATGCCTTTTGATTATCTTTACGTTGATTTTTTATAAACTCACGAAATCCAGCACTACGTTGCTCTCTTATCTCTTTTCGTAATAACAAAAATTCTTTTTTTATATGATCATTAATTATTGACTCATTGCACGCATTGACAGGAGTTTTCTTTGCTTTATTACCGCTTGAAACGGGTGGTGAAACCATTTTTTTTTTCAATCCCGATGCTGGAGAGTTAGCATTTACAGCATCTTTTTTGTTTTTTACTACTGATGAAGGAGTTTTTATTATATTTTTTAACGGAATTTTTTCTTGCTCATATGAATCTAATGATTGAGAATTATCTTCTGAATGCTGATTTGCAGGAGAATCTGCACCACGCAGAATTAACTTGGGTGATGCGGCGATTTTAATATCACTAATTTGTCCCTTCAGATTACCCATTTGTAATTCCAATTCTGACAACCAGCCATTAATTGGTTTCTTTTTGTTCATTATTTGATCATTTTGCCCACGATTACTAGGTACTTGAGCAACTTTAACATTTGGAGAAATAATTTTTTTCTCGGCTGTAATTGGCGATTTTTTTATAACTGGGGAAGGTTTGATAACCACAGCAGCTGGACTAGGAGTAAGAGCCTTCTTGACTTGAACCTTGACTTGATTCTTGACTTGAGGACTGCTTAATTGTTTCTTAGGCGATACTAACCATGGTTTATCGTATTGGCGAGGTGATGCCTTATGATTCACTAAAATTTCTTTCTCTTCTTTTGCTGCAATCACTTGTAACTCCATCACTTTTGCTTTGGCTTTAGCAATCATTTGATTTTCATTGATAATTTTTGCTGGTTTCTTAGGATTAGAGACTTGATTACGAGCAACTGCAATCTTCTTGATATTATTCTCAGCTCGCTGCTGTTGCTGTCGTTTATGTTGTTCAATTATCAGTCTTTGGTCATTTAATTCTTTGTCACGCTGTAGTTCACGTTGACGAATTTCATCAACCATTTTCTGAAATTTGTTCGGTATTACTTTGACTTCACTTGGGATTGGCGCGGGAGGAAGTGGGGGTCGATTATTATTATTATTATTATTATTATTCATAATAATTTTCTTAGGAGGTACTGGTGGTGGTGGAGGAGGTAACGCGACAGGTGCAATATCAGCTGGTATCGCAACACGATTATTTGATGGAGAGTTAGATACAGGATTAACTTTTGATTCTACTTTGTTCATTAATATGTGCTGACCATGCAAAATTGTGTGTAGGAACTCGTGGTGTATTTTATAATTATCTAAATAACCAGATAATCTCGATTTTAACAATGGCAAAGCCAAACACGAATTAATACTAGGTCTATCTTTATGATTTTTTCTTAACATGCGCATACAAGCATCTTTAATTTCTGCAGAGTAATTAGGATTAACTATACTTGGAGTCGTGTGAACAATATTATGAACAAGTTGACGCATTGATTGCCCTCCAAATGGCATTTTTAAACACAATAACTCGTATAAAATACATCCCAATGACCATATATCAGTCTTATTGTTGTATCTTTGATTACTAACAATTTCTGTAAGTGAAAAAAGTGAGATAATAATAAAAATTATATAAATAAGGTACTGTCCGACCTGGTGACATATACAAAGGCGTCCCTATCATAGTGGATGCTAATTCTACTGTATTTCTTAATACTTTTGATACACCGAAATCTCCAACTTTCACTAGACCTGAAGAAGTTAGAAATATATTTTGGGTTTTTAAATCACGATGTAATATTTTACGATCATGAATATGCTTTAAACCTAACGAAATTTGAATAAATATATCTAATACTTTAGTTTCTTCCATATATTTTCCATTTCTTCCTTTTACTAGAGCATATAAATCACCGCCATCAGCAAATTCCATGACAATATAAAGATTATTACTTGTGGTAAATGATTCCCAAAAGGTGACAATGTTTGGATGATTCAATTTTGATAATAACGAGGCTTCTTGCACGGTTAATTTAGCTTGTTGAGGAGATAAATTACGCATTGAAATTTGTTTAATAATGCATTTCTAAAAAATTATAAATTAGCAAAATACATTGTAATGAATGAATACATTAGACTTACCTTTCCATCCACCTTCCTATTACACAATAACGCTTTGCCGAAGGAACCTTCTCCCACAACTCTTGCAACATCGTACTTGCTCTGCAGCATGCTGCACACGTTGATGTGTTACGCCTATCTTTTTATTTATGTCAATCAACTGTTTTGGAAAATTTTGGCGACGTTTAAAAATTCCGGGCCATCATCAACAATACGAATAACTATAGATGACTATAGGAGATATCTGTTTCCACGCGAGAATATCATCATTCGCTCGATATTTATTCTATTATTTACGAATTATTCATACTGTAACGAATATTTTTTTTGCGTTATTGAAACAGAATTGAAGCTTTTCAAGACCAAAAAGAAGAATACTTCGTTGAACACATTTCTTACAGTTATTCTTCAAAATTAACATGATTCATGTTACATGAAATGTGCCGGTACGTCACCGGTTCATGAGTCAGTGAGTCACGGTGACACTGTTGATCATAACAAACCGGGATTGTGACATCATCGAATAATCACGATATATCGAAATCCGAGTTGCTGGGAAAGAATAAGTAGTGCTTGAAGCTTTTTATCGCTGAAAATGTTGCTATTATTGCTTTTACTAATCGCACAGTTACTAATTTCTACTGGATATCACTTATCCTCTATAGCATCGAAGAGGTCGATATTATGCATGGGACTTGGAGATATGTTCAAGAATGCATTAGCTAATGATCCTAATTTACCACCAGCTAAAAATCCAGGTTTAACGAAAGCACCAGAAGCGGTAGAAGTTGAATTTCTACCGTCAAATAAAAAAGTAAAAGCATTCTTAGGACAAAGTATTAGTGTGATAGCGCAAAAATCTGGAGTTGATATAAAATATGGTTGCAAGAAAGGTGAATGTAGAACATGCGAAATAAATTTTAATGGAAAAATTGTCAAAGCATGTCAATCATCATTACCAACAACATCA